>Ga0315286_10001253_pt1 | contig 22914 bp, 12 predicted proteins | sample YL17G10_0_MG_FD_205038 | JGI IMG/M metagenome (GOLD analysis project Ga0315286, IMG submission 205038) | Sediment microbial communities from Yellowstone Lake, YNP, Wyoming, USA - YL17G10_0 | ecosystem: Environmental > Aquatic > Freshwater > Lake > Sediment | place: USA: Wyoming | collected...
TATGAAGTGATCGATCTTGCTTGTTTGTATGCTTTTGAGATTATGGGTGATAAACGGTTAGTTTCGGATATTGATAAATTCACAACAAATGAAAACCATGATCACCTTCAAATAGCAGCCCTAGCAGCCTGGAAAAGTTGTGCTTCGGATGATCCAAAGCTTCATAAAGTCCTGATGAATTATGCAGAATATGGCAAGTATAGTGTGCAATGGTACTCCATAGAATTATTGGGGAGTCTTCGGGTTGAAGAGGCCATGCCGATCTTGGAAAAGATTTCCAAGGAATCAGGTGATAATGATCTGCGTGTTAGAGCTGAAGAGGCGTTATTCAAGATCAAGAGAGTAGCTGGAATACAAAATAATTAATTCAGCCTACTGATGATCGCGCGGAATGGTCTCTTTCCAGGTTTTCTCCCGGATGAGTTTTCCATTTTCCAGCGCCCGCCGCGTGTACGTGTAGTAAAAGTTCTCGCGATCACTGGTGAACGAAAGATCACCCTCCACTGTCACGGTTCGATCGCCAAGTTCAACCGTATAGCGAGTCTGACCAAAAACACTGGCCCTGGCAGGATTGTTATCCTGCGCTTCATGGACCATATTCTCCCAATACTTAATTGTCGCCCACGGATAGACTGAACCGCTCGTCCCCGAAGCTACAATACGTGTTTGAAATGCAAGCGGACTGTGCTCAATGCTCCTGGTCTCGGCATAGCCTGAGTCGGTTTCAGCACCGAGTTTCAATTGGGCGTAGCCCGGCAGTTCCGGATCCTTGGCAGGAGGCAAAAATTCAGGTCCCGCCCGATCAGACTGAGGCACGACCGGTAACACAACCTGCGACGGATTCGCGCCATCCACGCCCAGCGTCGAGGTCATGGCATAGGGTGTCGGCCAGAGCATGGGCCAGAGCGCGTTATTGACAGCGAGACGGATACGATGCCCTTTGGGGAACACCCACGACGTAAAGTGCAAGTCATACTCCAGCCTATAAATCTGGCCGGGCACCAGCGCCTCCGGTTCTTCCGAAGATTTCCGGTGGGCGCCGCTCATGCCGGCTCCCGCCACCTGGGTGACGGTTCCGTCGGGCGCGATATCGGAAATGCGCACGATCCAATTGGCCAGAGGCTCATCCGCCGATACATTCAATAGCGCCCTCGGAAAGCCGAGGATCTCCAGGTCCTGCTCCAGCGGAGCAGAATCATAGACCAGGCTGTAGGCGTCGGTACCGCGCTGATCCCACGGAAAATCCCCCCACCAATTGATGTTGCCCGATGCCTCTATGCCGACCGTGGGAATGTATCGAAGCCTATGGATTTGTCCGTCGCCCCCACCGGATTTTGCGCTCGACAAGGTGTGATCAGCGTGAGCGTATAGTGCCAGTTTCTTGGCGCGACCGATCGGCCAGCCGTTTTCCCAACGCCAATAGCCTGGCACTTTATCGACAACGCCCGGTGGATGCCACTCGCGAACATAAACAGCGAACCGGGGTTCATCCATGATCCCGGTGTCATCGCCCTTCAACCAATGATCGAACCAGCGAACGGCCTCGTGGCGCCATTCCATTCCAGGTTCTGGGTAGGGCTGGTTGGGCCAGGTGTGGGCCCAGGGACCTATCATTCCCTTGACAGGGGCATCGAGTTTTTCGAGCATTCGAGGTACGCTGTCGCGATAGCCGTCATACCATCCACCGATGACAAATGTCGGGATACGGATGCTGGAATAATCGGAATTGAGCGATGCCCGGTTCCAGAACGGACCGTCGCGCTGCTGGCGCTTGTAGATAAGTAACCAGGGTTCCGTGTCGAAGCGATTGCGAAAATAAGCCTCATCCATAAAGTAGTCCGGCGGTGCGGGCAAAATATTGGCAATGTCCTGGCCGATCTCGTAGGAATCGACATGCATCATTCCATCGATAAAATGAACGTCGTCACGAAACAGATCATCGGTACCCTGAATAGCGACAATGGCTTTCAGCGCCGGCGGGTTGCGCATCGCCATCTGGATGGAGTTAAATGCCCCCCAGGAGAGGCCAAACATGCCGACCTTACCTGTGGACCAGGCCTGTTTCGACAGCCAGTCCATGACGACCTCGCCATCTTCCAGTTCCTGATCTGTATATTCGTACTCGATCAGTTTGCCTTCGCTGGTGCCGGTGCCGCGGATATCCACGCGCACGACGACGTAACCCCGCGCGATAAAGTATGAGAACAGCGCGAACCGGTCTTTGCGGCTTTCGTCTTTTCGATAGGGCAGATATTCGAGCAGCACAGGGAATTTGGCTGTAGCTTCTCGATCCGCCGGCATGAATAGACTGGCCGCCAGCCGTACGCCATCGGGCATGGGAATCCAGACCTCTTTGATCTCGATCCCCTTATGCGTGACGCCGGGAAGTCTTGATTGGCTGCTGGCCACCGTCGTGATGGTGAGCAATACCCATGTCAGGGCGGTCATTAAACTCCACCTCAGCATTCGCATCGCCAAGACCTCCTTCTTGGTTTTCACAAAAGGGAAGAACAACTCACTCTATCCTAACTAGAATGAAAATTTATAGGCTTGTCAGCCCGAACCAAAAGCCACAATCCCACACCGATCATCGCAAACACCGATCCGGTCGCCAGCGCCGGCACCCAGCCAAAGACTTCCGCCGTGACCGGAACGAGAAGAGCCCCGATACCGCCCACAACGTTTCCGCCCGTATTCAGGACTCCTGTGGCTGCTGCTGCGTGTTTGCCGGATACGAAGATTGCTGCCGCCCAGTAGGCTCCCTCAGTGAGTTGAGTACATCCAAAGCTTAACGAAAGGAACACTACGGCCAGATAAGGATTCTTGGCTGTGGCACCGAGAAGTAGAAGCCCGGCTGCAAGGCTAAGGCCGACCATGCCCGGAATTCGGCATCCCCAGCGTGACCCGATGCGTTTGCAGAGGCGATCACACCAGAGTCCCCCAACACTGGCAGCGACCGCACCAGTCATCCAGGGAGCCGCCGCGTAGTAGCCGCCTTTCAGGATTTCAAATTTTCGAACATCAACAAGGTAGATGAAGAACCAGTTGAAGAAAATATAGAACACGTAGTTCATGCAAAAATAGCTCGCGGCAAGCAGCAGGATGTCTCGATTTTTAAGCACGCGTTTCCAGGCCGCCTTGTCATCGAGTGCATGCTCCGGTGATGGCCGGTCGGCGTTGATCAATTCCAGCTCTTTCTTGCTGACTCGCGGGTGATCGGCCGGATTGTCTCGCGCATACCACCACCAGACTCCTCCGATCAGAAAAGCCAAAGGTGCCGTTAAGATAAAGGATTTACGCCACCCCAACGTTTCCATCAGCCATGCAATAAGCGGTGCCGTGGCCGCGGCACCAAGCGTCAGTCCCGTGCTCGTCAATCCGTTCGGAAATGCCCATGCCGATACGGGGAACCAGTTTCTAATCGTTCCACCACCGGCCACAGGAAACAACGGTGCTTGAACGACACCCATTAAAAATCGCAGTCCAATGAGCGTGGTCATGATGATTGCCGTCGATGCGAGTGTCACTCCTGGTATGAAGCCCATGATCAATGTCAGGATCCCCCACAAGACCGCTATAATTGTCAATGCCCGACGGGATCCTACTTTATCGCCAAAAATGCCGCCAGGGAACTGGAAGATAGCATAGCCCCAAGCAAAAGCCGCAAGCACCAGACCCAACTGAATCTTGGACAACCCGAGATCCGCCATCATTTTTTCGCCGGCTATAGACATGTTTGTTCGTAACACGTAGGCCACGAAGCTCACCACGAATAAGAGCGCAAGGATCATCCACCGCACATGGGACCGTTGCTGATCAGAGTGAGATGCGGTTGCTGTATTCATCGATTCAATATTTTTATTCTCTGGAATCCCGAAACGAACTTATCACACCCGAAACAACCTGGTCAATGGCCACAAATCAGAATTGAAGACTGTTTGCTCCTCTATAATGCCTAAAAGCGTGTCCTCCTTGAATACTCTAAAATAAACAACTTGACAAATAATATAGCTTTATTTATAAGCAGAAGATATTAGGGAAAAATTCGAGGAATGCTACCTCATGAAAATTGGGAAGGAGGAAAAGAATGAGTAAGAAAAACTTTTTTATGGGCGTTTGTTTTTTCCTATTTCTTAATCTTGCATTGCTCAGTGGCCTTTCCTTTGCCCAACGTGTGACGGGAAAGATAATTGGGAAAGTTACAGAGGAAGGGGGAACCCCGCTCCCAGGCGTGACTGTCGATATTTCCAGTCCGTCTCTAATGGGAGGAGTGCAATCGCAGGTCACGTCGGCAAGTGGAGATTACCGTTTTATTAATCTGCCTCTCGGGACATACAAACTTAAGTTCTCCTTAAGCGGATTTATAACCGTTGAAAGGCAGGACATCAAAGTCTCGATAAACACAACCGTCACAGAGCACATCATTCTGAAACCATCAACTGTTACAGAGTCCATTACGGTCACAGGAGCATCCCCCGTTGTCGATGTGACGAAATCGGGAGTGTCTACCGCCTTCACAAAAGAGCAAATGGAGAACATCCCTGGCGGGCGTTTTACAGTTTACGATATCATCAAACAAACACCAGCCATCCCCCAGCAAGATCAACGCGAATGGACAAATACTATTTATGGATCCAATACTCCCAATAATGCTTACCTCGTTGATGGCATAGATATCAGCAGTCCCGGTCAGGGTCATGGTTGGAATTGGCAGCCCCAAGACATGTTCGAAGAGGTTGAAGTTTCAGGAATAGGAGCAACTGCGGAGTATGGGAACTTTACGGGAGCTGTCATCAATATTGTAACAAAATCCGGGGGTAACACGTTTTCGGGCGGTGTTAGTTATTATGGTCAGTTCCAGAGTCTGACCGCTAACAACAGCCCACAAGGGCCTGATGCCAGTCCTTTCGCTTTCCACCGTGATAAATATCTCAATGGCTCGTTCAATTTGGGTGGACCAATCGTAAAAGATAAGCTTTGGTTTTTTGGATTATACGAGAGAAATGAGGATAGCTATTCAGCTTGGCTCGTTGATCCTATACATCCCAGCAAGTATCTAGGGAACAAGGCCCTTTTTAAACTTTCATCCCAGCTCGGTGGGAAACACAGATTCGTAGGGTCCTATTATTTTGAAGACCAAGCATTTCCTGAAGGTCCTGATGCATTCAATCTCCCAGAGACAATCAATACTGAAAAGGCCCGCACAGACCAATGGACTTTACTGTACTCATTCCAGATAAAAAATAATGCCTTCCTTGAACTCAAGTATGCCGGCTGGAGGACTGCCGACGACTATCTGCCGTCCCTAGGAGGGGATATCAATGATCCAGTCATTTATGATGGATATACGGGTATTTCCTCTGGAGCTCCTGGCTGGAATTGGATGGGGACAATGGGCAGGGACCAGGCTAATGCCAACTTTACCTATTTCGCGCAAGATTTTTTAGGCGGAGATCATGACTTTAAGGTTGGCGTTCAGTATACGCATGGAACCTCTGAATGGGTTGGAGGCTATTCGGGCGGGAAGGTGATTTATCTTTATGACGGTTATCCATATTACCAGTATGAGTATAATCCGTTCATGTACGGCGCAGCCTCCAATAATATTGGTGCTTTTGTCGATGATTCCTGGACCATCGGCGGCAGGCTTACAGTGAATTTGGGACTTCGATTCGATCATAATGACGGCTCTGTCCCCTCTTGGTTTGTTTATGATGGTTGGGTCAAGACTTCTGCGAGGGTTCCCGGATTAGATAAAATATTAAATATGAACGTTTTTGCACCCCGTTTTGGCTTGGCCTATCAATTAACCTCGGACCACAAGACTTTACTCAAAGCTTCATACGGCCGTTACTATGAGGCCACTCGTCATGACGCTTGGAGCTATCCCGGGCCTGCAGTTTCCGATTATTCGGTTTCCACCTGGGATGGCGAGGGGTGGGTTCCATGGTATACGATTCCGGGAGGGCTGGGATACATCATCGATCCTAACTTGAAAAATCCCTATGCCGATACATTTTCGTTGGGACTGGAAAGAGAGCTCAGGCCAAATTTATCTGTAAGTGCCACCTACATTTATAAAAAAGAAAAGGACTTAATAGGATGGCAAGATAAGGGGGCGACATACGAAGAGATCAGCCTTGTCTCTCCCGATAACGGTCAAACTTACACTGTTTTCAATAAGACTAGCGATTTGGAAACCACCGAATATTGGATTACCAATCCACCTCGTTATGGACAAACTTATAAGGCTCTGATTTTTTCTTTCGCCAAGAGGTATGCGAATAATTGGCAACTCTTTGGATCTCTCACTTGGTCTAAAGCTGAAGGTATAAACATTGTGTCCCTTACAACAACCTCCTGGGCACTAGCCACAAGAGGAAAATTAGGCAAAGACCCTAACGACTATACAAATACCGGTGGCCCGTTAAGTCACGATCGAACATGGATATTCAAACTTCAAGCAAGCTATTCTTTCCCTTGGGGTATTCAAGCGAGCATGAATTATCTTTACCAAACTGGCCGGCCAAGTCCTACGTTTGTTAGAATTTATCCTGATCAAGGATTGCGGCGAATATTAGCCGAACCAAGAGGCCCCGAAAGGTTTAAACCATGGAGCCTCTTAGATTTCAGATTACAAAAAACATTTAATCTTTCTAAGTCGATCAAACTTGATGCTATGATCGATGCCTTCAATCTTTTAAATTCAGGGACAGTGACTGATTATCGATCTTACAACCTGGAGAACTCGGCTTATAATGAACCAAGTTCCATATTTTTCCCGAGAAGATTGCAAATGGGACTTAGGATGAAGTTCTAGAAGATTCAAGGGACGAGCCTTCGCGGCGGAAGTGAATCCCCGGGCAAGCCCGGGGCCGGGGCTCCGGGTGCTGTGGACATTGAAGCCCGTGTGCCGCGATGAGAGAATCTGAAAACTTGTTTTTTTCGTGGCCCAACTTCCAAACCTCCCCTAATAAATGTATTGTATTCAATAATTGGTAGAATATTTCTAGCCATCAGAGAGGAGGCCGCTAATGAAATTAATCAAATTCCTAATTCTGGGTGTATCTGTTTTGATTGTGATTCATTGCCGCGAAGAATCACCTGTTAAAGCAGCTGATTTAGTTCTCATTAATGGAAATATTGTGACTGTGGATAAAAACAATCCTCGGGCCGAAGCCCTGGCAGTCAAAGGGGATACGATTGTCGCCATAGGATCCTATAAACAAATCAAGACCTATATCGACAAAACAAAGACAATAATCATCGATCTTCAGGGAAAGCTTGCTCTGCCGGGATTTAACGATAGCCATTTGCATTTTGTTTATGGTGGGCATGCGTTGATGTCCATATCTTTGGATAACGTCAGCTCTTTGGATGAAATACAACGAAGAGTCCAAGAAAAGGTCAAACAAAAGAATGAAGGCGAGTGGATTTCGGGAAGAGGCTGGGATCAAGAACTCTTTCCCGGGAATAAGTGGCCAACAAAGGAACTCCTTGATGCCGTGGCTCCAAATAACCCCGTTGCTCTGAGCAGAATCTGTGGGCACTGTACGTTAGTCAACAGCTATATCCTCAGAATTTCGGGAATCACTAAAGATACTCCCGATCCTCCTGGCGGGATCATTGTTAAAGATCCCGCTACGGGTGAGCCCACCGGAATGCTGCATGAGAAGGCCATGCATCTCATTAAGCGGCCGCAACTATCGGATAAAGAATCCCACGACATGGATACGAAAGCTGTTCAGTTGGCCATGGAGGTAGCGGCGAGATATGGCGTGACAAGTGTGCATGATTTGGACGGGAAAATTGGGATTTTTAAAGAACTGCTCGATAAAGGCGAGCTTACGGTGAGGGTGTATGCCGGGGTGCCGCTGACATCCTCGCCGGAAAAAATGCAGGAATATCAAGAATGGAAACAGAAACTCGTCGATAATGATCATATCTTGAAATTCGGTGTCATCAAAGGTTTTGTCGACGGATCGCTCGGGGGATCAACCGCATTACTTGCAGCAACTTATAAGAACAACCCTTCCACATCAGGGCTTTTTCTCACGACACAAGAAGAACTCAATGAGATCGTCTCATTATATGATAAAGAGAATTTTCAGATCGCCATCCATGCCATAGGAGACAAGGGCGTCAATGTCGTTCTCAACGCTTTTGAGGAATCTATAAAAAGAAACGGCAAAAGAGATGCCCGCCACCGGGTTGAACACGCCACAACGATCCTTCCTGGGGATATTCCCCGGTTTGATGCCTTCGGTGTCATTGCTTCTGTTCAGCCTGTCTTCGGTCCATCCTATGGACAAACGATACAATCCTTTTTCGAAGATAGGCTGGGAAAAGAAAGAGCAAAATTCACCAATATTTGGAAGACTCTCCTGCAAGCCAATGCCCGACTGGCTTTCGGCACAGATTGGCCTGTGGAAAGCCTCAATCCGATGGAAGGAATTTATTCGGCTGTCTCCAGAAAAAGCATTACGGATAAAACCGGAAATGCCTGGTTACCGGATGAAAGCCTGTCCGTTGAAAAAGCTGTAGAATGCTATACACTTGACTCTGCTTATGCCTCCTTCGAGGAGGGGATCAAAGGATCGCTTCAAGTCGGCAAATTAGCAGATATCGTCGTGCTTTCCAAGGATATATTCACAATACCTGAGGCCGAGATCCTGAACACGACTGTCGTTTACACGGTGCTCGGGGGAAAGATCATTTATTCGTCAATAGCTAAATAAAGGAAGATCGGAATTACCAATGAAGAAGCTTAGGTCGATTATTGATTTTCGAGCGTGGAATCGCATGTCTGTTCTATTGAGGTCTGGGATCTTCATTTTGGCGTTTTTTATCGCGCCATTGGGTGCGTGGGCAGGGCAAAACTCGAGTCCGATCGAAGGCCTGCCCCTTAAGCCCACAAGAACCCTGAATTTCATTACCGATGAAGGAACTTGGATCTCGACAGATGTCTCCCCGGACGGTCAAATTCTGGTCTTTGATCTTTTGGGAGATCTGTATGTCCTTCCCATCGAAGGAGGGGTGGCGAAGGCCCTCTCGAGAGGGATGTCCTTTGATACCCAACCGCGCTTCTCGCCGGACGGCCGTCACATCGTTTTCGTGAGCGACCGGGATGGCTCCGAGAATGTCTGGATCATGAAGACTGACGGCACTAGTGCCAGGCCATTGACCTCCGGGAAGGACACGGTGTTTATCTCTCCGGAATGGACTCCCGACGGGGGGGCGATCATCGCAGCCAAGACCGGAGTCGTCCGCAATAGCCTGGTGGAGCTCTGGCTCTATCCCATAGCCGACGGAAAAGGCGCGTGTCTTGTCAACGGGGAAAAGAACGCCATGACCGCCTTGGGACCGGCTTTCGGAGCCGATCCCCGTTTTCTTTTCTTCTCTCAGAAATCCGCATCTCTTCAGAATTGGCGCCCTCAGATCGGTGAATATCAACTGGCCGTGTATGACCGGCAGACTGGAGAGATCTATCCACGCAGCAATGCCCAAGGAGCCGGTTTGCGTCCGGTGCTCTCGCCCGACGGCCATTGGCTGGTTTATGCGACCCGATTCCATGAAGAAACGGGTCTCAAGCTGCGCGATCTTCATTCCGATGATGAGAAATGGCTGCTCTATCCGGGGCAATTCGATGTTCAAAGTGCCCAACATGCGAGTTGGGACCTGATGCCGGGATCCTCTTTCACGCCCGACTCAAAATTCCTGATCACCACGCTCGAAGGGAAGATCTGGAAAGTGAGCATTCCGGACGGCAACAAAACGCTGATCCCTTTCACGGCAGGAGTGGAACAGCCGATGGGGCCGGCCGTGCATTCGGAACTTCGGGTCGATGACAACCCTGTACGAGCCCGTCGGATCTCGGACCCGAAGATCTCCCCCGATGGGAAGAACGTGGCCTTTTCGGCTCTCGGGCGACTATGGGTGATGGGTCTTGCCGAAGGAACGCCTCACCGCCTCACCGCCTCCGATGTCGGTGAATTTCAGCCCTCCTGGTCTCCTGACGGCCAGTTCATTGTCTATGCGACCTGGGAAAACATGAAGGAGGCCGGACACCTCTATCGCATCAGAGCGAGTGGAAAAAGGAAGCCTGAACGCTTGACGGAGAACGCGGCCTATTACGGATACCCGACTTACTCGCCGGGTGGCGATGAGATCATCTTTGTCTCCATGTCGAGACAATCCTGGATCGAAGGCCTCCTTTCCAGCCCTTCCGGCTCGGTCTCCGGAGACGGTGACGTCCCGCGCGTCGAGCTGGGATGGATACCGGCCGAAGGGGGGGATATCCGGAGGATCACCTTGCTGCATGATCTGGGACGCCCCCACTTTATAGCGCCTGATCGGGAAAGGATTTTTATTTACCAGAAGCCGGCGCATAAAACGGCTACCGGGGTTGGGCTTGTTTCTGTCCGCTTAGATGGCAGCGATCTTCAGAGTCACTTAAAAGCGACTGTGTTTAGCAGGAAATCGCCTGCGGATCAGATCCTCATGGCCCCCGAGGGCGATCGGGCTCTCATTCAGGCTGACCGTCAAATTTATCTTGTCGATCTCCCCCGACAGCATGAAGAGCCGTTGACACTCTCTGTGAGCAGTCCTGATCCCGCTTCCATCGTACGAAAGGTCAGCACTGTCGGTGGTGAATTCGCCGGCTGGAGCCGTGATGGAAACGAGATCTGTTTCTCTCTGGGTGCCAGCCTATTCCAGTACGACCTTGGTTCGGGTAAGCTCAAGGAAACAAAAGTCAGAATCGAGATGCCCCGGTACGTTCCAGAGGGCACGGTCGTGCTGAGAGGCGGGAGAGCGATCACTATGCGTGGTGATGAGGTCCTTCCCTCGTGCGACTTGATCATTAAAGGAAACCGGATTGTTGGCCTCGGTTCTCGCGGTACTATAGCCATTCCTCCTGGAGCTCACATCATTGATATCTCGGGAAAGACAATCTTGCCTGGATTTATAGACCTTCATAACCACCAAGGGGGCACGCAGGAGACGCGGATCATCCAGCCCTGGGAATTTATCTCAAGCCTGGCGTACGGTGTGACTACCGGGTATGATACCGGCGCCGCCGGCCCCTCGCTCGTGGACTATGCGGACATGATCGAAACGGGCCAGCTCGTCGGGCCGAGATTCTTTGGCGCCGGGGCCCTCGTTTTCCCAGCCATGGGGGAAACGCTTGAAAATCTAGCCGATGCCAAAGATCTTGTACAACGGTACTACAGTTACTACGGGCTCGATGCCGTCAAGGAGTACTCTTTCGGAGGCCGGAGGAAGCGGCAATTGCTGGCGATGGCGGCAAAGGAGCTCGGGCTGGCCATTCATGCAGAGGGCAACGGTGAGAACAAGCCGGGCGTGACTGAGATCATAGACGGGTACACGACGCATCAGCATTACTTCACTTTTATTCCTTTGTATCGCGACATGGTGCAGCTCATTGCTCAGTCCGGGGTGGGTTATGTTCCCACCTTGTTGGTCACACACGGGGACCAAGGCGCCGAAGATTATTATTATGCGCAAGGGCCTGTCCACGACGATCCTAAACTCCGTCTTTTCACGCCTCATCCTTTTCTGGATCATGAAACTCGGCGTCGGGAGGAAACCTGGGAGCATTGGATGCTTGACGAGGAGTACGCTTTCCCCCGTTTGGCAAAATCGGCGGGAGCCGTGATCCGAGCGGGAGGCAAGGTCGGAGTCGGGGCCCATGGACAGAGGCAGGGGATAGGATTTCACTGGGAGATGTGGAGCTTGGCGACAGGGATGAGTAATCGCGAAGTTCTCCGTGCAGCAACGTTGGGGGGGGCGGAAATCAGCGGACTTGATCACGACCTGGGGATGATCGACATCGGAAAACTTGCCGATCTCGTGGTTTTGGATGATAATCCCCTCGATAATATCCGAAACACCAACTCGATCCGCTACGTCATCAAGAACGGCGTCGTTTATACGGGTGATACGCTTACGGAGATCTGGCCGCAACATAAAGAGCGCTCCTGGATGGAGGGTTGGTCCACGGATCCCAAAAAATAGCGCCGCTGAAAAAGAATCTCGGATGGCCACCTCGGAGGGTCCGGACCCCACATGGCCGCGAACGGGTACTCAGCGCAAAATCTGTTATTCTAGGCAGCCGGAATGGCAAGGAGACAGTCGCATGGCAGAAATCCAAGTCGGTGATCGGGCTTTCTTAAGTTCGCAGTATGCGCGAATTTCAACGGAACAATGCCAGAAACTGCATTGGGCTTCGCTCGAGGTTCTCGAGCGCACCGGCGTGCGTCTCTTCGATCCGGCGGCCGTCGAAATTGTCCGGAAATCCGGGGCCATCGTAACGGAACAGGATCGCGTCCGGATTCCTTCGGGGATGGTTGAGAAGGCACTTGCCACGGTGCCCAAACGCGCTGTGCTGTGTACTCGAAACGGAGAGCGCAGGATCCAGATCGAAGGCCATAAATGTTATTACGGTCCCGGTTCCGACGCGCTCCACATCCTGGACCATCGCACGGGGAAACGCCGTTTGCCCGCCGTCAGGGATATAGAAGAGGGCGTCATCATTTGCGATGCCTTGCCCAACGTGGATTTCATCATGTCCATGTTTCTGCCCGCCGACGTGGAGCAGAGCCATTACGGACTCTATCAAATGGAGGCCATGCTGGCCAACTCGGTCAAACCGATCGTCATCGTCACTCATGACCTCCCCTCTTTGGCTGCGTGCGTCGAAATGGCGGAAGCCGTCGTCGGGGGCGCGGAGGAACTGCGACAGAATCCGTACGTCACCTGCTACATCAATGCAACGACCGGATTGTTGCACAACGAAGAGGCGCTCCAAAAACTGATGTACCTGGCGGGAAAAGGGCTGCCTTCAATATACGTTCCGGTATGCTATGGAGGCATGACTGCGCCCGTCACGCTTGCCGGTTCTTTCGCCGCGGCGAACGCGGGCGTCCTGGTCGGCCTGGTGATTTCGCAACTCGTGCGCGAGGGCGTGCCCTACATCGTTCCGGGCTGGGGTGCCCGTGCGCTCAACATGCGGTCGGGCGCGGCCGCATACTTCACGCCGGACGACAAGGGGTTGATGCCGGCGATGGGACACTATTACGGCCTGCCGATGTTCGGGTACGGCGGTTTCAGCGACTCCAAGCTGGTGGACCAGCAGGCCGCCCTGGAAGCCGCTCTCTCTCTAGCGTTCGCAACCATCGAAGGTGCGAATTTGATCCATGACATGGGCTATCTCGAAGCCGGGCTGTCGGGCGCGCACGCGCAGCTCGTGCTGTGCGACGAGGTGATCGGCTGGCTATCCCACGCTGTTCGCGGGGTCGAGATCAACGACGAGACGCTGGCGCTCGACCTAATCGACAGCAAAGGCCCGAACGGCGACTATCTCGACTCGCCGCATACGCTGAGGCATTTCAGAGAGCGCTGGACGCCGGGAATCCTCGACCAAAACATCCATGATATCTGGGAAGCAGCGGGGTGCCGGACCCTCGGGGACCGCCTGAACCAACGCGTTGAAAAAATTCTGACGACGCACACACCTGCTCCGCTTTCCGACGACGTGAGAGCCAAGATCCGCGGCATCATCGAACGGGAGACTCGCGGCCGCGTGACAACGGCCCGTTGAAAGATGGATTCCAGTAACCGCCGTGCGTGTCTCTGAGCTTACCGTCGCCTAAACATCCAGGGCCCGTGTATTGGTCTCTGCCATAGGAAGGAGCACGAATAAACCGAAAACAGCAAGCGCCGCGATGCAGAAAACGGGGGCCAAAGGCTGATTCAACCGTTCGACAAGCCAAGTTGAGACCAGAGGGGCGATCCCGCCCGTCAAGGCGATGGCGACGCTGAAGGCAAAGCTCAGGGATGTCACGCGGGTGCGCAGAGGAAAGATCTCAACCACCATGGCGCCCTGCATCCCGAGGCCTATGCCCGTCGGTATCGCCACCAGCACTTGCCCCCACATGAAGTCGCTCGTGGAGCCGTAGAGCATCATTCTCTGAGCCGTGAAAACCGCAAGAACGGTGGCGCCTGTCAGGATCAGCATGAGGCGGCGTCGCCCGATGAGGTCTGACACCCAACCTCCGAGTGGTTTCGCGATCAGCACGACCACCAGAGCAAGCGTGTTGGCGAGCATGAAGTCCCCGGCGGCCGCCTCGCCCAGCGACTTTCTGCGCTCCACCATATAGGTGAAGGTCATGTAATAGGCGGCATTTGTCATTCCGATGATCCCGAATGTCCGAACGGCGGGCAACCAGTCCCCCAAGAGGGAGGACAATATCGGGGGACGAGTTGCGGCGGCCTTCAGCCCCGGCACGGTCTCGCCGGCCCCCCGAAGGACGAGGTAGCCGCACACGGTCAGCATGACGCTTGCGATGAAAGGCACGCGCCAGGCCCACGCCGCATGATCGGGTAACACGGCGCCGGCCAACCAAGCGGAACCCGATCCCATGATGAATCCCACAGTGGTGCCCACCGCGGTCGAACTGCTCATGATGCCGCGCCTCAACGGGGAAGCCTTTTCGGTGGTGTATGCCAAAGAACCCGTGTATTCGCCGCCGAGGGAAATCCCCTGAACGAGCCGCAGGATCACGAGGAGCAGCGGCGCCGCGACGCCGATCTGGTCGTAAGTGGGGATGACGCCGATGAGCAGTGTCGCTGCTCCCATTATCAAGATGGAAACGGTTAACAATGGCCGGCGACCGATCCGATCCCCGACCAACCCGAGTATCAGGCCCCCGACCGGACGAGCGAGAAAGCCGATTGCGAAGACGGCGAACGCAAGCAGTTGCTGTGCGACGCGATCCTCTTGCGGAAAGAACTGCTTGCCGATCTCACTCGCAAAGTAACCGTAGAGCGTAAAATCGAACCATACGAGAACATTCGGGATGAATCCGGCCGCCGCTGTTCGGAATGAGGATTGGCGCGAATCGACCGGGCTGGCTGCTTCCGCCGGAACGCCGTCCTGCCGGCCTGTTCCATTCCACCTGAACCGCAATAGGCTACCTCCTTTCGCATCTGCCCAAGGAATGGGCGCAACGCTGTCGCCACCCGCGGGATTTCCATCGCGGCTCAGCCAAGACCTGCCATAAGAGAAGAGATTCGTCTGATTTCTTTAGCTACGGATTCCGTCTCTCATGATAATTCAGCTGCCACCATTTGACAAGGTTATTGACAGCGACATTGGCCTCCGATATAGTCGTTTCCTGGCGGAAGTTAGCTTTCCTCCGGCTCGAACCGAACGCTCCTCAGGTGGCCTTGGTGAAGGTAATCCTCGAGAACCATAAGAAACAAAAATAATGTCCGCCGAGCGTGATCATGAAAGGGCCTCCGCCGGCGACAGGCCTTCCGCAGGCCGCATCATTCTCTGGGCGGCCAGCATTGTCACTCTCGGTTTTCTGATCTATCTCGGGCTGAATAAGGGCTTTTTCAAGAAAAGACTCGGGACGTTCCCCGAGATGAACGTCCTCCTCTTCACCTTGGACACGACCCGGGCCGACCACCTCGGATGCTATGGCTACCCGAACATCCGGACGCCGAATATCGATGGGCTGGCCGCGGAGGGGGTCCTTTTCAAGAACGCGACGGCCCAGGCCCCGATGACCCTGCCATCGCATGCCTCGATATTCACGGGAAACTATCCGTTCAGTCATGGTGTCAGGGACAACGGCGGTTTCTACTTGGGGCCAGAAAAAACCACTCTGGCCGAACTCCTGAAGCAGAAAGGTTTGACGACAAGCGCATTCGTCGGCGCCTTCGTCCTCGATTCCCGATGGGGCCTCAACCAAGGTTTCGATTATTATTATGACAATTTCGATTTCGCTAAATATAAGAAGATCAGCCTCGATTCCGTCCAGCGTGAAGGGGGCGAGGTCATCCAAGCCTTTTTCGATTGGTTCAAAACGAACGGGGACCGCCGCTTCTTCAGCTGGATCCACTTCTATGATCCCCATACCCCTTACGAGCCGCCAGAGCCTTACAAAAGCGAGTATTCGGGGCGGCCATGGGGGCTCTACGACGGCGAGATCGCCTACGTGGATTCCCTCATCGGGAAGGTCCTGGAAAGCCTCCGGCAAAAGGGGGTCCTGGACAAGACCATCATCGTCATCGCGGCCGACCACGGGGAAAGCCTGGGAGAACACGGCGAGAGTTCGCACGCTTTTTTCATCTATGATGCCACCGTCTCCGTCCCCCTGATCCTGAAGTTCCCAGCTTCGATTATGAAGGCGAAGGTCATCGATGCCCAGGTAGAGAACGTGGACATCATGCCCACGCTCCTCGACCTCCTCGGGATTCCCGTTCCCAAGGAGATCCAGGGGAGGAGCCTGGTCCCCCTCTTGGCCGGGAGCCGGGCCGGAGTCGATAGGATGGCTTATAGCGAAAGTTATTATCCTCGATACCATTACGGGTGGAGCGAGCTCAAGAGCCTTCGGACGGTCCGCTACCAATACATCCAGGCTCCTCGGCCGGAGCTTTACGACATCGTCCGGGATCCTATGGAAAAGACCAACATCTACGGGCAGCGCGGCTCCGAGGCGGAGAGGTTCTTCAAAGAAATGAAGAGGATCGAGGAGCGCTCGCGAGCTCATGGGGATGAATCGAAAGCCCCCCGGCAACTGGATGATGATACCTTAGAGAAACTTAAGGCCTTGGGCTACGTCGGCGGGTTCACGTCGAGCGCCAGGCTCAGCCAATCGACCGGCCTCGCCGACCCCAAGGACAAGATCCACCTCTACAACGAGATCAAGCAGGCCGAGGGGGCATCGGCCAACCGCGAATACGACGATGCTTTGAAGAAGCTCGGCGAGGTCATTGATGAGGACCCCGGGATCATGGAGGCGCGCCAGGTCCGGGGGCAGATCTACATGGAGCTCGATCGCCCCGAAGAAGCGATTGAAGAGTGCCGGGCGGCCCTGGAGATCGACCCCGAGTACGAGGCGGCAATCTACACCATGGCCCAAGCTTACCGAAAACTCAAAAAGTTCGACGAAGCGGCCGCCGGCTTTCGTCGCCTCATCCAGATGGATCCGAAGGACCCGAAACCCTACCTGAACCTCGGGGAGATCTCCATCGACGTCGGGGATATCGACGCGGCCATCTCCCATCTCGAGAAAGCCATCGCCGCGGACCCGGAACACAGCGCCGTCGCCCATAATCTCCTGGGCTCCGCCTATCTTGAGAAGAAGGTGCTCGAGCCGGCCGAACGGGAGATCCGGAAGTCGCTTGAAATGCGGCCGCAGATGCCGGACGCCCATTATAACCTGGGTCTTCTGTATGAGGAGAAGGGCGATCTCCGAAGAGCCATTGAGGAATACCGGAAAGAGATCGAGATCCACCCCTCCGCCCATCCCGCCTACTTCAACTTGGCCCTTCTTTGCGCCCGTACAGGCGACCGGCAGGGTGAGTTAGAGAACTACAAGGAAGCCGTCAAGGCAAATCCTCTATTCGCGCGGGGATGTCTCTTCCTGGCCAAGGCCTATCTCGACCGGAACGAAGACTTCGACGAAGCCATCCGCCTCGCCCGCAAGGGACTGGAATTGGAGCCCGAGGCGGAATCGGCTCCCCTGGGTCACTACATCCTGGCCGACATCTTCAACCGCCTGGGGCGTCTGTCCGAGCACCGGGCGGAATTGGAAAAAGGCCAGGCCCTCGAGGCCAGGATCAAGAAACGATAAAGGGTCCGTATTATTTCAATACCTTGACACTAGTCCGGATATGAAATATCTTACGTCGGCTCTAGGCCGAATATGAAAGGAATTGCGCAGGATGCTTAACGAAATCCGGGAAGCTTTGTTTCAGGGGAAAAAAGCCCAAGTCGAGGACCTCGTCGCGAAGGCCCTTTCTTCGGGAATGCCTGCAGCCGTGATTCTCAACGAAGGACTCATCATGGGCCTGGAAAAAGTGGGTGTCATGTTCAAGAACGACGAGATCTTTATCCCGGAAGTTCTCGTGGCCGCACGGGCGATGAATGCCGGAATGGCCATACTTGAACCTTTTTTGATCAAAGAGAAAATCGAGCCCAGGGGCACGGTGGTTATCGGCACAGTCAAGGGCGACCTGCATGATATCGGGAAAAACCTCGTGGCGATGATGCTCCGCGGGTCAGGATATAAGATCATCGACCTGGGCACCGATGTAACCGCAGAGAAGTTTGTTGAGGCCGCCAGAATTCACAACGCCGGCATCATCGCACTTTCTGCGCTCTTAACCACGACCATGGGCCAGATGAAAAATGTTATCGAATGCCTCCGGTCCTCCTGCCTAAAAACAGCTGTCATAATCGGCGGAGCCCCAATCAATAGGGATTACGCCAACAAGATCACCGCCGAAGGCTATGCGCCGGACGCAGCCAGCGCTGTTGACGAAGTACGCCGTATCCTGGCGTGCTGACGGGACTCTGAGCACGACAACGGATTATTTCAACCTTGACATGGGAGTAACCCTGCTAGAAAACGGCAAAGAGGTCAAATCCCGACGCTGGAAGGAATATGTTAAACTGAGGTGCTCATCGCGCGCCAATGAGCCGACTGAGTACCAAAAGTGACATTAGGAGAATAAAAATGGCCGATACAAATCAGGAAGGCAAAGGTACCCCTGGCTTCTGTTTCCCCCGTCTTTCAGAGAAACAGTGCCGCAGGCTGTATGAAGCCAGTCTCGAGATATTAGAACGCGTCGGAGTACGGCTTTATCTTGAGGAGGCCGTCGAGTTGCTCAAAAAGGCCGGTGCCAGGGTCACCGATGGCAACCTTGTTCATGTCTCCTCGAAAATCGTAGAGAAAGCCCTTCAGACAGCCCCCAAAGAAGTCGTTTTATATGACCGGAACGGCCGCCCCGCTATGCCTGTTGGAGGCTATCGTTGTTTTTACGGCCCGGGCTCGGATTGCCTGAATATCATCGACCATCGCTCTGGAGAGCGCCGAAAACCCGTTGTCAGGGACATCGAGGAGGGCGTGATTCTCTGCGACGCCCTTGCGCATATCGACTATGTGATGTCCATGGTCCTGCCTTCCGACGTCGATGGAACCATTGCCGACCGCTACCAGATGGAAGCCATGCTGTCTTATACAACAAAACCCATTATCTACGTCACCTACGAAACGGAAGGGTGCCGGGATGCGGTCAAAATGGCTCAGGTTGTTATGGGAGGTGCCGATGCCTTGAAAAAGACTCCTCTCATAGCCTGCTATATCAACGCCGTTTCCGGGCTTCGCCACAATAAAGATGCCCTAGAGAAGCTTCTCTTTCTGGCTTCCGAAAATCTTCCATCACTCTATATCCCTGCTTCAACGGCCGCTATCACGAGTCCTGTGACACCCGCGGGTACAGTCGCGCTGGACTATGCGGGGGTCCTTGTAGGGCTGACGCTTTCCCAATTGAAAAACGAGGGGGCTCCGGTCATCGTACCCGGCATGCCACCCGGAAGTACCTTCGATATGAAAACTTTTGTCTTGTCCTACTGTGAGCCAGAACGTACGATAACTCAAGCGTTAGGCCACTATTTAGGTTTTCCCGCGTTTGCCATAGCTGGAGCGTCTGAAAGCAAGACCGCCGACTCGCAGGCGGCGGCGGAGGCCGCGCTCAGCCTTGTTGTCGAAACGCTGGCCGGCGGCAATATCATCCATGACTTGGGCTATTTGGAGTCAGGACTCACCTATTCCTTCACCCAATTGGTCTTGTGCGATGAGATCGTAAGCTGGATAAAAGCCTTTACCCGGGATTTCGAGGTCAACGAGGAGACTCTGGCTTTGGATGTGATCGCCCAGCTCGGGCCCGATGGAGATTTTCTCAACACCGACCATACGCTCAACCATTTCCGTGAACGTTGGTACCCGACACATTTCGAACGGGCGAATTATGACAGTTGGCTTGAAAAGGGCGGCAAGAATTTTACTCAGAGGGCGACGGAAGCCATCGACCGCATCCTCGCTGATCACAAGCTTGAGCTTTTGCCCGCTCAAACAAAGGCAAAACTCCACGAGATCGTCCAAAAAGCGAAATAATCTCTTTCGGCACGCAAGGACCGGCTCCCGACATCTGGAGCCGATATAATCAGGAATCAGGGATTGGGAAGATTTCTACAACCATAACCGCCCCCACACCCGCTTGATATTTCCCAGACGGGACGATAAGATATTTAGCAAGGTAGGGACAATGAAAAAAGCGACTCTCTCCGTCATGATTATCACTTTTTTGCTTTCTCTGGTCGCGGTTCAGTCGAAGATTTCGGCCCAAGGTGCTCTCCCTGACAGATATAAAGAGTGGCTGGACGAAGAGGTCAACTATATCATCACTCGCTCAGAGCGAGAAGTCTTCCGGCAGCTCAAGACCGACCGTGAACGGGACCTTCTTATCGAAGCTTTCTGGAGGCACCGTAACCCGACACCCGGCACAACCGAGAACAGCGTCAAAACCGAGCATTACCGCAGGCTCAGCTACGCGAATACCTATTTTGGCCGGTCCTCGCCTAAGCCCGGCTGGCAGACGGATAGGGGACGGATCTATATCATCTTAGGTGAACCCCGGGATATCGAAAGGTTCACGGGGACGGGCGAGATCTTTAGCGCCGAGGTCTGGTTCTATCAGGGTTTGGCCCAGCTCGGTCTGCCTTCCGGTTTTAATATCATGTTCTTTCAGAAGGGAGGGTTCGGCGAATTTGTCCTCTACAGCCCGGTCAATGATGGTCCCCAGGCGCTTCTCCCAACTTATTTCGGCGATCGTACCAACTCTCTACAGGCCTACAATCAACTCAAAAAAATTGAGCCGAACCTGGCCAATGTTTCGCTTTCGCTCATCCCTGGAGAATCGCCTCTCTTTGGCCAGCCTACTCTGTCTTCAGAAGTCCTGATCCAAAATGTTTTTAGCGTGCCGCAACGGCAGTTCAAGGATACTTACGCCGAAAAATTCCTGCTCTACAAGGACGTTGTCGAGGTGGATTACTCGGCCAATTACATCGACAGCGATTCCCTGGTCACCGTGCTGAAGGACCCGTCGGGCATGTATTTTGTTAACTATCTCCTCGAGCTGAAGAAGCTTTCCTTTGCCGCTGACCGCGGTCAGTTCAGCACGCAGTTTATCGTCAACGGGAATGTCACGGATGCCAAGGGAAAATCCATTTTCCAGTTCGAAAACACGATCCCGCTCAAGTTCTCAGAAGAAGAGCTCAAGAAGGTGATCTATAACCCATTCGACATTCAAGAGATGTTTCCGCTCATTCCCGGCCAGTACAAGTTGTCCGTCCTCCTAAAGAACGAAGTCTCCAAGGAATTCACCTCGATGGAGAAATCGATCACCATCCCCGAGGTGGAATCCGCGCCCAGAATCGGTCCTCTTCTTCTGGGTTTCAGGATGACCCGGGACGCCCCAGGGACAGAGAAGGCGGCCAAGATCGTGCCCTTTAGACTCGGCAACTCCCGCGTTTATTGCCAGCCCCGGGCGATGTTCCTGACCACGGATAAGATGATCCTGGCCTTTCAGTCTCTTGGGCTGAACCCCGGCCTCAGGCAGGAAGGACGGCTCAAGTATGAATTTTTTAAAGAAGAAGAACAGGCCTTTTCTGTTGAAAAGAAGCTCGCCGATTATCCGGACGAACTCAATTGCGTCGAGGAATTTTCGATGGAGAAATTCCCCCCCGCTTATTACCGGATCCGGATAAGCCTCATGGACGGCGTCAATGTTTTGAGCGTAGGGGAAGAGAGGTTCGAAGTGACTTCCGCGGCGAACTTCCCGCGGCCCTGGGTTCATTCCCGGTCGTTGACCGTGCTTAAAGAATCGTTCTATCCGCTCATATTGGGCACGCAGTACCTCAACGCCGGCGAAAAAGAGAAGGCCCGGATCCAATTCGAAAAGGCCTACCAAGATCCGCCCTCCGTCCTGCCCTTCGGCTTGAGCCTGGCGAGCGGATTTTTTGAGCTCGGGGACTTTCAGAAGACCATCAAGCTCTTGACTCCTTTTTCCGAGGAGACCGAGAAGCGCTACGAGGTCTTTTTCATGCTCGGACGGGCCCACCAGGAACTGGGGGATTGCGGCCAGGCCTTAAGCTTTTTCCAGAAGGCGCTCTCTCATTTTGGGGCGAATATTCCGCTACTCAACAGCCTGGGAGAATGCCATTTGAAACTCGGCCAAAAGGAAGAAGCATTGTCCGCTTGGAAAAAATCCCTGGAGCTGAACCCTCAACAACCCGAGCTCAAAGCGAGGATGGAAGCCTTGAAAAAGTAATTACTCGGATTTTCTCTCATTATACCCGGACCGATTTATGGGGGGAACGTCAGCCTATATCTACCCCACGTGCCCGGCCATATGCCTCATTAGGTATCACGCATTTTCGAGCAGGTTATCCCCAGCCTATTCCTTGAATTGGGGGTTACGGGTCAGTTAACCAGCTAGGGCTCGCTTAGGGTCCATCTACCGGCTCAGGTCGGCAAGCAGACCACCCCGCCATGTCACGCCGGTGTAACAGATTGTGAGTAATCTCGCTTAACTTGGCTTAATGGAGCCTAAAGCCAAAACCAAAGGAAACTCGGGGAAATCAGAGGGAATCAGGGTTTTTTCGGTGGTGGAGCTGACCAGGATCGAACTGGCGACCTCTTGAATGCCATTCAAGCAGACCTCAGCCGCAGAGTATCGGAAATCTCGTTTGACGCTCTTTTGACATTTGATAGTCAAAAAAGCTTACTACGGCATAGGCTCTGTTAAACCAAAGAACTCAGGAAAACCAAGAAATACCAGGGAAAAAGGAGAGCGCGCCTGGAGAGACTCGAACTCCCGACCCGCTGCTTAGAAGGTTGCTTCTCACCCAGGTTCCTATAAATCTCCCCAGAAAAACTCATATGGACACGATGTGGACAAAACCGCTAAATATGGCTTAGTTTTGATGACTCAGGATAGGAGCGCTGGAAAGCTAAATGGCGGAAAATCAGGCAAAAA
>Ga0315286_10001254_pt1 | contig 22903 bp, 19 predicted proteins | sample YL17G10_0_MG_FD_205038 | JGI IMG/M metagenome (GOLD analysis project Ga0315286, IMG submission 205038) | Sediment microbial communities from Yellowstone Lake, YNP, Wyoming, USA - YL17G10_0 | ecosystem: Environmental > Aquatic > Freshwater > Lake > Sediment | place: USA: Wyoming | collected...
AAAAATACAGCTATTCTTACCATAGACGGTGTCGGTGAATATCAAACCACTGCATTATGGCATGCGCACAATGAAACAATCACACCGCTGGCTTCTATAAATTTCCCTCATTCAATTGGTCTTTTGTATTCAACAGTTACCGCATTTTTAGGATTTAAGATAAATGAGGATGAATACAAAGTGATGGGTCTTGCGGCGTATGGAAACCCAACGTATGTCGATCAAATCAGAAAACTTATCGACATAAAAAATGACGGAAGTTTCCGTCTTAACCTCTCCTATTTCGGATTTGAAACACAATTCCAAATGTGGAATAAAAAGTTTGAGAAACTCTTCGGAGCACCCCGCAAACCATCTGATCCAATGACGAAAAGGCATAAGGATATTGCTGCAAGCATACAATATATTACGGAAGAAATTTTTTTCAAATCACTGAATCACTTATATGCGATAACAAAAGAAAAAAATCTTGTCATGAGCGGCGGAGTGGCACTGAACGCTCTTGCCAATGGCAAACTATACCAAAAAACTCCATTTACCCACATCCATATTCTGGGATCAGCAAGCGACAGCGGAACAGCCATAGGTGCAGCATTATATACCCATCACTTCCTCACACCAAAGGCTGCACATACACATCTACCGACCCTCTCATTGGGAACAAGTTGGAGTGATGCGGATATCGAACGGATACTTAAACAGTATCCGGTGAAATACCGAAAAATCGACAATGAACAGACGCTTATCGATACCGTTGCCCAAAAGCTCGTACACAAACAAATCATCGGGTGGTTTCAAGGGGCAATGGAATTTGGTCCGCGCGCTTTAGGGAATCGGTCAATCCTCTCCTGCACGAATCCACGGGGTATGAAAACAAAAATGAATATCATTAAACGAAGAGAGCAATTTCGTCCGTTTGCCGGATCGGCGCTCCAGGAAACCATCCGCGATTTTTTTGAGGTCCCGGAAAAAAAGCATTATTCGCCATTTATGAATTTCTGCTTCCAGGTAAAAGAACATAAACGAAACGTACTTGCCGCGATTGTCCATAAAGACAACTCCTGCAGAATCCAAACGGTCTCACCTACCAACGATCGATATTACCGACTTATCAAATCGTATTACAAAAAAACAGGTATCGGATGCATTCTCAATACAAGCTTCAATCTTAAAGGAGAACCTATTGTGGAAACACCACGCCAAGCAATAGAGGACTTTTTAAAAACTACGATGGATTATCTCGTCATGAATAACTATCTAATCACAAAGTAACCTGTCATGAAAAAAACGATACTTCCTCTCGTAATTATTGTTGCAATATCTATCTTCCGCGTATGGCTTATTAAAGATAGAGAACTTGTCGCTATTACCCCATCACCTCATGATATGCAGTTATATATTGAAAATGCAGAATCACTCGTCCAAAACAAATGGTTCGGGCCCTATAATGAGCGGATTATCACAAGGGGTCCAATATTTCCAATCCTTATCGCCGGTACCTATGTGGCACACATACCGCTTACAGTAGCATCAACCATCTTCTACGTATGCATGTCACTTTTGTTGATAAGTATTTTTTTTACCATACTGACTCCTCAATGGATAATCATTCCTCTGTATATCCTCCTTCTCTTTAATCCCTTTGTATTTGATCATGAAACATCATTTGAAATAACACGATCAACCTTTTATCCCGCTCTAACTGTTGGCGTTGCGTTAAGCCTTTTGGGATTAATCACAGCTATAACAAATTCTTTAAAAAAAGCAATATTTTATTCTATCGCATCCGGCTTTCTCTTTTTTCTATTCTGGTATTACCGTGAAGAAGGATTTTTTATTTTACCTGCCATTGGTATTAGTTACAGTTATTCTTTATGGCATGCTTGGAAAAGCAATACCATATCAAAAAATTACATCATGTTATTGGTCCTACCATTAATGATGGTTGTATTTTTTGCACAAATAATTTGTTTTATCAATTATAAACAGTACGGAATCTATACAACAAGAGAATTTTCTCATCCGAGTTATTCTTCCGCGTTTAACGCGCTCCTCCGGATACAGGATTCCGCAAAAAATCCTCTTATTCCGATTTCTAAAAAAACCCGCGCCGTTCTCTATATGATCAGTCCATCGTTTGCCAAACTCCAACCATTTTTTGAAGGGGACGGAGGGCTACATTGGGCAGGAAACAGCGTTGTTTGGACGGGTATTCCGGCAGAAGAACGGGAAATTGCAGGAGGAGCCTTCCATTTCGCTGTACGGGAAGCGGTATGGAATATCACGAAACCGTCGCAGGCAAAAGAACAACAATTTTTTGAACAACTCACAAAAGAAATTCATCTCGCGTGCTCCCAACATTATATCTCCTGCGGCATACTCCCGTTAAGCGGTTTTTCGCTTTTACGAAGTCAGGACCGGGTTGCCTTCTGGAATAATTTTGTCAATACAATTCAAACAGGAGTTCTTGCTGATAAAATCGACATATCGACGGTTGCTAAATACAGCAACGGTCCTGAAGATCAAATCGAACTGTTCAGGAAAATAACCAATGGAATCATACTAACAGAAGGACAACAACAACCAACACCAAATCCTCTAACTGAAAAAATCTATAGACTCACATCATGGTGGTATCGGTCTGTAATGCCTTGGGTTTTTCTTTTAACAATGCTTCATTATCTGTATCGCATTATCCGAAATGGTTCTCTGAAATTTTATGATTGGTTTCAGGCATCACTCGTATTCAGTTCGATATTTTTTTACTTCATCGTTGCTATGTTCGGTACATTAAAATCACCGACAAATACAACTGCAGGTTCATATACTTCGGGGGCGTATGGATTACTGCTTCTCTTTGCCGTATTGGAAATTATATCCTTTACAAAAAAGAAATCATAATTGCTTCACTCTGTTTCACAGGGAATTAGTCCGTGGTCTGCAATATTTTTAAATAATAATTGTGCAAATTGTTCGTGGCCGACAGGTGACGGGTGGTTATCCGGAAATTTATCATATGTTGATGGAATTTCCGGAAAGAAATACGCATTGTTCCGACTCTGGATAAACAGTTGTATTGATTGCCTGATATCTGTTGGTATTGATTGCAGGGAAAAAATAAGAACCGGTCCGCTATATTCGGAAAGCAGCTCCCGGAGGTATGATAATTCTTCCGTTATAAGGTCATTTCTTTTATACAACAAGTTAAATTGATACCATATTGCATTTGCCTCCGGCGCGAAATCGCCCTCAGATTTATACATGGATACAATCCCCGGCGCTTCCGTCATTGGATTCCATGTTGAGGATAATTCATAATATTTCTCATTATTGGCGACATAATCGTTTTCATCTGTCCAAAGAATGACCAGGTCCGGATTATATTTCATCCCCTTTCGTTTAAACCGTTCAAGATTATATTGCATATCATATCCGGCTACCCCTAAATTGATGACTTCGTATTGATCAACATTCCGACATCTCAGTTGCGTGTTAAGCATATGCTCTAACACCTGAGAATAATTCTTATCCGTCTCGACAAACGCACCTTCTGTAAAAGAATCTCCAAGCGAAATGATGCGAAAGGTGCGCGGGGGAGCCTTTACCGCATATTCTCTTCCTTCATTAAGTCCGTCGGCATTTATTGTGTGAATGACGCTGCCGAAAAGTCTCATGTAGGAAAAATCTTCTTCCTTTTGTGAGTTAGGTTGCAATTCATAATAATAACGAAGATTTGTATCTGAAGGAAACGTCATAAATACTTTTTGCATCGGAAGAACATGAAAGGCGTTTTTTGTAAACCTGTCATATTTTTTAAAATATATTATCCGTCCGACAATGCCGATACCTATCAATTCGATAAAAACAATGCAGAGTAAAATCATACGTGTGTGCATCTTCATAGTGTTTATTTTTCTTGGCAGGTCGTGAGAATTTGAGAGGTAATATAATGAAGTAATTCATCCGCAATTTTTTTGTGGCCTTGATCGTTCGGATGATAATCATACGGGAAAAATGTATCAATTGGGCCAATTTCATAGTACCAACTTCGATGACGTGTATTGATAAATGATTTCATAATGGCTTTGTACCGATCTTCTTCTGATGCTACTGTTGCAATAAGTAATGGAACGGTATTCTGTTTCTCCCATTCCCTAATTGCAATAAGTGATGGTTGAATAAATTGTTCCTGCTGTTCCTTCGTTAACTTTGCATACGCATCCATATATTCTGTATACGATAACGTTGAAGCCGCATAGGGATCAGTTTTGTCCGCATGATATTTCTCCGCTGCTGCGCTTGATTGTAATTCTTCTTTATAAAATTCTTCCCGTGTACGGTATTGTTCCATGTCCATAAATATATTTTCTCCGCGCATAAACCAAATGACCAGATCAGGATTATAGGCAGCCCCTTTGTCTTCATATCGCTTCGCGGTATATTTCACATCAAATCCCGGTGCTCCCAAATTGATAACTTCAAATTTGGATATACCTTTACACAATAAAGTAGCATTGAGTTTATCTTCTAATTGTTCAGAAAAGTTATCTTCAGTATTTACCCACATACCGAAGGTAAAGGAATCGCCAAGTGTGATAATGCGATAAACATTTGAAGCTTTATTGAATTCATAATCAAACCGTTCGTTTAAACCATCATTGTTATATCGATACGTTGCGGTATACGGAAGCCAAGAGGCTTTTCCGTAATCGACCGTATGTTGTGGCAATTCATAATAATATTGAAATTGTGAATCCTGCTTTCGTTGTATTGATGTTTTTGAAAGAGGATTAATCTGAAATATGTGTGGCTGACGTAAAAAAAACATCCAAGCAATTCCGCCGATAGCAATGCATTCGATAATAACAATGAACCAAAATGTATTAGATCTTTTGTGCATCATTTTGTCTTACAATATCATAGGCAATAATACCGCATGAAACTACAACATTTAATGATGTATTAACACCATACATAGGAAATTCAACGATGGTATCTACTACATTCAATACTTCTTTTGATATCCCATGTGTTTCGTTACCAACGACAATTGCTACAGGCATTGTATACGTGACGTGTTGAAACGGAACACTCCGCTCATCTTGTTCAACTGCTACAAATGAAAGTTTTGACCTGCCTGCCGGCGAGGCAGGATTTTTAGATTTAAGTTGAGCAATAAGAATTGCCGTATCAGGCGCATATTCCCAATCCACCCATTGCCATGTGTTAATCGATGCTTTTTTAATTCTTGTATTTGGTGGTGTTTCCGTTGCTCCGCAAAGATATACTTTTTCCGCTGCAACTGCATCAGCAAGGCGAAAAATTGAACCGATATTGTACGTATCCAATACGTTATCCAAAATAATAGTAATCGGATTTTTTATAATTGCTTTTGCTACTTCTCCGTCAACCGGCTGTGTCCGAAGCTCTTGGGCTTTCAATTTCATGTAGTTATTATACAATGTATTGAACGAACAATGGCAAAGTTATTAATGATTCAGATCCAATCTGCTCCCTATTGTGGTACTGCGTATTTAAACGCAGCAGCAAAATCCCGCCATCATATATTTTCCCTGCTCTTAAGTAATACCCCATCCACCATTCTTTCAAAAATTAAATCCGAAAACCCTGACATCATCGGTTTTTCCTGTCTTAGTTGTTTTATGAAAGAAATCCTCACTCTTTGTCGTGAAATAAAAAAAAACTTTGACATCCCCATAATCTTGGGTGGACCCCACCCAACAGTATTTCCCGAAGTAATCAATGAAAAATGTGTTGACATTATTTGTCTGGGTGAAGGAGAATTTGCATTAATCGATCTTTTACATTCTATAGAACATAAAAAAAGTTACGCTCATATAAAAAATCTCTGGGTAAAAAAGGGAAATGCAATCTACAAAAATCCTCTTCGAAACCTCGTAGAGCCGTTGGACAATATCCCGTTAATCGACTGGTCCTGCTATAAAAATACACCCGTACTATACGGCTCCCCTACGGTGTTTTTGATTCGCGGTTGCCCGTTCTCATGTAACTATTGCTTTAATCAAAAAACAAAAAAACTCTATCACAATTTAGGGACCTATATACGCCACTTTAGCGTCCATCGATCACTATTAGAGATTAAAGCGGCGTTAAAATATTTTCCAAAGGATCCCATCATTTTTGCTTCAGACTCATTTGGTATTGATGTACCGTGGATGGAAGAGGTTTTTGCCCGGTATTCTAAAATCACCAAACTTCCCTTCGTATTACTTCTTCGTCCGGAATTAATTACACAACGGTGCATCGATATACTAGCCAAATATAATTGTTGCAGTGTTTCAATAGGAGTTGAATCAGGGTCTGAAAGAATTCGACGAGATATAATCCACCGTTATTACACGAACACCTACCTCATTGATATGGCAAATAGACTACACGCAAAAAAAATTAAATTTAAAACATTTAATATGCTTGGATTGCCAACCGAAACCGAGAAAGAGATGTGGGAAACCGTTGATATAAATGTCAAAATGAAAACAGATTTTCCCCGAGCTTCCATCTTCACACCATATCCGGGAACTGAAATTGTAGAAATCGCTAAAAAAATGGGGTATCTGAAAAAAAGTTTTAATTTTGATAATCTGCCTGATACGATACTCGACCGTACAATTCTAAAAAAACTCAACGCACATAGAGTACAAAATATGCTGTTCTTTTTCCAAACTGCTGTAAAGTTTCCAATAACACAACCGCTTATAAATAAATTACTTATGATAAGACCGAATATTATTTTTCGATTATATTTCTATGTTATCTATGTGTTAATGAATGGTATAGCTGAAAAACGCAACATTCTTCATTACATCCCCTATCTTTTCGCGAATCGTCGATATCGATAATTTCTTTTACGAAGCGGTTTCTTTATTATTTTTTTCGATGGACGTTTTCTTATCGTTGTTTGCTTTTTATACCGCTCATACCATAACAACACAAAGTATCCGATCCCCCATCCAAGAAATCCTCCCACTATCACATCTCCCGGATAATGATGACCGAGGTATATACGCGATAAAGAAATCAACAGAGCAAGTACATACAGACCTTTTTTCCATTTCGGTTCTATATACGACAGTACGGTTGCAAGTGCAAACGCAAACGTTGCGTGTGTAGAAGGAAACGAATACCCGAGTGGAAAACCACCAATCACCGTTGCTGCGTCAAGAGCCGAGGAGGGACGAAGTCGTCCAACAAGAGGTTTTATAATAAATTCAGTAATACTCCATGCTAGTCCCCCAGTTAGTCCAAGAGGGATAAATAACCGCTGATCTTTTGATTCTTCATTAAAAACAAGGAAAGCTCCGATAACAAACCATACTAAACCCGCTTCTCCGATCCCGGATAAAAAGAGTGCAAATGAATCAATAAATCCCACATGTGGGAGATGATTAATCAAAAAAAAGAGTTGTGTATCGATAGACAATAGCCAGTCCATAGACGTATTTACCGATTTGTTTTTGGTGTCGCTGATAGAGTAGCAGTTGGCACGGTAGTTGATGGGGCAGGAGTAATAAATATAATCTTGATAGCTCCTTCAGCTGGAATGGGAGATACTACTTTCTTTCCTGTTATGACAACACCAACGATAATAAGAATAAGAGCGGCAACACCAATAAGAATTGAAATAGCGGCTATCGTTTTCGTCCGTTCTTCCATACGCATTTAGTATATCACTTTATATCTTCCTTCTTCCATGCGGCAAACGTACACGTCGGGTAATTACTGCAGCCGTAAAACATTTTTCCCCTGCGTGTCTTTTTCACAACAATTGCTCCCCCACACCGGGGACAATTCATATCAATTGTTTCCGGCTTTTGTTTCGTATAGGCACATTTTGGGAATGTACTACATGCATAAAATTTTCCATACCGGCCTGTCCGAATGACGACTGTGGATCCGCATAACGGACACTTCTCTTCTGTTTCCTCAACCGGCGCCTTCACTTTTTCAGCAGTTTTCATTGTTGTATCCACTGCTTTCATAAAGGGGGTATAGAACGCTTGTAACACAGGCACCCATTCTTTTTCTCCTGTTGCAATGGCATCAAGATCAGCTTCCAGTTTTGCGGTAAAGGGAAGATCCATGATCGTCGGAAAATACAGAACCAAAAAGTCAGTTACCTGCATCCCCAATTCTGTTGGGACAAGTTTTTTCTCAACTTTTGCTACATATTGCCGGTCAATAATCGTTGAAATAATCGGAGCATACGTAGAAGGCCTTCCAATATCTTTCTCTTCTAATGCTTTGACCAAACTCGCCTCTGTATAACGAGGCGGTGCTTGCGTCTCATGCAAAACAGCACTTGCTTTCGTAAGAGAGACTGTGTCTCCAACAGCTACTGTGGGAAGCACCGTTTCCCCATTTTCATATCCCATCACTTTTATAAATCCATCAAACACAATAATAGATCCCTGCACTTGAAAAATATACGCAGTAGCGCTTGTTATCTTGATCGTCGTTGAATCAAATGTCGCTTCTTTCATTTGGGACGCTACTGCCCGCTTCCAAATAAGTTCGTAGAGCCGGACATGATCATGATTAAACTCAGGGTTTTGTTTCAACACATCGGAAAGGGTCTTCGCATCAGTAGGTCGGATTGCTTCATGCGCCTCTTGAGCAACTTTTGATTTTGTGTGATACACACGGGCGCTTGTTGGAACATATTCTTTTCCAAATGTACCGGCTATGTAGTCCCGTGCTTCACTAATAAACTTCGCTGATAAATTAAGACTATCAGTCCTATGATAGGTAATCATTCCCTCTTCATACAATCTCTGTGCAAGCTGCATGGTTTTTTTAGAGGAAAAATATAATTTGCGTCCGGCATCTTGCTGCAACGTACTGGTGGTATAAGCTGCGCTTGGATTTCTTAAAATTTCTTTTTTCTCAACAGCGCTCACCGTATAGGGAGGTGTCAGATCCTTAATAATTGCTTTTGCATCAGCTTCTGAGGTAATGGTCGATGATGTCGTGGTATATTTTCCATCGAATAATTGAAGGACAATCTGTTTTTCATATTTTTCCCCGTTATGGGAAACAAGTGTTGCCTCAATGGCAGAAACATGAGACTCAAAATTTCCAACAACTGTCACATACGGTTCTTTAATAAATTTCTCAATTTCTCTCTCCCGTTCCACTAGTATCCGTACAGCAACTGACTGCACACGACCCGCTGACAGCCATCGCTTGGAAAGTTTCTGCCAAAGAATCGGAGAAAGTTTATATCCAACCAGACGATCAAGGATCCGCCTGGCTTGTTGTGCTGAAACCAATTTTATGTCAATTGTCCCTGTGTGATCTAACGCATCAGCAATAGCTGATTTGGTAATTTCATGAAACGTAATGCGTTCAAACGTATCAATTTTTTCTTTGGTTTTTTTACTCAGTTTTTTCTTTTCAATTCCGTCAGTTACAATCGTTGCCACATGCCAAGCAATTGCTTCTCCTTCGCGGTCGGGGTCAGTAGCTAGTATCACGTGATCTGCTTTTTTGGCTTTGGCCAGCAGTTCTCCGACATGCTTTTTCTTGTCTTTCGGAATCACATAACTGGGAGTAAAACCGTGCTCTACATCCACGCCGAGAACAGACTTTGGCAAATCCCGGATATGTCCCATGGTCGCTTCGATCTGGTAGTCTTTACCCAAAAACTTCGCTAGTGTTTTTGCTTTTGTTGGTGATTCGACAATAATCAGCGTCATACGTGTTCTAGTATATCATGAGCACTTTCCACAAGTATCGCTCCAGATTTAATCAGCGTCGCTGGTCCACGGCTCGTTGGGCTTGTGATTGGCCCGGGAACTGCAAACACATCTCGTCCCTGGCTAGCCGCATATGAGGCAGTAATCAGTGTACCGCTATCTTTCTCTCCTTCCACAACCACTACCCCACGGGAAAGACCGCTAATGATTCTATTTCGGGCTACAAATAGCCCTTTTTCCGGCCGAAGCCCTAATGGCATTTCTGACACAACTGCACCAAAACCTTCATAAGCAAGCTTCCTATATATATGTAGATTCGCAAGTGGTGCGCAAATATCCACTCCACAACCAAGTACTGCAATGGTTTTACCTCCACTTGCAATTGCCGTTTCATGTGCAACTGCGTCAATGCCGTATGCCATGCCGGATATAATAGTAAATCCAGCGCTAACTAAGTCGCGGGTCAATTGTTTTGTAATAGATATTCCATAAGAAGTTGCCTGTCGCGTACCAACAACAGCAATGGTTTTTTCCATATCAATTGGCTCTTTCGTTTTCTTTCCTTTCACATACAAAATAAACGGCGGATCAACAATCTCTTTTAAGATTTTCGGGTAACGGAAGTCGTCAATCGTAACCACACCAATATGAGCGTCCTGAAGTTTTTTCTGATATGCCACACTATCAAACGTATTTCTAAACTGGTCCAGCGTTTGCGTTAATTTTCCTCCAAGACCTATTTTAATAAGTTCATCTCTTGGAGCTTCCCAAATCCGCTTAACTGTTCCGAAGTATTGTAAAAGAAGTTGAAACCGTGCCGGACCAATCCCCGGAAATGCGCTAAGTCCAAGCCAATAACGTAGGTCGTTTAGTATATAGTACAATAGTACACTATGCGTATTGTTTCGTGGAACGTCAATAATAGAAATAAAAAAATCAAAAGAGGAATTCGATATATCCTAACTCTATCTCCTGATATTATTTGTCTTCAGGAAGTTCCTCATGCCATCATGCCGTGGCTTTCTACTCTACCCGGATATACGGTGAGTAGCTGTTTTGATTGGAAACACAAACGAAAAGATACAAAACATACGTATGTCTGCACGCTCACCAAAAAAAAGCCGATTCACGTCAAACAACATATCTATGACAACGGATTTTCGCATTCAGTATTAAACAAGCTGTACACGAAGCTTCTTCACGTAGAAGAACAACATACTGTTTTAGTCATTACGCTTATGATCCATGGAAAACCGATACAAATAGCTAACACCAGACTATCGTGTGCCATCGGCACCCATGACCGGCTGCAGGAATTGACAACCCTTATTCAAAAAATAAAACGACAGACAACTCCAACAATCTATTGCGGAGACTTCAATGTTGTTGACAGTAAAATCGTAAATAGACTTACCGGTTGGATGCGCGGTTTTACGCATCTTGACTATCTTCTGAATGAGCGGGAATCGTTTGAAAAGCTCTACCAACAAGAGCAATTAATCAATGTCTTTCGGGGAAAATCTACTTCCCTTGTGAATCGCCCGTTATTACAACTTGATCATATACTTGTTCCCTCTGACTTTCCTATCCAATTACACACTCTCACACAAAAACGCTTTGGCTCTGATCATCGGATGCTTATCGTTGATATTGACAGTAAAAAAACAGGGAGTGTAACAAAAAAACCTGCTGTTTCAGTCGTCATTCCTGCATACAATGAAGAAAAGCAGATTGCTGCCTGTATTTCTGCGATACAACATCAACGTTTTTCGCTTCCGTATGAAATCATTGTGTGCGATAACGCTTCAACAGACCGCACCGCAGATATTGCAAAACAATATAAAGTGAAAGTAGTATCGGAAAAACGAAAAGGAGTCGCGTATGCATCTGCCACGGGTATCACCGCAAGCACTGCTCCCATCATCTGTATGACTGATGCTGATACCATGGTTCCACAACAATGGATAGCTTCGTATTATCAGTATTTCGTCAGTCATCCAAACGCTGTTGCAGCAAGTGGGCCATTCCAATATACCAATGAATCGCAATGGATGCATATGATTTCCAAATTGCTCAACAAAACGATGCCACGGTTATTGGTACGAACACTGGTGGGTATGAATATGGGCTTCAGAAAACAATCATACGATGAAGTCGGCGGATTTGAAACACGATTTCATCTCCAGACTGATACGTATCTCGGACTAAAACTGCAACGGATTGGATTGGTGGGATTTATTCATATGGAACCAGTTGTTGCATCAGCAAGACGATATCATAAGTTAATTCCTGCGATATGGGAAATGATACTCCGCTACATCAACTTTTACTCACTCAAATATTTTGATCGACCGTTGCAACGGAATTTCGTAGATATTCGTTAAATCTTCGCTGCCCACATAACTCCCTGCATCCACGCATCGTCCATGTTTCCCTCCTCATACTTCCAACCACCAAACCTGCCGCGGGAATAAATGTCGTTCTCTTCTAATACGCTCTGCACGGGTATAAGAATGTCATCACGATCAATCGTAGGAATCGGATATGCAAACGCTTCTCGATGGAAAAACCTGCTTGTTATACATGATAAATCGCCGATCAATCCGCACTGATGCGCTTGAATAATTGTTTTATCAATAAACGCTTTTGTGTCAATTTCTTCGTTCGGCTGAATCGTTGTTTCAAAAAGAAGTGACCATGATCCTGTAGGTGCATTTCCTGTTCCGTAATTAGAATATACGCTAACCCGGAAAAACGAAACATCAGAATTAGGAATATATATCCAGTGACAATGGCGGAGCTCTTCAGGTGGGCTTCCTTTCATACCAATGCCAACAACCGCTACCCCGACATAGGGAAGTGTGACTACCGCTTGGATGTCTATACCTTTCACCATTCCCAAAAGTACGGGAAGTGGCATGGTTGAAAGCATATGATCATATCCTTGCGTCGAACCGTCTAAAAAGGTGATTTCATGTTTCTTTGCATCAATTTTAGTTACCTGTTTATTAAACATAATCTTTCTTTTGAATTTACCAGCTATCTCCATCCATACACTTCCCATTCCCCCTTGTGATGGGTAATAAAATGCAGCGTTTCCTCCCCATGAGCTTCCGGCTGAGCAACGGTCCTTTTGTGGAATTTTCTCCTGTATCCATGAGGTTGACATCTTTTGTAAAGGGTACTTCCAAAGTTTTTGGTTATACGGAAGAAAAAAGCTCTGTGCTAGCTCGTTCCCGAACGACCCGATAATCCAATCATAAAACGACAATCCATGGACAGATTCCGTATGTTCCAAATGTGACCCAGCCTGGTATTGGATCGGATACGGAACCATGGTTGATCCAACCAGTACCCACGCACTTCGTCTATACCTTTCCAAAGGATCAGTATACAGGCTATGCATCTGATCAATAAATTCCTTGTTCTTTGTTCCTAACACATGCCCACCAATGTCCCAAGTAAATCCTTTGGAATCGACGAATGTTGAAGACATGCCTCCTGGATGATCACATTGTTCATAGGCATGAACGTCTGCGACCCCAAGTTTTTTTAACTGCCACAACGCTCCAAGTCCACAGGGTCCGGCTCCAAGAATAACAATATGTTTTTTCATCGGGAAAACCATTCTTCAAGAATCTTTTTAGCTATTGGTGCAGCTACATCACTTCCTTCCCCGGCTTCCTCAACGAGAACGGTCACGGAAATCTCAGGATCCTCTATCGGTGCAAATGCGGTAAACCACGCATGGGGTTTATCTTGTGTATCCCCAAATTCCGCTGTTCCAGTTTTGCAGGCAACAGGAACCTTAAATCCAAAGAGTGGATATCCTGTCCCCCCCTCGCTACATGCCTCCTTCATCCCTTCGGTAATCAAATCTATTGTTTCTTTTTTTATATTTAGATCTTTACATTTTTGTCCCGCGGAGCGGGATCCGGCTTCGCCGGACAATTTTTTTATCGTCGGCCTGCACAGCTTTCCACTGTTTGCTATCACATTCGTCCACGCATTCACTTGTAGGGGAGTTGTTAATAGATATCCTTGGCCAATAGCTACATGGTAGGTATCACCTAAATACCATTCATTACTCCTCGCATCCAAGTCAAGTGGAGTCTGAAAATGATCATTTTTCCATCCCGGATCCGGCATAAGACCACTCGCCTCTCCTGCTAGCTCGATACCAAGCGGTTTTCCAATGCCAACGGCTTTTGCCCATTTTCCAAGTTTTGTTATCCCTACCAACTCACCGACTTTGTAAAAAAAACTATCATTGCTTCTTTTCAGTGCTTTAACAATATCAACCATGCCTTCAGTTTTCCCATACTGTTTAAAATACCAATTCGGAAAACTAAATTGGCCAATTGTAATCACTCCTGTATCTTCAACAACCGTTGAAGAAGTAATAACGTTTTCTTCTAAAGCGGCAAGTGCAGTCACGAGCTTAAACGTTGATCCCGGTGGATACACACCGCCAATGACACGATTTAAAAGCGGCAGATCAGGACTGGTTACGAGTGCTTGATACGCTGGTTCACTCATGCCGGTCGTAAATGCATTTGGAGAATACGAAGGGCTTGAATACATCGCCAGTATTTCACCTGTAGAAGGCTTAGTAACAATAACAGCTCCTTTTTTATCCTTGGGAAATGCTTGAACAACCGCCAAAGATAAACTCGCATCTAATGATAGCGTCACCGGTTCTCCGGGGAGTTCCGTATCACGACCAATCGTTCGAAGAATGTTCCCTGATGCATCCACTTCTACCAGTTCTTTTCCATCACGACCCCGCAACTGTTCTTCAAATACATCTTCGGCACCAACCCGTCCCACCTGGTCGCCCAGACGATATCCACGCAACTGGTAAAACTCATTGGATAGTTCGAGGGATGTTAATTCATTGACATATCCCACTACATGAGCAGTAGATTCAGGATACAGATAGCTGCGTTGGTAACGGAATCCTTGCGCCAAAGCGATATTTTCTACCAGTGGCTTTCCTGTCCGGTCATACAATATCCCACGAGGCGCATGACGAATAAGTTCGCGGGTTCGGTTGGAATCAGCAAGTCCTCGATACTGATGGCCATTCACAACGGTTAAATCAAAAAGCCTGAGAAATAAAATAAACATGATGGAAAGAAACAGAATGGTAAAAAGAAGAAATCGGCCTGATCCGGACCACCACCCCGGCTCGTCTTTGGAAAACCACCGTTCCCGTTTCCGCTGGGCTGTTACATTCTCAAAAAAAGCGCTGCCAAATTTCATATGAGTCCGCGTGTTATCGCCAGTACTACCATCGCCATACCAAACAGTATTCCACCGATAGTTTGTCTTATTGTGTGCCGCTTCAAAATAATTCGTGACCAGACAAGGACGGGCAAAACCAACAGAAGCGGCCACCACCCCCATCCATACCAATGGATAAGAACTCCCGCAAATATCATTGCTATAGAGAGATGTCCAGATATTTTCCAAAACAATGTGACGCAAAAAATTCCAATGAACGTAATGAGGAAAAATAAAAATAATGTGGTCATCGAAACCATATTCATCATACGGATAATAATCATATCGATTGCAAAAATAAAAAGAAATATGGCCAATGCGTTCACGCGCTGGCGCTGGTTGCTGATATCCCAATCAGATATTTTTTTTGAACGAATTGCCCATAACAGAAGTACAATTGGCGGAACAAAAACAACACCAATAATAGAAACCATCATATATACTAAATTCCAACCAGTAATATCAGCTCGAAGTGCCGTCAAAAGGATGAGCAGGAACAATAAAAAAAATGGCTCAAACAAACGGGAAATAATAGTAGCCGCAAGTATCATACTTTTCGTTGTGCCACTTTGACATGCCGCAAGAGTTCGGCATCATCAAGCAGTTTTCCACACCCCCTAACGACCGCTGTCTGCGGATCTTCGGTGATCCATACAGGCATTTTTGTTTCTGTTGCAATGAGCTTATCAATCCCTCTAATCAGTGACCCACCACCGGCTAGCACTATCCCGTGTTCTAAAATATCACCAACTAATTCAGGCGGTGTTTCTTCCATGGTTTCAGATATTGCTTCAATGATCTCTTGAACTACAGGTGCGAGCGCTTCCCGTATTTCTGATTCAGATACCCTAATTGAACGCGGAAGACCTGTTTCAATATCGCGTCCCCGCACCACTGCTTGCCGATCACCTTTTCCTATTGGATACGCGCTCCCGACGGCAATTTTAACTGCTTCTGAAGAAGGCTCTCCAATTAAAATCCCGTACTTGACCCGAATAAATGTAAGAATGGCTTCATCCATCTCATCGCCAGCTGTTCTGATACTGCGGTTAACAACAATGCCACCTAACGATAGGACAGCTATCTCTGTCGTTCCTCCGCCAATATCACAAATGAAACTGCCGGAACTCTCTTGAATGGGAAGTTTGGCGCCAATTGCTGCTGCCATCGGCTCTTCAATCAGATACGCCTCCCGGGCTCCTGCCATAATTGCTGCTTCCTGCACAGCGCGCCTTTCTACTTCTGTTACTCCTGAAGGAATGCCAATAACGACTTTTGGCCGGGGAATATTAGGTAAAAATTTTGTTTTGGGGTGCTCATGGACAATACCGATATAGTACCTAAGCATCGCAGCAGTTGCATCAAAATCTGAAATAACTCCGTTTTTGAGTGGCCGGATTGCTTCAATCGTATCAGGCGTTTTCCCAAGCATTTTTTTTGCTTCCCGTCCAATGGCTACTACCTGCTTACTTTTTTTATGCATGGCTACAACAGATGGCTCTCGAATTAAAATTCCTTTTCCTTTCACATACACCAGGGTATTGGAAGTGCCCAAATCAATACCTAAATCATGAGATAGCAGTGAAAAAAAGAAGTTGAACATTCTATGAGCTATTCTAGCACAAATTATGATACGCTATGAGTATGGAATCGCGCGACATTCCACAACTAGGTGATCTTCCCAATCCTCCGAAACAAGTATATTTCATCGGACATCCAACTAAACAACTTTTTGATAATTGTGTTGCCATTGTCGGAGCACGTGCGATCACCGAATATGGAAAACGCGTCATTGATACGCTCGTACCAAAATTAATATTTGAGAAAAAAACGATTGTTTCGGGATTTATGCGCGGAGTCGATCAATATGCGCACCGAGTATGTATCGAAAACAGCGGGAAAACCATTGCTGTGTTGGGTTGGGGTATCGATACTGTCCTTTCTCCGGAAGATAAAAAATTAGCCCGTGATATTGTTGCTCACGGCGGCATTCTTCTATCAGAATGGCAAACCCAACGGCCGACATTGTGGACATTTCCAGTTCGAAATAGGATTGTCGCAGCCCTTGCAAAAGACGTATACATCATTGAGGCAGGACTCAAAAGCGGATCACTCATTACTGCCAATTGGGCAATAAAATTAAAACGAAAACTGTTTGCTGTGCCAGGTCCCATAACCAGCCGTGTTTCAGAAGGAACAAACCAATTAATCGCAAGTGGTCAAGGAACCATGTGGCTGGGAATCAAACAACAACAATCAACAAACACATTGTCAGACGATCCAATTCTCCGAGCTCTTGAACAAGAACCGCTCACGATTGATCAAGTATCCCGAAACCTCAACAAACCCATTGCGGAACTTGGCGCTTCCCTAACCCTCCTTGTCCTGTCCGGACAGCTTTTGGAACGCGACGGTGTATACTATAAAAAATAGCATGCTGACCAAAATCCGATCCACTGCCAATATCGGACTCGTTACAATCCCCATTGATGTTGAGGTCGATGTGGCAACTGCCGGATTCCCGGGATTTACGATTGTCGGACTTGCCAGTAAAGCAGTTGAAGAAGCCCGGGAACGGGTAAAAACAGCAATTATTAATTCCGGTTTTGATTTTCCGCCAAAAAAAATTACCGTAAACTTAGCACCAGCTGATATTCCCAAAGACGGCGCAGCCTATGATCTTCCGATCGCAGTCGGTATTCTTATTGCCAGTGAACAGTTGCCGGAAGAAACCAGTTTCGATTTGAAAAAACAATTTTTTTACGGAGAACTATCACTGGACGGAACATTACGACCAACCCGCGGAGTACTACTTCTTGCATTATTTGCAAAAAACATCACCGGATCCGAGTTATTTGTCCCGGAGACATCAGCAAATGAAGCATCTATAGTGAACATCCCTGTCTATCCCGTACCGACCTTGCACCGCCTCATCCAGCATTTTATAAAAACAAAACCGCTTAATCCCCTTCGGTATCTCCCTTTGAAAGAGGCATTGGATATGGAACCGCCGGAATTTGATCTAGCAGAAATTGCCGGACAGGAACAAGCAAAACGGGCCATCATTATCGCTGCATCCGGAGGCCATAATATGCTCATGTTTGGCCCGCCCGGAACCGGAAAAACAATGTTAGCACGCGCACTTCCGGGAATTTTGCCGCCGCTCTCCGAACAAGAAGCGCTCGAAGTAACGCGCATCTATTCCATTTCAGGATTATTACCTACCGGCGCATCACTTATTACCAAACGGCCATTCCGCGCTCCGCATCATGGCGTATCGACCGTTGGACTTATTGGCGGCGGGAGCAATCCCATGCCGGGAGAAGTGAGTTTAGCGCATCTTGGTGTATTGTTTTTGGATGAAATGCCGGAATTCCCAAGAAGCGCACTCGAAAGTCTGCGCCAACCCATGGAAGACGGCGAAGTGGAAATTGTCCGAGCCGCCGGCCATGTCCGCTACCCGGCAAGCTTTACGCTTCTATCCGCCATTAACCCCTGCCCATGCGGCTATCTCGGGCACCCAAAACGAGCGTGCACCTGCAGCGAGCGGCAAATTGCCAAATACCGCCATAGGATTTCCGGACCGATCCTTGACAGGATCGATCTTCATGTTTCCGTATCGGTAATTGCTGTAGATAAGCTGTCACTGTCCCTTAAAAATAACCCCAATGCCATCACCTCAAAACAGGCAAAAACACTTGTTGTAAGCGCGCGCGCAATCCAAACAAAACGATTAGCAGGAACGAAGATCTATACCAATTCCCAAATGAAAAACAAAGACGTCAAACGATTTTGCGTCCTAACACCGGAATCTGAAAATATTTTGAAACTTGCATCCGAAACCTACAATTTTTCTGCCAGATCCTATATTCGGATTATCAAAGTAGCCCGGACAATAGCTGACCTTGACCACAAAAAAGATATTCTCCCCATGCATATTGCCGAAGCCTTGCAATATAAACAGATGGTATGAAAATCTTTAACTCCAAAACGGGAAAGCAGGGCGAAGATATTGCTGTTGAAACGCTTCGTACAAAAGGTTATGTCATCCAAGAGCGGAACTGGAGAAATAAGTTCGGAGAACTCGATATTATTGCAAAAAAAGATGGTGTTCTTGTGTTTGTCGAAGTCAAAACAAAAACCGGAGAGATATTCGGATTACCGGAAGAAATGGTTGGAAAAGGGAAACTGCAAAAAGTCCGCAATATGGCAACCGTCTATATGAATGGCAAAGAAACCCCCTGCAGAATTGACGTTGTCGCGGTAGTACTATCTGAAGACGGGCAAGTCACCCGCCTCACGCACTACGAAAATGTGTACTAAAAATCGCATCTGTGGAGATTCAAAAACACATTGGCATCCAAAACATCATCCGACACCAAGGAAACGTTGACTTTGACACGCGTATCGTTTTCTTATAACATACACAATTATCTTGTTGCAACAAGTTTATTGCACATTGACAATCTCTCTCCTGGCTTGTGATAAGCAATTAAACTTGTTTTGATTGTTTCTCTCGAGCCCCGCCAACAATAAAACAAGGAGAATGCCGTGGAATCTGAATCTGAAAGAGTTCGCAAATGTTTATTGACACAATGCAAGCATCGTGCTACGCGAAAGAAAATCACCAAATATCTCGGGCATAAGCCCAACTGGAATGAACTCTTTGGTTCTGGCGTGATCCGGGCGGTTCACGGCTGTCCGAATCACGTGGAGTTAGTTAGTTAAGTAAATCCAAGCCATGGCGGGGCTTGTTACTATACCCAAGGGTATACCAATGAAATCAGAAAGATAAAGAATTCGTTGCTACACGCAGCGATGTAATTTCTTTATTTTTTTGTTTGGTGTGCCCTTGTTTTTTTTGAAGGATATGAAAAAACTTGAGGTGGACCGGCTTACCTAACCTAAACTGGATACGAATCATCATATTCGCTTCAGGTTCTTACAAGAGCTGTTCATATGCTATACTACCCTCATGGAACGCATATCTGTTATTTCCGATCGCATTATCCACATAAGTTTTCTCCTCCTCGCCATTCTTGTTCCTCTCATACTCACTCCAATAAATTATGAGCTGTTTGAGTACAACAAAATGATGCTTACTTACGGAATAACTGCGGTGATAGTTTTCGCTTGGGTGAGTAAGATGATTGCGCAAAAACGCATATACGTCGCACATACACCTTTTGATATCCCTATAGGATTGTTTGTTCTTTCGCAACTTATCTCCACTCTTTTTTCCATGGATCCAACTGTTTCGTGGTTTGGATACTACTCACGGTTTAATGGCGGCATGCTCTCCATTATCTGTTATACCTTTCTGTTTTACGCGTATGTCAGTAACAGTAAAAAAGAATTTGGAAAAAAACTGCTCTTTTCTGTTCTTGGGTCAGCAACCATTGTCAGTATCTATGGAGTACTGCAACACCTTGGAATTGATAAACACATCTGGGTGCAGGACGTGCAGGCGCGCGTGTTTTCAACTCTAGGACAGCCAAACTGGCTTGCCGCGTACCTGGTAGCACTGCTGCCACTCACATGGGCGCTTACAAGTATCAAGTATAAAGCATCAAGTATCAAGTATACGTTATACCTAATACTTAATACCGTATACTTTCTGACGCTTTTATTTACCCGTTCCCGTTCAGGACTTGTCGCATTTGCGGTTGTTGACGTGTTGTTTTGGCTCATTTTATTTTTCTCGTCCAGACGCTCCACAAAATTTCAAGGCTTAGCCTTAAAATCATTTGTCATTTGTCATGTAGCATTTGCTATTTGTATTTTTGTCACAGGCGTCGGGATTCCAGCAATAGATAAATGGGGCACCATTGGCGGAATAAAAAATCAACTCGTAAAGACTGCCCAACCGACTCCACAAACAGCACAAGAGCCTTCCGGACCGGTTCTTGAAACCGGCGGAACAGAATCAGGAATCATTCGAAAATATGTGTGGCAGGGTGCTATGAATGCATGGAAAGCAACACCAAAAAATATGCTCATTGGAACAGGCACTGAAACATTTGCTTTTGCCTTTTATCAGTACAAACCAATTGGCCACAACCTGACCAGTGAATGGGATTTCTTGTACAACAAAGCGCACAACGAATACCTCAACTTTTTGGCAACAACGGGAATATTTGGACTGGGAAGCTACCTATTGCTTATTGGCACTATCCTCTGGTGGTTGATACAAACAATCCGAAATCAAAAAGATAACACTGTCCTACTCACTGCTTTAGGAGTCGGATGGATATCCCTTCTTATAACAAACTTCTTTGGATTTTCTGTTGTCGTCACGCAACTTCTCTTTTTCCTCATCCCGGCAGCAATGCTTGTCGTAAAAGGAACGCTCTCAATGAAAGAATGGAAGAGTGCAGCGTTTACACTTCGTAAACAACAAATACTATTCATTCTTACCCTTGTACTCATAACACTTTGCATTGCTTTTCTTCTTCTTTCCTGGTTTGCTGACAAAACATTTGCAACAGGGTATCGGGCATCGAGGTCCGGTCAATACGCAAAAGCCTATGTTCCCTTGAGTAGTAGCGTACGACTAAATAATCTTGTACCTCTCTATCACGATGAATACGCTGTTGTTCTTTCTTCCTTGGCTCTTGGCGCATTTGAATCCCAAGACGCAACGCTTGCCGGAACACTCGCTGTCTATGCACTTACGGAAAATGATTACGCACTGAAATTATCGCCAAACAACGTCAACTTCTGGAAATCACGAACGAAAATCTTTTACGCACTTTCAACCATTGATGCAGCGTATTTACCTCATGCAATTGACGCGCTTATTCATGCACAAACGCTTTCTCCCAATGACCCAAAAATTGCATATAACCTGGCAATTCTCTATGGAAAACTGGGAGATAGCCAAAAAGCGGTGACTTTTCTTTTGGACGCGAAACGATTAAAGCCTAATTACAAAGATGCCTATTATGCCCTCTTTATTTTTTATAATGAAACCAAGCAACCGGACAAAGCAAAAGAAATCATCAACGAGTACCTCACCACTATTGATAGCGCGGATGTTGAATTTAAAGAACTGATTAAAAAATAGCCATGAAACCCATTGTTCATATCCCTGCCTCGCCGACAGGCAGGCCACAACCAATACTCACCACGCCAACTAAACCGGTCATTGCGTTTGATAAAAAACTGAAGAAAATAATTTCCGACATGAAAGCAACACTTCTTCATGCAACAAAACCAAAAGGCGTTGGGCTTGCTGCTCCACAAATAGGCATTCCGCTCCAACTCTTTCTCACCCGCCCGACCCCGAAAGATCCAATACGCGTCTTTATTAATCCAACTATTGTTTGTCTTGATTCCACCAAACCCAATGCTGACAAAACGAATCAGCTGGAAGGCTGCTTGTCAATCCCGGGCATATGGGGTACGGTTAATAGATCCCCAAAACTTACCATTCGTTTTCAAGATGAGACGGGGAAAACAATTGAAGAAAATATTTCCGGATTTTTAGCTACCATTGTGCAACATGAAATCGATCATCTCCAAGGAATACTGTTTACGCAGCGCGTCCTTGAACAAAAAAATAAATTTTACCAAGCAACCAAAGACGAAAAAGGGAAAGAAACACTCGAAGAAGTAGTTATATGAACATCATCTTTTTTGGCTCCACCGATGACTCCGTTATCGTGCTTTCAACACTCACCCGGTCCTATTCTGTTGCCGCTGTTGTTACCCAACACGCTAAACCGGTCGGAAGAAGAAAAGTCATCACAGCTACACCGGTTGAGATTTGGGCAAAAACAAAACATATTCCAATCCTCACATTTCCTCAAGACCCTAAAAAACCATGGCGATTTGCCAGTGACGAAGAAGTCACCAACGCGATATCCTCGTTTCATCCT
>Ga0315286_10001255_pt1 | contig 22899 bp, 20 predicted proteins | sample YL17G10_0_MG_FD_205038 | JGI IMG/M metagenome (GOLD analysis project Ga0315286, IMG submission 205038) | Sediment microbial communities from Yellowstone Lake, YNP, Wyoming, USA - YL17G10_0 | ecosystem: Environmental > Aquatic > Freshwater > Lake > Sediment | place: USA: Wyoming | collected...
CGCCGATCACGACGTGGCGCACGCCGTCCGGGTCGGAGGCCATCTCCGCGAGGATCCCCGCCGCCTTCCGTCCTCCGCAATACAAGTCGTTCGGCCACTTGAGGGACGCGGGAACGCCCACCGCCTCGACCGCGTCGGCGAGGGCGACGCCGGCCACGAGGGCGAGCGACGGCGCATCGACGGTCGGGACGGAAGGGCGAAGCAGCAGGGAAACGTACAGGTTCATCCCCGCGGGAGACTCCCACCGGCGGCCCATCCGTCCCCGGCCCGCGGTCTGCGCGTCGGCGACGACGACGGTCCCGTGCGGAGCGTAGTTTTCCGCCATCTCCATCGCGACGCGGTTCGTGCTGTCGGTAACGTCCAGGTACACCACGTCGCCCCACGGCCCGTCGGGACGGAGCGCTTCGCGGACCTCCCTCTCGCCGATCCGGTCGGAGTGCTCCGTCATCCGATACCTTGCGCCCCGCGCCCCCTCGATCGCATACCCGGCGATCTCCTCTCCCATCTCGACTCCGTGGCGTGGGATCCACTGTAAACCTTTATTCTATTAAGCATTCCGGGGGGTGGAAATCAACCGAAAGATAGCGGAAGATATCCAGGGAATCTATGAAAGGGGGCTATTCCAAGTGATTCCATCTGCAAGGAATGTTACCTTGCGGTAGGAAAGACGCGGCGGGATAATTCCGTTGGTAATACCATGAACTCCTCTGGATAAACCAGACGGAAGACTATACTTATTAGAGGAAACCGTGGACCGGAGCATCCTGTGACGCTTTTCGCGACGACGATCTTCCTCGGGTCGTTCCTGCTGTTCCAGGTAGAACTGATCATCGCCCGGATTATCCTGCCCTGGTTCGGCGGCGGCGCAGCGGTGTGGACAACCTGCCTCCTCTTCTTCCAGATAATGTTGCTGCTCGGGTACCTCTACGCCCACGGCCTGGCCCAATATCTCCGTCCGAAATCCCAGTTCCTCATCCACCTCGTGCTTCTTGGCGCCGCGCTTCTCTTACTGCCCATCCTCCCGGGGGCCTTCTGGAAGCCGATTGGGACCGAGGCCCCCCTCTTCCGAATCCTCGTCCTGCTGACCTCCGTCGTCGGCCTTCCCTTCTTCCTGCTGTCGTCGACGTCCCCCCTGCTGTCTCACTGGTTCGCGAAGGCCTTCCCCGGCACCTCCCCCTACTGGCTTTATGCCCTCTCGAACCTCGGATCCATGCTCGGCCTGCTCTCCTACCCGACCCTCGTCGAGCCCTACCTTTCCATTCGGGCGCAAGCTTACGGATGGTCGGGGACCTTCCTGGCATTTTCCATCCTGTGCGTATTTGCATCGGGAAAAGGCGTCTTCACCCCGTCGCGGACGTTCCCGGCCCCTTCCTTGCCGGCCGGCGGGCGGGAGGAAACCCCCATCCTCCCCCCTGGCGCGGGCCAACGGTTTTTCTGGATCGCCCTCCCCGCCTGCGGTTCCGTGCTTCTTCTCGGAATCACAAACCATCTGACCCAGAATGTGGCGCCGATACCGTTCCTCTGGGTCCTGCCTCTCTCCCTGTACATGCTCAGTTTTACCCTCGCCTTCACGGGTCCGGCATTCTATCCCCGAGGGTTATTCCTGCCGCTTCTCGCGGTGTCGATCCTTGGGATGGAGGTCTTGTGTACCGCCTACTTCTCCTCCACCCCGTTAAAGATCCTCCTTGCGGTCTTCTGCACAGGTCTGTTCGCTGGTTGCATGGTCTGTCACGGGGAACTGGCGCGGATGGCTCCGGATCCTCGACACCTCACGCAGTACTATCTGACGATCGCCGCGGGGGGAGCCCTCGGCGGGATCCTCGTCGGCATCGCCGCACCGCTGTTCTTCCGGGCGACCTACGAACTTCCTTTGGGGATCGCCGCATGCGGAATCCTTGCCCTTGCCGCTTCGGTCCGTTATCCCGATAAAATCGGTAGAGGGCTGCGATGGCGCAGAGCCCTCCTCCTGCTGGCCTGCGGGGTTTCCCTGGGGGTCACCGCTTTCCAAATCCTTTCGGCCTTCCAGACGTTGCATGGGGTCCGGCTCCTGGCACGCAACTTCTACGGCGTCCTCCAGGTCGTCGACAAGGGAACCCCAGGGGATCGGAACTCACTGCGCATCCTGTCCCATGGGTCCGTCCTCCACGGGAGCCAGTACCTGCATCCTGGGCGGCGGCGGGAGCCGATCACCTATTTCCACCCGGATTCCGGCGTCGGACTGGCGATCCGCTCCCGAGGATCCTCCGTTCCACTCCGGGTGGGGATCACCGGTCTGGGCGCGGGGACCCTGGCAGCATATGGGCGTCCTGGCGACGTGTATCGTTTCTACGAAATTAACCCACTGGTATTAAGGATCGCAGAAACCGATTTTTCCTATCTTCGGGATACCGGCGCCAAGGTAGAGGTCGTGCTTGGGGACGCCCGTCTCTCGCTGGAGCGGGAGACGGAACAACAATACGACGTCTTCATTGTCGATGCGTTCTCGGGAGACGCAATTCCGATCCATCTCCTGACCCGGGAGGCCCTGCAACTTTACCTCCGCAACCTGAAGAAGGACGGGATCCTCGCCCTGAACATCTCGAACCGGTACATCGATCTAAAGCCGGTCATCCGCTCCCTGGCCGAGCAACAGGGAATGGAGGCGATAGCGATAAAAACCGGGGAAAATTCCGAGGAAGGCGCCTTGCCTGCAGAATGGGTCCTTCTTTCGGCCGTCCGGGAAACTCTCGGAAAACCACCAATCCTTGGAGCAGGAACGTCTTTGCCTCAGGCACCGATTGTCCGCATGTGGACGGATGACTACAGCAGCCTTTTCCGCCTGCTGAAATGAGATTTTCCCTGCCCCCCGTGGGGGCTTACCTTTCACGAGGGAGCCACGAAAAAGAAGGGATACAGGACGTCCACGGTCCGGCCCGCGGGCGGATCGAACGTCCAACGCCGGATCTTTTCCAGCACAGCATCGTTGAATGCTACGTCCTCGAGGGAGGATTCCACCATTACGGCGCGCAGAACTTTTCCGGAGGGGTCGATCCGGAAACGGACCAGCAGTTTCCCCCTCAGGGCCGGGTTGCTCCGAATCGCGGTGGAGTAGCGCGCCTCCAGCTCGGGGAGGTACCCGCGGACCTTCGCCCGGATCATCTCCCGGATCCATGGCGGGATCGGATCTCCTCCCTGGCGGCCCGTACCGCCTATCGCCACCATCCCATCGGCCGCTTCCCCGGAACCGAGGCCGCTTTTTCCGGATCGGAGCATCCGCTCTTCGAGTCCGGCCATCTGTTTCCGCAGTTCCGCGCTCGTCTCCGCAGCGACGGCGGGCGCGAAATCCCCCCGCCGGGGCTCGGCCCGGTTATCCCAGTTCCGGACCGCGATTCCCCCCGTCCTGGCCTCCTTTCTGGTCACGAAAGCTTCCGGCACCCTCGCCAGGCCGGCGTCCAGTTTCTTTAGCCAGCGCTGCTCCGAGGGAGCCCCCGGCGTCTTCCGACGGGGAGCGACCCCTGTCGGAGAGGGCTCGGGAACCGATGGAACAACCTCGCGGGAGGGGGGGGGAGCTTCTTCTAATAGTTCGGAAGGTGGGATTTCGGTCAACTCCACGGTCACGATCGGGAAATATGGCGTCGCGGGGAACAGGGACGCGGTGAGCGATCCGAGGACGAGCGCACACGCGTGAAACAACATAGAGAACGCCACCATCCACCCGAACCGCCGGTTCTCCCGTCTCTCGAATCCGGCAATACCGCTTATCCCGTTCATGGCGTCTATCACAACTCCGTGAAATAATCCCGGCAGGCCCGCAGGATCAACTCTTTGTCCAGCCGGGGGTTCTCTCCGTTGTACTGGCAGATCTCCACGACACGGCTCAGGATATCGTTGGGATGACAGGCGCTCAGAGGCACCCCCCGATCGGCGTGCACAACATGGATGAGGTACTGTATCGCCTCGGGCTGGAAGCCGAGTCCCAACCGCTCGCACTCCTGTCTGCAGATCGCCACGTACTCCTCTTCCCGCACATAATCGATCTTGATCTTGTATCCGATCCGGCGCAGGAACGCATCATCGGCCAGTTCACGCGGCTCGATGTTCGTCGAAAACAGGATGATCTGGTCGAAGGGGATCTCGAATTTTTTCCCGTTTTGCAGGGTCAGATAGTCGCGCGCTCTTTCCAGGGGCACAATCCAGCGGTTCAGAAGGTCGAAGGGACGGAGAAGCTGTCGTCCGAGATCGTCGATCAGGAAGATCCCGCCGTTTGCCTTGACCTGGAGCGGAGCCTCGTAGAATTTGGATACCGGGTTGTAACTCAGGTCGAGCATCGCCAACGTCAACTCCCCGCCGGAGATCACCACAGGGCGCTCGCAGGGCACCCAGCGTCGGTCGTAATCCGCCCGCTCCTCCGGGAGGGCCATCGCCGGGTTCGGCCGCGCGCGCATAGGGATCGCGATGTGGTTTACGGGGTCGTACACCCGGATCACCTGGTTGTCCACGCACAGCCCATGCGGGATCAAGACATCTCCGCTCAGAACCTTGGCCAGCCGCTCCGCGATGAACGTCTTGCCGTTCCCCGTCGGGCCGTACAGGAAGATCGACCGGCCGGAATTCACCGCGGGGCCGAGGCGGTCGATGAGCCCTGGCGCGAGGATGACCCCGTCGAAGGCCTCCCGCATCGTCTGCTGCTTGACCGTCATCCGTCGGATCGACTGATTCCTCGCCATCGCGGCATAGTCCCTCAGGGTTACCGGAGCGGGGCCCACGTACCCCGAGAAGCGAAGGTATTCCCTGGCTCTCCCGCGCCCGAGGTCGGTCAGGGTATAGATGTACGACGCGCGGATATCCGATCCCTTCTTGATCTCGGCAAACCGCTCCTTCGTCAGAAACTCCATCACGTCTCCGGCCACGCTCACGGGAAGGGCCAGTTCCTCGGCGATCGCGGAGAGCGACAAGACCCCTCCGAAGTACATGACCTTGCAACCAAGTTCCACCAGGAATCCCATCGTCAGCCCGGTTTCCTCGACGGTCCGCGGGGCTCTGGGCAGTTCCGGCAGGCGGGACATCCCTTGCGCTTCGGTCAACGGTTTCTCCTTATTCACGAGGGAATCCGCTCGAGGGGGTCCCGTTCGGGATCTCCCACGGGAAAATCGGCTTCAATAGGTCCTCCCGGAACAGGTCAAGCCGCACGGGGGACGGGAGAACGATCGGCCAGGAGACGGGGACAAAGAGACGATCCGGCTTCTCCAGCCTTCCGCGGACCTCCAGTTCCTCCATGGTCAATACCGGGGAGGCCGGCGCCGCCCCACGCGCAACCCCGGGAACCGTCACCGCCAGGAAGACAACCGCTCCCGCGATCATTCCGAAAAACCGCCAGCGGCATTTCCTTTCCGCGTTCATGGTTTCTCCGGCTCCAATGTTGTTTCCGCCATCAATCGTTGCGCTTCGAGCATCCTCTGACGGATCGGCACGGCCAGGGAAGCACGTCCCTCTTCCACGCCAAGCCGTTCGAGCGACCCGGAATACCAGTCAAGCGCCCGTTCGAAGTACGTCCGGGCCCTGGCGGCCAGTGCATTCTCATACGTCTCGCCCTCTCCCCTTGTCATTCCTTTCGGCCTCTGGGAGGAGAAGATCGCCTTTCCGAACTCGAGGAGGAGGTCTCCCGACGATCGCGAGGCGGTGACGCTGACTTCGAGGGTAGCCTCCCATTGGGCTTTCCCGAACTCTTCGAGCGCCCGCCGGAAGAGTTGGTCCTTGCGCGCCAGGCTCTTCTCCAGCGGGATGACGAGTTTCACTTCCTGGAACTGCTCCGCCCATACCTCCCCCATGGCGATCCGGGCCTTTCCCGCCAGTTCCCTCAACTCGGGCGGTGCTTCGGGTTCCACGCCCTTGTCCAGGATCCCAAAACCTTCCTTGAATTCCCGGGTCGCTGTCTTGACGTTCTTTCCCTGCCAATCCAAAAGGCCCAGCGAGAGGGCGGCGTACGCGGTCATCCATCGCACGCCGGGATATCTGGTGCGGAACGCGGTGAACCGTTTCCGGGCCGACCCGGAGTCGTCGTGGTCGTTGGAAAGGCGGGCGGAACGGAAAAGCAGCCGGGGAGCATTTCCGTTTCGAGGAAACCGTTCCGCCGCTTCCGCGTACAGGTCCGCCGCTTTCAGGTACTCTCCTTTTTCCTCCAACAGGCCCCCCACGCCCTCGGCCACCTCCATCGATTCCTCACGCCGGGGGTATCGCTGCAGGAAGAGGTACCCCACGCGGAGAGTGGATTCCGCATCCCCTCCGATGCGATCCAGGCGGAAGGCCCGAAGGAGGTACGCGGGGGATTCGGGTGCATCGGGGAAGCGCCGTCCCAGATCCTCCAGCATAGTGGCCGCGGCGGCCCACTCCTGGCCCCCCGCCTTGGCGTCGATCTCCTTGAGGGAGGCAAGGAGAAAGAGGTTCCTTGCCCGCTCCGAAACCTTGGGGTCCTCATCCCCGTGACTCTCTTCCAGAACGGCCCCCGCCGCTTCCCGGGCCGGTCTCAAGTCGTTCCGGGACAGTGCGCCCTCCGCCCGCACCAACCGGGCTTTTCTCCGCTGGGGGATCGACGCGGCCGGGTTCGCTTCGATGGCCCCGGCGATCCGCGACGCCCGCCCGTGGTCCCCCCCGGTTTCCATGAACGACATCGCCGCGCGAAACGCCATCGAGACCGCCTTGTCCGAGGGATAGGTTTTCAGGAGAAGAAGCGTCGCATCCTCTGCCTCTTGCGCCGTCCACTCCCCTCGCTCGTACCCGGTGATTCTCGTGTCCGCGTATAGCAGGGCCGCACGTTCCCCTACCGGGCCGGGGGGGGGTTTTTCCAGAAGCTCCTTGAGCAGGGCGATCCCCTTGACCCGATTTCCGGATCGAAGGGACGCGACGGCCCATTTCAGCCTCAGTTCGTCGTCCGAGAGGGTCGGCTCTCCCTCCCTCAACCCGAAATACTGCTCCAGGCCGGCAGCCGCCTTGGACAGGGTCCTGTCGTCGCCGGACCCGATCCCCTCTTCGAAGGCTCTTTCGGAAAGATCCCTGAGTAAATCCACTACTTCGGCGCGGGTCTTTTGCTGCACGGCCGGCGTCTGGGCCTTTGCCCACGCGGATCCCGGCCCGTACTTCTCCCGCAAGGTTAACGTCCGGGACAGGGCCTCGTCCGTCTTTCCCGAACGGAAAAGTTCCTCGATCGACTTCTTCTCGAACGTCCACGCGGCCGCCTCGCCGGAGAATCGGCGCGCGAGGACATCGTTGAGCATGGAAGCCCTTCCCGTTTCCCCACGCTTCTCCTCGGCTTCCCCGAGAGCCGTCAGCAGGAGCGTTCCCCCGCACTGGGAATCCCGGACGGGAGGGTACGTCTCGAGGCTTTCCAGGGGCGCATCCTGCCAGGCCCGCACGGCCAGCGCCAGGACCGCCCGCTCGAAGGAGGAAGGCTCGACGCATGGAAATGACGGGTCGGAAAGCGGCCCGGACAGTTCCCGGGCGGCCCCCTGCGAATCGCCGCTCCGGAAACGGGACCAGCCGATCATATATTGACCGATGTAGGCCGCCTCCGGATATCCCACGGAAGCCGCCGTGCGAAAGAGGCTCATCGCCTCGGCCGCATTTCCGGACATCAGCGCCTGGTTTCCGAGCCGAACCGCGAGGTTCCCCCCCAACGGAGAGGAAGGAAACCGGTCCAGGAAATCCCGGGCGTCGGCTGCCCCGGCCGGATCCTTTCGCATCATCCGGAGCAACGCGACCAGGTAGCGGGCCTCCTCGCGCCTCGCGCCGGATTCCCCATGGGAGACCAGAATCGGAAGCAGCGCGTCGATGATCCGGCTCTCACTCTCTCCGGTCGCGCGCTCCGGGTACGTTTCCCACCGGTCGCCCCTTCCCGCAACGACGGCGGCGACCTGGAGGGCGCATTCTTCCGTTTCCCGCCGGGAGAACCGCTCTCCTGCAAGTAATGAAGCCGCCTGCTCCAGGGACGTCCATCCCTCCTGTCGGAGGACCGCGGACCGGTTTCCCAGGTTGGAACGTGCCGCGGCCAGGTGGGTCTCGAGGAGCTGTCGCGCAATCACCGGCCGAAGAGCGACCATTTCCTGTTTCTTCCGTTCCCAGGAGGCGACACGGCCCTTCGCCTCCAGCTCCTTTCCCAGGGGGAGGATCTTCGTGAACCACTCGTCGTCGAAGGCGAGCGTCTCCCGGGCCATGTTCCGGACCAGATCCGTGTTGTCGCCTCCGGTCTCTTTCCGGCGACGGAGGATGTCGAAATTTTGCCGGACGAATTCCCGGCTTTCGGTTGCAATCGCGCGAATCTCTTTCACCTCCCGGAGAAACCACCCCACTTCCTGCAACAGGCGGGAATCGGTCCCGTCCTCCCCTCCCGCGTACGCCGCGAGGATGCCTCTCCGGTCGCGTGTGATCTTCTCCTTGAGCGTGCGGATCTCCGCCAGGCTCTTTTCCAGAAGCGTCAGGAGGCGGTAACGCTGAATGGGATGAGCCAGGTTCTGCATGACGTCCAGTTTCCGCGTGAGGTCTTGCACCATCCGGTCGACCGAAACGCCGTCGAGGGCAACCTCCTCGATCCTGAGCAGGATCTCCGAAACCTGCTCCTCCGACAGGGGCAAGACCGGCGCAACGGACGGCGGGGAGGGCAGCGATGCGAAGGAGCGCGCGATAAGATGATCCATGAAGAGGAGCTCGACCAGCATCTCCAATTGAATCGCTCGGATCGATTCCGGGCCTCCCTGTTCGCTTGAGGAGGAAAGGAGCTGTCGCAAGGAACGGTGTCTGTCGATCTGCCGTGCGAGGAGTTCGGCGCCCCTGGATCGGTCCACGGGATCGGACACGACGGGGCCGGGGGAGCCAAGAAAGGCCTCCAGGCCCATCTTGCCCTGGGCAAGGTGGCGGATCGCCTCGCCATACAGGGCGCGTTCCCGGGCGATGCCTCCGCGAAGCAGGGAGAGCAGGATCCTTTCCCGGGCCGGCCAACCGGCGATCACTCCGGCGGAAACCCCCTCTTCGCCCGGAAGAACATCTTGCGAGGAAGCGGCGAGTCCGAACCGGGCGAGCGGGTCTTCCCGCTTCCGCAGCAAGGCTTCGAAACGCGTCGCGGCATCTTTCCGACGACCCAGGAGGAGGAGCCATTCCGCCTGGCTGCGGGCCGCCCTGTCGGAAAACCCCGCGATTTCCGGCTTGCCCGCCGTGAATCCCCGGAGGCGGTCCAGGAATTCGAGAGCGCCCGGCTCGTTCCCTTCCTGGGCAGCGATCTGCCCGAGGGCATACAGGGCGAACGGGTAAAGAGGGCTCTCCGGCCCGATCTTCACGAAAATCGTCCGCGCGTCGGAAAGGCGCCCGGACATCCGCAGGGCCGTTGCGTAGGCGTAGAGAATCCTCGGCGTCCGGACGCCGCTCCGGAGGGCCGTTTCACAGATCGCGGACAGCGTCCCAGGGTCTTTCCAACGGCTTTCCTCCAGCACGGCACGTTCGAACAGCGGCGTCGTATCCTCGACCCGGAACTCGCCGAGATGAATCCCGCGTTCCAGGATTTCCGCCGCCTCGGCCTGCAGGCCAAGGGCCGCATATCCTCGGAACAGAGCGAGCACCCGGCCGGCCTCCCCCGGTCCGGTGGCTTCGAGGCGCGCCATCTCGGTGAGGGAAACGTCGGCGGTGACCGGGGAGGCGACAAGGAGAGAAACCGCAAGGACCACGAGGATGACGAAGAGGGAACAGCGGGTGGAAGCGGTTCCGGCGTTTAACCGTGCGGGGAACGGCTCACATTCGGAATTCGATTTCATCCCCGACCTCGGTTCCCGTTCTCTCTACCGTTCCCGCCGGCAATTCGAGAACCCCTCGGGCGTTCCAGAATATCCGTGAAATGCAGTTCTTGCGGAAATCCTTGTACAGGCCGACCACTCTCTTCCCTGAATCCAGGAAGATCGCGTCGAACTCGAAACGCATTCCGAGGGAATGGATGCTGTTGCAGGGGACGATCCAGAGCCCCTCTCCTTCGGAGAGGCTCGACTTCCGGAGGAGCCCCAGAAAGCGGGAGACAACCGTGTCTGCCCCCCGGACCTCGTCCCCAAGGATCCGGTTCCGGGTCACGTTCCTGATTTCCACAAATCCCCGCGAACTACGGAACGATCATTTTTTCCCTGTCCTCCGGGAACGAACGTAGATGTAGAGGACGAGGATGACCACTGCGATTCCAAGCCAGGGAAGTGCCTCTCTGAAGTGCAGATCCATCGCGGTTCCTCCTTTTTATTTTCCGCCGGACATTGTTTGAAAGAGCACCCGATAAATCTGGATGGCCCCCGGCCCCAGGATGACGATGAACAGCGCAGGGAACATGAGCAAGACCAGGGGAAAGACGAGCTTGATCGTAGTCTTTGCCGCCGCCTCCTCCGCTCGCTGGCGGCGCCTTGTCCGGAGGGAGTCCGAGTGGACCCGCAGGGACCGGGCAAGGCTCGTTCCGAGCTTATCCGTCTGGATCAGCATGGCCACAAATGACTTCACTTCGTCCACGCCTGTCCGGTCCGACAGGGCACGCAGGGCATCCTGTCTTGGTTTGCCGGCCACCATCTCCCGATTGACGATATCGAATTCCTCGCTCAACACGGGGCTGGCGAGCCGGAACTCCTCCGTTATTTTTACAAAAGCCGCATTGATCCCGAGCCCCGCCTCGACGCATACCACCATTAGATCCAGCGCGTCGGGAAGGGCATCGGTGATTTCTTCCTGCCTCTTCCGGATTTTCGACCGGAGTATTATTCGGGGAAGCAGGGCCCCCACGATCAGCCCCGGAAGGACCAGGAGCAGGATCGACTCATCCCGCATCCCGGTTCCCTTCCCGTAGGAATAGGCCAATATGCCGAGGAAGACCGGCAAGCCAAACCTTGAGAACCAGAAGAAATTGTAGGCAAAGGCGCTGCGGTAGCCGGCCCGGGTCAGGAGAAACTGGAGGTCCGAGCGTTTCTCGAGGGTCACCATGGAGGCCAGATCTTCGGGCCTGCGGGACCTCCCCAAGAATTTCTTCCAGCCGTCGGACAGCCGTTTCCCGATTCGCATGGTAAGCATCTTTGCGACTTCTCCCTGCGGCGAAACGGTTTCCTTGATCCGAAACCCCAGGGATTCCCTTCGCTTCTCCATCCATAGATGGAGGGTGAGCACCCCGAGGACCGTGGCGAAGAAGACTGCGATGGCGATGATCAGGGCCAAGCGGTTCCTCCTCCCCCCGTCAAATCTTGATCCGAACGATCTTTTTGACCGCGATCGCGCCGGCGATTTGCAAGACAACGGCAAGGGCGATCAAGGTTCTCCCGGCGCGGTCGTTCCAGAGCGGCTTCAGATATTCCGGGCTCGTTATCAGGATTATGCAGACGATCGCAATGGGAAGAAGAACGAGGACAAACCCCGTTATACGCCCCTGGGCCGTGTAGATTCTGAGCTGTCCGTGGACCCGGAACCGTTCCCGGATCACGTAGGAGAGATTGTCGATGATCTCCGCCAGATTTCCGCCGGTCTCCCGCTGGATGAGAATTGCCGTGATGAAGAACTTCACGTCGAGGATGTCGATCCGTTCCGCCATCCCGAGGAGCGCCTCCCGAAGAGGGATCCCCAGGTTCTGCTCGTCGAACACCTTTTCGAATTCGCGCCCGATCGGATCCGGCATTTCCTGGGCGACCATCTGGATGGCGCCCGTGAACGAGTGGCCGGCCCGCAGCGAGCGGGCGAACATCTCCAGCGCGTCGGGGAATTGGGATATGAAATTCTTGATGCGGGTATTCCGTTTGACGTTCATCACGAGCAGGGGCGTGCAAAGGAGAACAAGCCCGGCGGTAAAGGCCAGCACAAGCGGCCAACCGAGCAGCATCCCCGCCACCACTCCCAGGGCGGACAGGGTGCTGCAAATAAGAACAAACGTCCCCACGTTGATTTTCATCCCGGCCTGTTGCAGGCGTTTGTCGATCCGGAGGGAAAGCTTGAACTTCGAAAGGAGGATGTTTAGATACGGAACCTCGCTCAACAACTCGCTTTTCAGGACCTCGGGGGTCTCCGATTCTACGGAGGGTCGACCCTGCAGCAACGACAGCCGTTTCTTTACCTCTGACTTTCCCGATAAGACCGCGAAGAGAAAATACCCCCCGAGCAGGACAACCAGGGTCAGGAGAAAGATGACGATCGGTACCCAGAGCATCGCGCTTCCTCAGGGTTTCCGGTACGCGAACATTTCGGAGGGCAGGGGGATCCCCGCCATGTGGATCGCTTCCAGGAACTTCGGCCGGATCCCTGTCGCCATGAATCTCCCGAGTACCCTCCCGTCCTCGTTGAGCCCCTGTTTCTCAAAGGTGAAGATCTCCTGCATCACGACGACCTCCCCTTCCATCCCTGTCACTTCGGAGATCTTGACGATCTTGCGGGTCCCGTCGTTGAGGCGAGCCACCTGGATGATCACATCCAGGGCAGAGACAGCCTGTTCCCGTATCGCCCTGGAGGGAAGAACGTACCCCGCCATCAGCACCATCGTCTCGAGACGGGACAGCGCGTCCCTCGGGGAATTGGCGTGGATCGTGGAGATGGATCCATCGTGGCCGGTGTTCATCGCCTGGAGCATGTCGAGGGCCTCCCCCCCCCGCACCTCGCCGACGATGATCCGGTCGGGCCTCATCCGCAGCGCGTTGCGCACAAGGTCCCGCTGGGTCACGGTCCCCTTCCCCTCGATATTCGGGGGTCGCGTCTCCAGCCGCAACACGTGATCCTGCTGCAGGATCAGCTCCGCCGAATCCTCGATGGTGATGATCCGCTCCGAATCGGGGATCGATGCGGAAAGGATGTTCAGGAGTGTGGTCTTGCCGGTGCCCGTGCCCCCGGAAATCAGGATGTTCAGCCTGGCCCGGACTATGGCGTCGAATATTCTGGCCATCTCCTCGGTCAGGGACTTGTAGGAGATCAGGTCCACCATTTTCAGGGGATCGATGCCGAACCGCCGGATGGAAAGGGACGGACCGTCCAGCGCCAGCGGTGGAATGATGACGTTGACCCGGGAGCCGTCGGGGAGACGGGCGTCTACGAGGGGGGAGGATTCGTCCACCCGCCGCCCGACTTTCGAGACGATCCGCTCGATGATTGTCATCAAGTGCTCGTCGTCCTTGAAGGTGACATTCGTTTTCTGGAGCTTCCCGTGTTTCTCGATATAGACCTGGCCCGAACCGTTGACCATGATGTCGGAGATTTCCGGGTCCTGCAACAGCGGCTCCAGCGGGCCCAGGCCCAGCGTCTCGTGCTGGATCTCGAGGATCAGCCGTTCCCGTTCCACCCGCATCATGGGGATCCCGACTTCGGTGATCAGGGCCTCCACGACCGTCTTGATGATGCCGGAGAGCTGATCGGGAGAAATCTGGGAGACGGTGGACAGGTCCATCCGGTCAATCAGTTTCCGGTGGATGCTGCTCTTCAGCTCCTGGTAGGCCTTGACGTCGGTGTGCTGGACCCCTCGCCGCTGCGACGGGTCGCTCAAGGCCACGCCGGCAACTCCGGTCTTCATCGCTTTCCAGTCGCTGATGCTCACTTCGACCCCCTGTTGTGTTTGAATAGTCTGCCGAAGAATCCGCCCTTCGCCTGCTCCGTGGTTCCGGTCTTCGGGCCGACCAGCAGATCCGCCAACCGCCGGAACGCCAGGGTCACTTCCTTGCCGGGGGCGATCTCGCGGAGCAACTTCCCACGGTTCATCGAGGAAATCACCGTGGGATAATCGTTGGGCACCGCGAAGAAGACCGGGCAGTTCATGATCCCCTGGATGCTCTCTTTCGAAATTTCCTCATTGGGAAGATAGCGGTTCAACACCAGGTACACGCGCTCGTCCCGAAGCCCGAGGCGGCCGAAGAGGTCCAGACATTTCTGGGTGTTCTTCAGGGACGGCAGGTTCAGTGTGGAGATCAGCAGGATCTGGTCGGACATCTCCAGGGCCGTAAGCGTCCTTTCGTCGAACTGGTGTGGAGTGTCCACGACGATGAAGTCGAACATGGAGCGCAGGGCGGAGAGGACCTCCCTCACCTGCGCGGCGGAGATCTGTTCGGCGGCCTCGATCATGGGCGGGCCCGCGAGGATATAGACGCCGCTGGAATGTTTCACCAGAAGGGAGTGCAGGAAGTCGTAATCGGCCTGTCCAGCGCTCCTGGCCAGGTCCAGGATGGAATAGTCCGGCGTCACGTTGAAAAACAGCGTCACGTCGCCGTTGACCAGGACGAGGTCGACCAGGACGACCTTCTTGCCGTGGTATCTGGACAAGGCGTCCGCCAGGTTCACCGCGATCGTGGTGGTTCCGTTTCCCCCCTTGTTGCAGAACACGGAGAGGATCTTCCCGCCCTTGACGGCGGCTTCTTTCCGGGAAACCATGAGTTTGTGGATCTTCTCGGTGGCAGCGCGGAGGTCGGACTCCTTGACCGGCTTGCCCAGGAAATCGTTCGCCCCCGCGCGCATCGTCCGCAGGATCAGGTCGGCGTCGCTGGAGTCCGAGAGGACCAGCAGGTACACCGCGGGAAATTCCCGGGAAATGGCGGCGATCGACTCGATCTCGGCTTCCGGCTCCGGCCCCAGCCCGATGACCGCCATTTCCGGGAGGTGTTTCCGGATGATGCCGATCCCTGTGGCGATGGCGCCGGTTTTCCAACGGAGGTCGATCGTGCCCAGCTTTCGCCCAAGGACATCGACGTGCCGGATCGTCTCCGGGTCCTTGTCGATGATCAGGCAGCTGATTCGTCCGTCCATTGCCTATTCGATCAACCGGACGATTCTCCGGTCCGGATTAGGGGGATCGGGAATGATCCTCCCATCGGCGGTGGCGGCGGCGGAGATGAGCAACGACGGCTGCCAGATCCTGGCGAAGAAGAGGTCCACCGTGCGTTGGGTAACCACGCGGACCTGATTATCCGCGACGGAAACGACCACATCAACTTCCACGGCGGTCAGCGGGGCGTTCGCCACGTTGTCCATCATGGCATATTGGCTCGCCCATCCCTCCGGCGTGCCCGCGGGGGGTAGGGGGAACGCGGAGTTATCGATGAACCAGGTGGCGCCGGCGAGCGCGCCGGAATCCGCACACCGCTGGAGTTCGTGGCGCACCGAGTACATGTACGCCACGTCGATCCCGAGGGCGGCAAACCCCACAAGGACCACAAGCATCAGGCCGACAAGCATAAGAACCTGACCCCGGTTGCCTCGTATCATTGCTCGCCTCTCTGGAAACCGCTGCGTCAAATCGTCATTACCACAACAGGTCCGGACTGGTATCCTTCGGGTCCATCCTTTCCGTCGGCATCGCCGGGATCTCGTCCCGGTTCAGGGGGCGGACGATCTTCGGCGTCACCATCACCATAACTTCGGTCTCTATGTTGGTGTACCGGGTGTTCCGGAACAGGGCCCCCAGGATCGGTATGTCTCCGAGGAGGGGGATCTTGGAAACCTGCTTTGAAACCCTGTTGTCGATGAGCCCGGCCAGCACGAAGGTCTGCCCGTCGGACAGTTGCACCCCCGACTCCGCCCTCCGGGTTTTAAGGGCGGGGATGCTGAACCCCGAGAGGATCACGGAATTGGCGGGGTCGAGAGCACTCACTTCCTGGGTCACCTTCAGATAGATCTCTCCGTTGCTTTCGATCCTCGGCTTGAAACTGAGAGTGGTGCCGTACGACTTGTAGGTGACGGAATAGGAGGCCGTTCCCGTGCTCCCCGTGGCAACGACGACCGGGAACTCCCCTCCCACCAGGAAATTCCCCTCCGCGCCGTTGGCAACGACGAGGTTCGGTTCGGCCAGTACCTTCAGGACGCCCCGGTCTTCCAGAACCCGGAGAAAAGCGGCGAAAGAGGGAAACGCTCCCGGCTTCGCCAAAAATATGTTCATCGCATCGCTGAACGTTGTGTTCGGCCCGGTATTGGTGGATGTCTCGGACCGCAAGTTCCCGAAGAAAGGGGTAAAGGCGTTGGCGGGACTCACGGATCCGCGGAGGGTGTTCCCCTCGAACAGAAAGTTCACCCCCAGCTCCTTCGCCTGGCTGCGGTCCACTTCGGACACCCGGATCTGGAGCATGACCTGGTCGAGCTTGTTCACCTTGAGCAGATTGACAACGTTCTTGGCATAGGCCTTTGCGCCATCCAGAAGTCGGTTCTGCACGGCGTTGTCGCTCACCGATCCGGTGAGCACCATCGTTTCCCCGGATACCAGTACCTCGATACTTTCCTTCGGGGCGATCTTCTTCAACTCCTCCTGGACTTTGTCCAGGTTGATCCCGACGAGGATATCAACGATCGTGGAGATCTCATCTTCGTTCCAATAAATGAGCGTGGTCGTTCCGGGGTTCTTGCCGATCACCAGCATCTGTCGGGGGGAGACGACCAGCACATCGGCCGTCTCCGGACGGGCCACGGATACCCGCTTGATGTCGGACTCGCAGTCCACGAGGACCGACTGGCCCGCGTAGACCGGGATCGATCTCCCAAGGGCGACCGGCGGTTTCTCTCCCGGCGCCGCGCCCGCCGGGATGGCGCCGAAGAGTCCGAGCCAGAGCACGCCAAAGGCAAGGGTCCACCGACTTCTTCCACCCACTCCCCACCCCCTCATGGGAATTCGCCCGGAATCGCTATTCAACGGTCGCCTCCGACCGCGCGTTCCCCTTGATGACTTCGATTCTACGGACATTTCTCTCTACGGGAGGCGGGAGGATGGATCGCTTCCCTTTCTTTCCACCCACCCGTGCCGGCTTGTCCGGCTCCTCGGAGGCGATGGGCGCGTTCCGATTCGACGAGAGCAGGCGCGGTTTATCGACCCCGGAGGTCGCCACTTTCACGGAGTCGGCGAAATTCCGCATGACCAACTGGATCGTCCCGTCGTTGCTGGCGAGGGCGAGCCGTTCGGCATCTTCCGGCGTCACGGCGAGGGTGACCGTATTGACGGCGGTCGGCTTGCTATCCTTCCCCTCGATGGATTGGCCCACGGCCAGCACCAGGACATCCTCGAGCACGATCTTGGAGACCTGCCCCAACTGGTGCTGGGTGGATTTAGCGGTCGTCACCAGGACGTCGACTCGCGTATCCGGTACGATGAACCCGCCGACCCCCACGACCTCGTTCACCTTGACCGAATAGGCCCGCATCCCCACCGGGATCTTCAGGGAGAGAATTCCGGCGCTCTTGTCGGAGGGAACCAGCTTCGATTCCACGATCGGCTCCCCGGGGAAGAACTCCCGGATCGCCATCCGCCCCACCACGGCCTTCGTGTCGGGGAAGACATCTTTGGGGTATTGGTCTTTCGGCCACGCGGAGATGGCCACCTGGCTCGGGTTGAGCTTGGCGCCGCGCGGAATGTCGACGGCGGCGACCACGATCCCGACGGTCTCCAGCCTCGCCTTCTCGGCAAATTGGGTTTTTTCGGAAAGGAACCTGTAGACCCCAAATGCCGCGAGAAGGGCAAGAAGGACCGCCACCACGGCCACCACGACAATTCTCCGGTTCATCCGATGGGTCTCTCCTGTTGAGTTGGGGTTCTCAGTGTTCCTTCCGCATCGAGGTGGAGCTCGAAAGCGGAATGTCGGCGGGCGAGATGGCGAAATACCCGACAACCGCCAGCGGGAAAGTGTAACTCACCGTCGCGGTGACCGTCCCGAAGTTTACACCATCATCGACCAGTTGAACGGTGGCTCCGTTGATGTTCGCGGAGGCCAGGATTTCGGCCGCGCGAAGATTCGCCGGACCGGAGCCACCCCCGAACGCAGGGTCCAAAGCGAAGACCCGCACCGCCTCGCGGGCGGCGCCGGTCAGGATACTCTGGGTCATCCAGGCCCTGCCGAACTCCGCGATCCCCACCAGCAGGAGCAGGAGGATGGGGAGCACAAGCATGAATTCGACGAGACTTTGCCCCCTATTCTTCCGATCCGTCGATCCCATACGTCGCTCCTCAGCAATTCCCGTCCGAAACGACGGCGCTTCCCTGAAACATGGACTCGAGATCGATACTCAGAGGGGTCCCAATCGAGATCCAGGAGCCAAGCGATCAGACATATCCCCCCAGTGCCTGGCCTCCTTCATCACGCATCTTCCTCTGCGCGGTTCCCCCGGACCATAAGGTAAAGGGTTCCCGGAGGACCTATAAAAATTGTAACGCAAGCTGAATAAGCAAGAATGTATTCCTGACCCTTGTGCCGAGGGTCGTGATAATGGCAATACATACAACCGCAATGAGAGCCAGAAGCAACCCGTACTCGACCAGCGACTGGCCGTCCTCGTCCTGGATCTTGCTCTTGAAACTATCCACAAGCCATCGATACCACATCGCCTTCCCTCCTTTCCTGTTGCTACTACCTGACCAATCCGGACCAGATTTACACTGGTACCGATTGGTTAGGATACCAAGCGACCAGACACATCCCCCCAACTGCCTGGCCTCCTTCATCACCCATCTTCCTCTGCGCGGTTCCCCTGGACCAATAAGGGAAAGGGCCCCAGGTGGACCTAAATGCCTGGTAACTTATTGGAAATATCAGTGAATACAGTCCTGATCTGCGTGCCGAGGGTCGTGATAATGAGAATACATACAACCGCAATGAGAGCCAGAAGCAACCCGTACTCGACCAGCGACTGCCCGTCCTCGTCCTGGATCTTCCTCTTGAAACTATCCACAAGCCATCGATACCACATCGCCTTCCCTCCTTTTTCTGTTGGTTCTGTTGGTTGATCAGCATCCCCCCGATACAGCATCGATTGAAGATTCCGCTCGCGCCTCTTAATGGTCACCTCCTTACCGGCTCAGTGAACGGCCTGTTCATCACTTCCCCGTTCTCCACACCACCTACGGCAATGCGTTAACTATCGTCTGAAAAGCATTTCCGATCCTGAAACCAAGGATCGTGAGAGTGGCCACGGATACGGCCGTGAGGAGAGCCAGGAGTAACGCGTACTCTACCATTACCTGCCCGTCCTCGTGCACCATCCTGCCCTTGAAATAATCCAACATTCAAGGATTCACCGTAGGCCTTCCTCGCTTCCCGTTATATATCGTGTCCCCCGCGATCCATCCGAACGACGATATCTTCGCCAAAAAACCTTGCCGATATTTTCCTTATTATTCATAGTTCGCAACAAACGTACCATTTTTACTGGGTCGGTCCATTTTGGAAATATAAGCGTAACATACTGAATAATTATGTCTTTTTTTTTACGGTCGGGCGGAGAAGGCGGAGGGGTAGGAACAAAGTTAGAGGAAAAGGAGAATATTTTTCCGTCTATTGGCATTCCACCGAAAATCCCCTTCTCGATGATGAACCGCACTCTGGAAAAGGAGGAAAGCCCTGACGAAGATCGTTCGGGATGAAGGTTCATCGGTGTCCCCTTCTTGGTGATTCGCATGTTCTGCTACAACCGCCGGTTCCGTCCGCTTTCTTCCCTTGCCGACCGCACAAGTGTACATTACTTCATTATCATCCGGAATAAAGCCGGAAAGCGGCGGAGTGCAAAAATGGTTGAAGTTCGACGAAGCGGCCCCTGGTGTGGCGAAGTGGAAGCACGACTGAAGTGGAAGCACGACCAACCTCAGACCACACACGAAAGGAGCCGCTCCACGAAAAGGGTAATTCGGATCGGGAACCGGGTCAAGCAAAATCACGAGCGGGACCGGGTCCAGGGGACGGAGGTTCCTCTGTCGGTCTACCACCGGAGCCTGCAAACGCCCCGGAATCGGGAGGAGGGGCTTCTGCTGCGCGTCCTGCGGGGTATTTCCTGCCGATCGTACAAGGCGGCGGCCGAGGCGGTTCCGGAGGCGCTGGGGCTGTCGCCGTCGGCGGTGTCGCAGCGGTTAATTCGTGTGTCCTCCCGCAAGCTGCAGGAGTTGATGGAGCGGGACCTCTCCGTGCACGACTTCGTCGCACTGGTGCTCGACGGGAAGAGGTTCGGGAAGAGCGATATGGTGACCGCCCTCGGGATCACGATGGACGGGAAGAAGGTCGTCCTCGGCTTCGTGGAGACCGCCACGGAGAACGAGACGGTGTGCGCTGAGTTCCTGCGGGGGCTCGTGGACCGCGGGCTCTCCATCGAGAAGGGACTGCTGGTGGTCCTCGACGGCGCGAAGGGGCTGCGGAAGGCCGTGCGACGGGCCTTTGCGGACCATGCCCTGGTGCAGCGGTGTCGATGGCACAAGCGGGAGAACGTGGTCAGTTATCTCGGGGAGGGTCAGAAGCAGGCGATCCGTGGACGTCTGCAGCACGCCTACAACCGACCCACCCTCGTGGAGGCCAAGGCGACGCTGCTTCGGGTGAAGAAGGAACTCTCCCCGCAGAACGAGTCGGCGGTCCGCAGTCTGGAAGAGGGGTTCGAGGAGACGCCGACCCTTCATCGCCTCGGCCTGTTCCGGGAACTGGGGATCAGCCTGAAGACGACCAACAGCATCGAGTCGCTCCACCCCCTCATGGCACCTCGCACCGACAAGGTGGACTACTGGAAGAACTCGAATCAGCGGCAACGGTGGGTGGCCACCGCGTTGCTGGACATCGAACCGGATCTGAGAAGGATCAGGGGGTTCCGTCATCTGCCGCTGTTGCGTCATGCACTGCAGGTCGAATTGAACCTGGTTCCAAACCAGAATCAGAAAATGGCGTGGCATGCCATGGGCGCTTCGTCAGTTTCAACTAAAAATGGCATTGCGCCCCGGAAAGGACTCCATCCATATGCGCAGATACTGGACACCTCCCCGGGAACAGGGGCGGACCGCTCGGGCCGTGACCGAGGTGTTATCGGTTTTGTCCAGGGTCGTCCCGGCCGTTTACTTCTGCTTGGTCTGCTACATTTTCTGGAAACACTTCATCCAGACCGGCAAATGGACATCCTTCCTGTGGATGGTGTCCTCGGGGCTGCTCATCCTTCTTTTTGTGTTGCGAAGGGAATCCAGACGACTTTCGATGAATCCCTGGGACTGGATCGTCGCGTTCGGCGGCAGCTTCACCGAACTTCTCATCCGCCCTGCGATGGTCGCGCTCGTCCCGGAAATCATCGGCGTCTCGCTTCAGGTCACTGGAATTCTGCTCGCAATTTGGGGAAAGATCTTTCTCGGAAAAAGTTTCGGGGTCGTGGCCGCGGACCGGGGGATCGTCGCAGAGGGACCATACCGTCTGGTCCGACATCCCATTTATCTCGGATACCTCATTAGCGGCGTCGGATTCCTGATTACGAACATGAGCCTGCGGAACGTCATAATCAACGTCGTCACCGGTTTTTTCCAGATGTCGAGGATCCTCTCGGAGGAACGTTTCCTGTCGGAGGACGCCGTATACCGGGAATACCGCGAACGCATCCGCTTCCGGCTGATCCCTGGAATCTTCTGATCCTTCTCGGGGCCGGGAACGGCCCTCGCATGGCGTGTCCTGTAAAACTGGCCGGGGTACTCGGGAAACAACCAGTAACAAAAGGCGACGAAGCCCAAGGTCGCCGGGAAGCCGATCAACTTTGTGAAAGCGCGTCCCCACGACAGATCGTCCTTGGCAAAATCCAGACCCGTCGATTTCCGCCGATGTACCTTCTGCCAAGGCAGATCCAGTTGAGAAATCTACGTTGCCGTGGTTCCCATCACAAACAACCCGCTGAGCACCTCATCGTCGCCGAAGGGGCTATACATCCGGATGACGAACAACGACAGCAGGAATGCAACCAGTCGAGACGCGGGTGCCGTTTCTGTCAAACTCGATGATCGCGATCTGCTTTGCAATATTCCACCAATGATTAAGATGGCCGGACTGAAAGAGAAGTATATTTTACGAAAGACCTTCTCAAACTTGCTTCCTAAGCATGTCCTGAAGCGGAGGAAGTTCGGTTACGGTGCACCAACGCATTTCCTCTGGGCGAAACCCGAAGCGGAGACCCTCCATCTCGTCAGCGAGAGCCGGATCAAGGATGCCGGAATCTTCGACCCCGTCCGGGTAGCCCAACTGCTGAAGCAGTCTGCCGAATCCCCTGTCCGGTCCGACCGCCCCAACGCCCAGAGCCTGCTAACGGGCATGCTTGCTTGCCAGATACTGCATAGAGGGGTTTCAGGGTAGAGAATCCGCGAGGCGACGATTTCAGACCGTGACTTTCCCCTGGTGGGTGCCGAAGACGGAGCGCATCACGTCGGAGATCTCGCCGAGCGTGGCGTAGGCGCGAACGGCGGAAAGGATCGGTCCCATGACGTTCCCCTTCCCCCGGCAGGCGGACTCGATTTTGCCGAGGGCGGCGCGGACCGCCGCGCCGTCCCGCCGCTTCCGCAGGGCCGCGAGGCGCTTGCGCTGTTCCTTTTCGACCCGGGGATCGACCTTGAGGAGGTTGCCGGGCTTTCCTTCCTGCACAACGAAGTCGTTCACCCCCACGACGACCTGCTCCTTCCGCTCGACCTGCAGCTGGTACCGGTACGCCGCGTCCTGGATCTCCCTCTGGATGTAGCCGGAGTCGACGGCCGGAATGACACCGCCCATCCGGTCGATCCGGGCGATGTACTCCCGCGCCTGCCGCTCGATCCCGGAGGTGAGGGCCTCGACGCACCAGGAGCCGCCGAGGGGATCGACCGTTTCGGCCACCCCGCTCTCGTGGGCGATCAGCTGCTGCGTGCGGAGGGCGATGCGCACGGACGCCTCCGTGGGAAGGGACAGCGCCTCGTCGCGCGAGTTCGTGTGCAGCGACTGGGTGCCCCCCAGGACGGCCGAAAGCGCCTGGAGCGTCACGCGGACGATGTTGTTGTCGGGCTGCTGCGCGGTGAGCGAGGACCCGGCGGTCTGCGTGTGGAACCGGAGCATCCAGGAGCGGGGATCCTTCGCCCCGAACCGGTCCCGCATGATCCCGGCCCACAGCCGCCGAGCGGCCCGGAACTTGGCGACCTCCTCGAGGAAGTTGTTGTGGGCGTTGAAGAAGAAGGCCAGG
>Ga0315286_10001256_pt1 | contig 22898 bp, 12 predicted proteins | sample YL17G10_0_MG_FD_205038 | JGI IMG/M metagenome (GOLD analysis project Ga0315286, IMG submission 205038) | Sediment microbial communities from Yellowstone Lake, YNP, Wyoming, USA - YL17G10_0 | ecosystem: Environmental > Aquatic > Freshwater > Lake > Sediment | place: USA: Wyoming | collected...
ACGATTTCAGCAGAAAAAAATGATGGATTAAAAACAAGTATGACTAACTTTTTTTAGTAATAAATATTTTAGGGTGTTGCAACGCTGAAAACAGGAGAATGTCATAGTATTATAAGGAAATAAAAAAGAGTTAATCTTTAAACTTTAGTTATCAGCCTCTTTTGTCAGATGAGACTCAGCTTCTGACTTTGGGCTTCTGACTTCAGACTTCTGGCTTTAATTACAATTTCTAAACCTGATGCCAGGTGCTTTCGGCTGTCATTTATCAACATTATTTCCGGAATCGTAATTATCAATTAATCAGATAAATGTTTTATATCCGATCTCTTTGAGAGTTTTGCAGTGTTAAAATTCGGGCCGATTGTTGAAAAATTGACAACAAGCGCCTCCTGTAAATAGTTATATTTGCGCAAAATTTTACAAAATGTCAGTTGGATATTCTGAAGAGCATATAAAAACCCTGGAGTGGAGAGAACATATCAGGCTCAGACCTGGTATGTATATAGGAAAGCTTGGCGATGGATCATCGCAGGATGATGGTGTTTATGTTCTGCTCAAAGAGGTTATGGATAATGCCGTAGACGAGTACATGATGGGATATGGCAAAAAAATAGATGTCTCCATAAACGGCAAAGAGGTCAGAGTCAGAGACTACGGGCGAGGTATCCCGCTGGGAAAGGTCCTCGATGCTGTTTCCAAAATGAACACAGGGGCAAAATACGATTCAAAAGCCTTTAAAAAATCAGTAGGTCTTAACGGGGTCGGGGTCAAAGCAGTTAACGCCTTATCCAGCAGTTTTGTAATAAGGTCGATACGAGAAGGGCAGCTAAAGGTCAGTGAGTTTGAACATGGGATAACAGTTAAAGACCATCCTCTGAAACCGACAAGTGAAGAAAATGGGGTTGAAGTGATATTTCAACCCGACGACGGGATGTTCGGCAACTACTATTTCATATCGGAATACGTAGATACCATGTTGAAAAACTACGTATACCTCAACACCGGTCTGATAATTAACTTTAACGGGAATAAGTTCATCTCCCGCAACGGGCTGGTCGATTTGCTTAACGAGAACATGAGCAAGGAGGGTCTGTACCCGATCATTCACCTGAAAGGGGAGGATATTGAGGTGGCATTTACTCATGGATTGCAATATGGTGAAGATTATTACAGCTTTGTAAACGGACAGAATACCGCTCAGGGAGGAACACATCTTATTGTTTTCAGGGAAGCGATTGTAAAGACAATACGGGATTTCTATAAAAAAGATTATGACCCTTCCGACATTCGATCATCAATAATTGCTGCTATCAGCATTAAGGTTGAAGAGCCGATCTTTGAATCGCAGACAAAAACAAAACTGGGGTCTAAAGATATGGGACCAGAGGGGCCATCGGTAAGAAATTTCATCAGTGAGTTCATAAAGAAACAGTTAGACGATTATCTTCATAAGAATCCGGAAACAGCCAGGATAATCCTTAAGAAAATACAGGATTCGGAGAAAGAGAGAAAAGCTATATCATCGATCCAGAAGCTGGCTAGGGACAGGGCAAAAAAAGTGAGTCTGCATAATAAAAAGCTGAGGGACTGCCGGACTCATTATAATACCAATGATTCTAAGAAGCTTGATTCAACAATTTTCATAACCGAGGGAGACTCGGCCAGTGGCTCAATAACCAAATCGAGAAATGTTGAAACACAGGCAGTATTCAGCCTTCGTGGAAAGCCTCTCAACTCTTTTGGTCTTACAAAAAAGATCGTTTATGAGAATGAGGAGTTTAACCTTCTTCAGGCTGCTCTTAATATTGAAGACGGAATCGAAAACCTGAGATATAATAATGTCGTGGTTTCTACTGATGCCGATGTCGATGGGATGCATATCAGGCTCCTTCTTCTTACATTCTTCCTTCAGTTCTTTCCCGATCTGGTCAGAAAAGGGCATGTTTATATTCTACAGACACCACTCTTCCGTGTAAGGAATAAAAAAGAGACTAGATATTGTTATACTCCTGAAGAGAAAGCAAAAGCCATTGCCGCTCTGGGACCTAACCCCGAGATTACACGATTTAAGGGTTTGGGAGAAATATCTCCGGATGAGTTTAAGAACTTTATCGGGAAAGATATGAGGCTTGAACCGGTAAGGATGAAGAAAAACGACTCCATAAATGGTTTCCTGGAGTTTTTTATGGGCAAGAATACATCTGACAGGCAGGATTTTATAATTGAAAACCTTAGAGTTGAAGAAGATATAATCGAAGAGGATAGGTAGAAATTTTTTGTTAAGGAACTACGGGTTTATTTATGGAAGGAAAGGATCTTGATATTAGCAATATTGAAGGTAAAGAAGATGTTCCACAGGGACCGGTTGCACTTCATTCGGTAACTGCTTTATCGGGCATGTACCAGGACTGGTTCCTCGATTATGCATCCTATGTAATTCTAGAAAGGGCAGTCCCCCATCTTCATGACGGACTAAAGCCTGTTCAGCGTCGCATCCTCCACTCTATGAAGAGGATGGATGACGGGCGCTATAACAAAGTGGCAAATATTATAGGTCATACAATGCAGTTCCACCCTCATGGTGATGCCTCTATAGGTGATGCCCTGGTTCAACTCGGACAAAAAGATCTTCTTATCGATACGCAGGGTAACTGGGGTAATCTCCTGACAGGTGATGGCGCGGCGGCTCCAAGATATATTGAGGCCAGACTTTCAAAGTTTGCACTTGAAGTGGTATTTAACCACAAAACAACCGAGTGGAAGTTATCGTACGACGGACGAAACAAGGAACCTGTTACTCTTCCGGTAAAGTTTCCTTTGCTTCTCGCACTTGGAGTAGAAGGTATTGCAGTCGGTCTTGCATCAAAAATTCTTCCTCATAACTTTAACGAGCTTATCGACGCTACAATCGATTACCTGCAGGGAAAGGATTTCTTTATTTATCCCGATTTCCCCACAGGAGGTATGGTCGATGTTTCGAAATATAACGACGGACAACGGGGAGGGGTAATTAAGGTAAGGGCAAAGATCGAGAAAGTTGATAAAAAAGCTTTGATAATCACTGAGATACCGTTTGGAAAAACGACCACTACCCTCATTGATTCTATAATCAAGGCAAACGAAAAGGGAAAGATCAAGATCAGAAAGATCGATGATAATACATCGGCAAATGTCGAAATAGTGATACATCTGATCCCGGGTGTTTCGCCCGATAAGACTATCGATGCTCTTTATGCTCTTACCGATTGTGAATATTCAATATCTCCAAATACCTGTGTGATAACAGACAATAAACCTTCATTCATGGGGGTTAGTGCCATACTGCGGCATTCTGCCGATAAAACTGTTGAGATTCTTAAAAATGAACTTGAAATCAGGAAGAGCGAGCTTCAGGAGGAGTGGCACATGTCGTCGCTCGAAAAGATATTCATTGAGGAGAGGATTTACCACGACATTGAAGAGTGTGAAACATGGGAAGCTGTGATTACTGCAATTGACAAAGGGCTTACTCCATTCAAAAAGCTGCTGTTAAGGGAAGTTACAAGGGAGGATATTATCCAGTTAACAGAAATAAAGATCAAGAGAATCTCGAGATTTGATGTTAAAAAGGCTGACGAACATATAAAAGGTATTGAGACTGAGCTGGAAGAGGTAAAAAATCATCTTGGTAACATCATTCCTTTCACAATAAACTATTTCAGGCAGATAAAGAAAAAGTACGGTAAGGGAAAGGAAAGAAAAACAGAGATCAGGAGCTTTGATACGATTGAAGCAACGAAAGTGGTAGCCAATAATGCGAAGCTTTATATTAATTATAAGGAAGGGTTTATCGGAACCGGTCTGAAAAAAGATGAGTTTGTTTGCGATTGTTCCGATATAGATGATGTAATAGTTATCAGGAAGGATGGTGTATATCTTATCACAAAGGTGGCCGAAAAAGTGTTTGTGGGGAATGATATCCTATATGCTCAGGTCTTCCTTAAAAATGATGAGCGCACTACATATAATATTGTATATCAGGATGGTAAGGACGGTCCTTTGCTTGCAAAAAGATGTGCCATTTCAGGTCTGACACGCGATAAAGAGTATAATCTGACCAGGGGGGCGGCGTTTTCGAAAATAGTATATTTCAGTGCAAACCCAAATGGTGAAGCTGAAGTAATTAAAGTCCATCATAAACCAAAGGCACGGCTTAAGAAGCTTGTCTTTGAATTTGATTTCGGCCAGATGAACATAAAAGGGAAATCCTCTATGGGTAATATCCTTACAAAGAATGCTATTCATAAGATCAGCCTGAAGGAGAAGGGGCTCTCAACCCTTGGCGGAAGAAAGATATGGTTCGATGATGCAGTATTCAGACTTAATGTTGACGGCAGGGGATTTCCCCTTGGTGAGTTTAGTGCTGATGATAAGATACTTGTAATTACCAAAAACGGATTTTACAGAAATGCAGGATTTGATCTGTCAAACCATTTTGAAGACAACATCCTTATAATTGAAAAATTCAGGCCCGGGAAAGTCTATTCAGTTATATACTGGGATGCAGAACAGAAGTTTTATTATGTTAAACGATTCACAATTGAGGAGTCGGAGAAACCACAGTGTTTCATAAATGAAAATACCGAATCGAAACTTATCAGCATCACAGAGGTTGAATATCCGCGTTTTGAAATTCATTTTGGAGGTAAACATAAGGGTAGGGAAAATGAGATAATTGAAGTGGCCGAGTTTATTAGTGTAAAGAGTTATAAAGCTAAAGGAAAAAGGATGACCAGTTATATGGTCGAAAATATCCAGGAGATTGAACCTGTTGTAATAAAAGAGGCTGCAGTGATGATAGGAGAAAAAGTCGAAGAGGAACCCCAACAGCCTGTTATTCATGATGATCCAGCACAGATGAAGCTTGAGATGTGATGCTCAACAGCAACATATTATATATAATTGGTTTTATGGGAAGCGGCAAGTCGACCGCAGGGAAAAAACTGGCTTCGCTTCTTGGTTGGTCATTCATCGATCTTGACAAAAGAATTGAAGAACAAACCGGCAAGACAATTCCTGAAGTTTTTTCACAACATGGAGAAGACTTTTTCCGTAATATTGAAACAGAAGTTCTCAAAAGTCTTAAATCTCAGACAAACACTGTAATATCAACGGGCGGGGGAACCCCGTGCCATGGTGATAATATGGATCACATGCTTAAAACCGGACTAACCCTTTACCTGAAACTGACACCGGGGCAATTGAAAAGCCGCCTTTCTAAATCAACTGGCGAAAGACCATTAATAAAAGATTTAAGCAATGTAGGCTTGCTTAGATTTATTGAAGAGAAACTCGCTTATCGTGTAAAATGGTATAACCGTGCTGAAATATTTGTTGAGGGAACTAATCTTGATACCAATTTATTATATTCCCTGGTTATCTCAAACCTGGACACCTGATTTGTTCAAGTCTCAATTGGGATGGGAAGTGGTTGGTTTTTGATAATCCTCATTATAACACCTATTTAATAGTTTTAAAAAAAAATGACTCACGGACTTAACTATTAATTTTAAATTATTAATTTAGTGTGCTTTAATTTGTAAAGGAGAAAAATATGAGAGATAGGTTATTTACTCTCCTTGGTATTGAATCCGGAGATGAATCCATGGTACCGATGCTTTTGACACAATCGGTATTTCTGGGGATTTTTATGGGAGCATTCGATATTAGTGCACACTCTCTTTTTCTTGCAATTTTTGATGAAAAAATGATGGCAAGAGGATATGTTGTTTCCGGAATTGCCGGCATTGTCCTTATATCTCTTTATAACTGGTTTCAAACCAGAATGCAATTCAGGAACTTATCTATAATGAACCTCATTGTTGTTACGTCACTAACGCTTGTCCTTTGGGTTGCACTGATCCTTAACCCGGCAAAATGGGTGATATTCATTGTATTTATTATGCTTGGGCCGCTAAATATTCTGGCAATGCTGGGATTCTGGGGAACTACTGGTCGTTTATTTACACTGAGGCAGGGAAAAAGAATATTCGAACTTGTGGATACCGGTCTGATTAGTGGAATAATTATCAGTTGTTACGCAATACCTGTCATGTTATCTTTTAAATTCGAATCACATAATATTTTACTGGTTAGTGCATCTTCAGTTTTGGTTGCTTCTATTATTCAGATAATGCTTGGAGCTCGGTTTCAGCTGGTTGCCGGGAGTGTTGAACAGCAATCTGAAAAACCTGAAGAAAAGAAATCTGTTTTTACAGTTTTTCGTGAAGATCCTTGCACCAGAATTATGGGTATATTCATTGCTCTTTCTGTCATAACTGCATTTTTTGTTCAGTATTCATTTATGGCAGTCACCAGGGAACAGTACCCTGCCGAGGAAGATATGGCCAGGTTTCTGGGTATCTTCACAGGTAGTATGATGATCTTCACCTTACTCATTAAATTTCTTGTATTCAATTATCTGATACGGAACTACGGAGTTCGAACCTGTCTTGCCATTTCTCCTCTACTGGTAGCTGCTGTTACCGCAATAGCTTTAACAATAGGGATGTTAATGGGTTACACCCCGGAATCAGCAAGTGGCTTCCTTCTATTCTTCCTGCTTCTTGCTCTTAGCAGACTCTTCTCAAAATCTCTGAAAAACTCAATAGAATCTCCTTCAATTAAAGTCATTTATCAGACAATTGATGATAAAATAAGATATGAGTTCCAATCAGGGATGAACAGTACTGTAAATGAAATCGCTGTATTGTCATCTGGGCTTATCCTGACAGGTCTTGGTGTTCTCAGCTTTATAAAGCTCATTCACTTTTCATGGGTTCTTTTCTTTATCATTTTTATATGGATGTTTGTTGCATTCAGGTTATATACGGAGTTCAGAAAGTCAATCAGGAGAGCACTTGAAAAAGGAGGCCATGGTGGATCAGGAACTGGGATTAAAACTGAACACGTTATTTTTAATAACAGATTTTCAGCTGACAAAACTTTCAAAACGGATTATTTCAGCCTCATCTCAGGTGATTATTCGGTAATGGAAAATAATAAGAACATGTGGTATTTTAAAAAGATAATTGACTATTCCCGCTCAAAACATGATATCAACCTAATTCCGGTGTTGAAGAAACTAGCCTCCAATAAAAACCTTGATGGTGAAATCCGCCGGCAATCGGTTGAGCTGGTCCAAAATATGGAAGAGATTTCATCCTTAGGAAAGCAGGAAGATGAAAAGATTGTCTATGCAAAGAGAATATTGTCGGGAACAAGATTACCACAAACAACTGAAATCCTACGGCTTTTAAGGGATAACTCAATTGAATCTAAGAGGCTGGCAATTTTCATGATTGGAAAATTCAAATTATCCGACATGTTACCCGAAGTGTGTGAATGCCTGAATATTCAGGGACTGGAAACAGACGCTTCTTCAGTTCTCCGATCCTTTGGTAGTGGTGCAGGAGCTGAATTGGTAAGGTTTTACCTTGTATCATCAGGGAATGCCAATACAAGCAAAACAATACTGCGGCTATTAGGAAAAACGCGAACAAAGGAAAGTATCGGATTCCTGTTTTCCCGGCTGTGGTCGAACTCAAGGCAACTGAAAGAGGTTGCTCTTAAATGCCTTATTGACTGTGAATTCAAGCCGTCAGTTGAGGATAAAGACCGCCTTCTCCAGTTCATTTCTGATATTGTTGGTTTTATGACCTGGAATCTTTCAGCAAAAATTTGCCTTGAAAAGAGTAATGATACTTTTCTTCTCAGAATAATGAGCAAGGAAATTGACAGGTGGAAGAGATTTCTTTTTAATATTCTTTCAATCACTTATGATTCAGGTTCCATAACCAAAATCAGGGAAAATCTCGAAAGTGAAACTGTTGAGAGCGTCAATTATGCTCTCGAAATGCTTGACATTGTTATCGAAGATACATTAAAACCAAAATTAATTTCTCTTCTCAATGTTGTTGCGGACGATAAAAAAATTAAGAATCTTTATCAATTCTTCCCTGGGGAAGTTCTACAATATAATAAACTATTAGAAGACATATTAAACCGCGACTATAATCTTCTCAGTTTATGGACCAAGGCTTGCACATTAAGAAATTTGAAAGAGATTGAAAGTGATGATATGGCTCAATCGGTAGTCGCTCTTCTCTTCAGCCCAGAAGGAATATTACAGGAAGAGTCTGCAAAATTGATTGCCCGGTCTAACCGGGAGCTTTACAAGTCAATTTCCCAAAGAATACCTGTTTCAACAAAAAGGCGACTCGATAAGATTGTTAATGGAGAGACCAATGAAAAGGAATTACTTTTCGAAAAGATTCAATTTCTCTCAAATTGTTTTACCGGGATCCCGGAGGAAGAGCTATTCTCAATGGCCGGAGCCATGAAGTATATGAAGGATTTTCAGACAGGATTCCAATTATTTCCTGATGGATGTATAATATGGACGTTATCAGCTGATATGCCGGATAATGAAGTTTATATATTATATAATGAGCATATGAAAGGCCCCGGTGAGAAATTTCAGAACAAGGATAATGCTGCTTATTATATTCTGCCATTAAATGCTGTTGAAGAGTACCATTATCAGTTTCCCGACAGATCATTTGAGATATTTAAATATATTGATAATAACGAAGAATAACCAGATGGAAGTTCATAAAGAGTTGTTGCATAAAAGATCATATGAATGGGTGGGTGAGAATGACCATGTAGTTGACATCCGGGTAATCGGTATCAAAGTATAGTAAGGTATATATCATTATGGGACCAAAGAGAGACAACAAAAAATTCAATCCTTTTCCCGGACTGAGACCATTTGCTCCGGAAGAAAGCGATTTATTCTTCGGGCGGGAAAAAGAGAGCGAGGAGGTCATCGGGAAGTTGCTGAAAAACAGGTTTGTTACTGTAATTGGGGCTTCAGGAAGCGGTAAATCATCACTCATCCATTGTGGCGTGCTACCAAAAGTCAGAAATTTAGAAATGAAGGAATCTTCTGCCTGGAGGATTATTCTTTTCAAGCCGGGGAAGGACCCGTTAGGAAATCTGGCTGATGCATTATCAGAAAACATTTCGGCCACCGGGCAGAAAAAGATTGACAGAGATTCAGTTCTTTCTGAACTTCAGGATAACCCTGAAGGTATTACTGCTGCAGTGAAGAAACTTATAATAAAATCTGACGAAAGAGTTCTTTTAGTTGTCGACCAGTTCGAAGACCTTTTCAGATATAGTACTGTTGGGAAAGCAGATACTCCCCTTGCGCCAACTGCAAAGTTTATTGATTTTATTGTTAATGCTGTCAGCCAGTCTGCTGCAAATGTTTATACAATAGTTTCTATGCGCTCTGATTTTATTGGAGAATGCGCACATTATAAGAGGCTTACTCAGCTAATTAATAACAGTAATTACCTTATTCCACAAATGGGAAGTGAAAACTACAGGGAGGCAATTGAGGGACCTGTAAAATATGCCGGAGCAAAAATTGCCCCGGAGCTTGTTAAAAAACTTCTTAATGATATAGGTGACAGGACCGATCAGCTTCCGGTTTTGCAACACGCTTTGATGAAGACATGGACTCATTGGCAGGAGCTTGAAGAGCCTGACCGGCCGATTAGCAAAACAGACTATGACTCGGTTGGAACAATGAGTGATGCCATGTCGCTGCATGCTAATGAAGCTTTTGAAGAGCTTAGTCTGAGAGGTAAAGAGATCTGCGAGAAGATGTTTAGAACCATCACCAGGAAAGGCTCAGATAATAAAGGCTTACGACATCCATCAAGTGTTAAAACGATAAAATCTATTGTCGATTGCACAAGTGAAGCGTTAATTGAAATAATTGAAAGATTCAGGATCCCATCAAGATCCTTTATTACACCCAGGCAGAATGTCCCTTTAACCGATGATTCTATTATCGACCTCTCACACGAAAGCCTTATGCGTTTGTGGGACCGGCTCAGGGAATGGGTTGATGATGAAGCTGCATCGGTTCAGATGTATTTGCGGTTATCCGAAGCATCAGCAATGTATCAGCAAGGGAAGACGAGCTTGTGGAGACCACCTGACATTCAACTTGCAATTAACTGGCGCGATCAGCATGAACCAACACTTGCCTGGGCAGAGCAATATAACCCTGCCTTTGAACGGGCAATGGTTTACCTGCGAACAAGCGAGAAGAAATATCTTGAAGAAGAAGAAAATAAGGTCAAACTTCAGAAAAGACAAATGAAGAGGACCAAGATAGTTGCAACGATTTTGGGTGGCACTGCAATAATATCTATGGGATTCATGCTCTTTGCTTTTCTTCAGAAGATAGCTGCTGACAGGCAGACAATTTTTGCCGAAAAACAAATGATACAAGCCGAGAAGGGAAAAGCAAGGGCAGATTCATCAACAATTTTTGCCATTGAACAGAGGACAATAGCAGATTCAAATGCAGCTATTGCCAGTCATAAAGCTGAAGAGGCAAGACAACAAAAAGAGATAGCTGACAGTCAGAGATATTTGGCCGAGAGAATCGCTGCAGAGGCTGTGTACCAGCAAAATATAGCTGTTGATTTATCCGATTCTGCCATAAGTGCCAGCTTAAGATCAGATAAGATCGCCAGAGTTGCCACAGAACAAAAAAATGAAGCGATGCGCCTGAGGATGCTCTCTATTGGAAAGTTAATGTCAATCAAATCGTTGCAGCTTCAGGGACAAAAAGATTTGCAGACCCTTCTGGCCTACCAGGCTTACCTGTTTAATAAAAATAATAACGGGCCGGAGAATGATGCCGATATTTATGCCGGTCTGTATAATGTTTCACGCCAATATACCAGCACTAATTATAAGTCGTTCAAGGGGCATAATGGCGCAATTAAGAGTATTGCATTTGTACCCGGGAAAAACGAATTCTTTACTTCCGGATATGATGGTCAGGTTCTCAAATGGTCACTTGAAGGCAAGGAACAGACTCTTCAGATCATGTATTCGGGCAGTGATATTATTGAGGTTCTTGCAGTTAGTCCTGATGCTTCATGGCTGGCGTGCGGAAGTGGAAACTCAACAATAAGGATGATCCCGCTTAAAGGGAACAATGTTGGATATGAGATGACCGGACATAAGGGTAAAATAAAATCATTAATCTTCTCTTTCGACGGGAAATATCTCTATTCTGCATCGCTCGACGGGAAGGTTCTAAAGTGGGATTTTGTAGCCAGGACAAGTACCAATGTCACTACCGGGTCAATGCAGATAACATCAATTGATATATCCTCTAATGGTAGTTATCTGGCTGGGATAAGCAGTGATGGTAATGTAGTTGTATGGGACCCCGAAAGCACTACGGATAACTTCAGAATTGAAACATCCGGTAAAAATATTAATGTGATAAGATTCAATCCTGATAACAATCTTCTGGCACTCGGCGATGTTAATGGGAATGTTGAATTATGGGATATCAATCTCCGTAAGAAGATTTCAGAAGTAAAAGCTCATAGTGCTCAGATCAATGATATTCAGTTTAATACAACTCTGAAGCAGATGGCAACTGCGAGTAATGACAAAACACTTAAAATATTTAATGTTAAAGATCCGGCCGACCTTACGGAACCTCCTGTTACTTTTACAGATAACGAAGGATTTGTCCTTGTAATGCAATTCAGTCCCGATGGCCAGGTGGTTATATCCGGGTCATATGAAGGGAATCAAACCCTTGTCAGTCGTCCGTCGCATGTCGACTATCTGGTTCGGGATATATGCAATATTGTTTCCAGAAACATGACTCAGTATGAATGGAATAATTACGTTGCTAAAGATATACCCCTTGAGAAGACTTGCCAGGGTAAGGATTTTAATATTAAAATAGATGCAATATAATAACGTCCTTACGCAAATTATAATTAGTAATATCCGGTGATTGACGCTTAATAATTATTTTGGACTAAAGCCGGATGAGTTGGGGATTTTTAAAAAATTTCCTGATTTTTTATCCTTATTAATTAGCCGTTAGTCAAAATCTCATTTTTAGAAATAATTCTAAATAAATGATGAATAGATTTTTCTATTACTCTGGTTTCTTTTGCTTTAGATCCTCTTATCATGTCTGATGCCTCACATTTACTCCAGTTTATCAGTAAATTTTACCCGCTTTTTGACGAATCTACTCTATTTGTTTATTAATTGATATTTCCTGTAATTATTCTTCCGGATTTCTGGGATGAAAATAAATTATCATGGCTCATTTCGTCTATAATTGGGCTTTCGACGCTTGTCAGTGATACTCTAAAACTCTACTTTTACAATGATAATTAAACACTTTAATTGATTGGATATACTTCTTAATCTTTTTAATCATGACAAAAGTATTTCTGACAATCCTTTTCATTTTTGTTTCTCATGTCTGTACAGCTCCGGCAATTTATATTGAATTGAAAATGCTGAATATCAGATCGTTAATAGAGTACGTTGAAAACAAATACTATGAATCAGAATTTTCAAGATTTATTATCGACCTTGGTTGCCGAGAATCAGGAAACAACTGGTTATCTGTTAACCGGATAGGTTGTTTCGGGGAATGGCAGTTTGCCGAATCTACTTTGCGATATCTCGGGTATAAAAAAATAACCCTTAAAAAGTTCAAAGCTAATCCCAACATTTTTCCCAGGGAAGTGCAACTGGAGGCTTTAAAGTCTTTGATTAAGATAAATCTTAGCTATTTAATAGATTATGAACATTTTATTGGCGATTCAATAAAAGGTATCGTAATAACAAAATCAGGAATGATAGCGGCATCGCATCTTGGTGGCGCAGGTTCATTAAAGAAATTCCTTAGTTCAAATGGAAGGATAAATAAGAAAGATGTTCTTGGGACCTCAATATATGATTATCTGAAGAAATTTAGTTATTACGATCTGGAGTAACTAAGTCCGGCTCTTCGCTAAAGCAGCCTGCCAGGCTTTTTATGTCCGCTCGGCCCTTCGCATCGACTCGAGTCAGTTTGAATCCCCGCGAGCGCATTGGCTTCGCCGAGCTCGTAAACTCGGTTCCCCGCTGCTTGCCGCGGGGTTAGCGAGCATGAAAAACGGAAATCTCAGGAGAGTACTTGTTGTTTTCCAGTTTGCAGTCTCAATTCTTCTGATTGTTGCAACAATTATTATGTTCAGACAGATAAACTATATGCTGAATAAAGATCTGGGATTCAACAAAGAACAGATTTTAGTAATTAATAAAGCGGGAACTCTTGGCACTAAAATAAATTCCTTTAAAGAGACTGTAAAGAGAATTCCCGGGGTTATTAATATTGTCAGCTCCACGGCCGTCCCGGGTCGCAACAACAGGACCAGTGCCTGTAAGATGGAAGGAGGGAAAGATGAAATGTTCGAGTTAGAGACCAACTTCATCGATTATGACTATCTGAAAACCTATGGAATAACACTGGTGTCCGGAAGAGCATTTAATAAATCATTTACCACCGATCAGCAGTCATGTCTGATCAATGAAACTGCTGTTAAAGATTTTGGAATTACTGATCTTGAAAAGACAAGATTCACAAGGCCGGGAGATCCAACCGGCGCAAATTATTTGCAGATAATAGGGGTAGTGAAAAATTTCAATTTCAAATCACTTCATAATCAAATAGGTCCATATTTGTTTTGTCTCAAGACTGATGATATTTTTGGGGGATATTTGTCTGTAAAGATATCGGCCCGGAATTATTCAAAAACCATCAGTGCGGTTGAAAGCAGATGGAAAGAGTTTACAGCAGATAATTCTTTAGAGTATTACTTTGTTGATGAGGATTTTGAACAAATGTATATCCAGGAAAAACAGAATGCAAAAATGGCAGTGATATTTTCTATCCTGGCAGTATTCATTGCATCACTCAGACTCTTCGGACTCACAGGTCAATCCGGCACAATCACTTAAATCTGAGTAGAAGACATAGTTATAAGGACGAATATTGAGGAGTTATTGTAAATTAATTGTTTATTCTCCAGGAAACAATACAAATTGTGGATTATCTTTCCCATGGCACAAAATTTATCTTAATAAAAAAAGCCTGATATAAGAGACGAGCATTCTCCTATCATGCACGTTTTATGGCTACTCTGGTCTTAATATATATAATGAGTATCAGGAATCATGCATAAACAAATAAATTCGTTATATTAAACTACATGAACTCACCCCCCATTCCCCCTCTCTGTTTCACAAAGAGGGGGTGTAATGCACTGTTTATTAGTTACTTTCCCCCTCTTTACAGGGCGGAGCGTAAAGAACTAGCCCGGGGGGCTAGTTTAGCGACGAGCCAGACTGCAGGGGTGGCCGAGGGGGAAAAGAAGGGGTTGAGTTCGTGAGAGTTTGGAAGAACCATATATTATATTTTCAAATAGTATTACATTTTTATTATTGATTGCTGATAGTCATAATTTATTATTAACAAATATTTCAATTTTGTTATTGATACCCGATGCTCATTATTAATAATTTACTTTCATTAATCTGATTCATTTTTTACATAATTTTACCAATATTCGTATTATATAATTAAACAATAAAGTTATGAAAACAAAAACCCTTTTTATCCTCTTTATCCTTCTGATTATTACTTCTTCTGTTCCTGTTATTGGTCAGCAGGTTGACTTTTCAGGTGAATGGATATTAAACAAAGAAAAAACTGTCCTTTCCGATAATCCGGTATTCCTTTCCAGAGTCAGCATAAAGTTAAAAAGTGACAGCTTACTGACTACCCGGGTTTATGAAAACGAGAATGGGGAAGAGTATCCTTTTGAGGAAAATCTTTCACTGGATGGAAAAGAATATAAAATCGTCATTTATGATATGCCCAGAACTGCCAAGGCATCCCGGTCAAACACTGATGGATCCTTTATTATTGAATCAACAACTACATTTTATGGTGACAATGGAGAAGAAGACTTTACCACAAAAGAAACCTGGAAAATGGATAATGAAGGAAAAACATTAACAATCGATTTCACCAATAAATTTTCTGGTAATGAAACAGTAGGAACAAACTACTATAATAAAGTAAAATAGAGCCATGCTATTAGGATAATTCAAGAATGGTAATAAAGTTTAACCACGAGTCGCACAAAGGGTTTCACAAAGGCTCACCAGGTTTATGAGTTGAGCAGGTTGGGATCATATTCTATATTTGTTTAAGATTTCTTTTCTTGTCGGACAGGTACACTGGAATGGAGAATATCCAAACGACTTCTTGTAACTGCAAAATCGATTGTCGACGCATTTAGTAATAAGGAACTTATCATTAATGGCGATTTCAATTTTACAGATAACATGATTATCATTTTTCAGACATTCAAAATTCTTTTTACACAGAATTGTTTCTGTTAATATTTTTTCGTCAATTTCTATATTCATCATAATATAATTTTGATTTTAAAGGTATGATGAACCCCGAAGGGCTCCCCGACTTTGTCCCGCAAGGAGGGACTATATCGGCCGAAGTCCGAAGGCAAACCGCATATGTTGATAAAGTTATATTTATAAGTGTTTAGCTTTACTGAGCTCGAAAGCTCGGTTGTGTTAGCATAACATGTGGGTTTCATATGAATTAATCTAAATATTTCGTAAGAAATTACAGCATTTCTTAACCTATCTTTCTTCCACTAGACCGGTTATATACAGTTTGACATTCCAACAAGATAATAAGTATAGCTAATTAAAATGATCAATCGCGACGTTTCTACCACGTATTATGGTTAATAGAATGTACCACCTAAAAGTCAATTGTCCCTACCTTCAAAGAAATTAAAAGAAGGCGACACTTGATTGAAACCAATGTCTGAATTGCAATCCTATCTTATACAAATGAATAGCAAGTGTCGCCTGAAATCTTTATATTATAGTTTTTATACGCTCAATACAGAATCCCAAATATACACAAATTGATTTATTTTTCATAATTTTGTACTCTCAAATATTTAAAGCACGTAACAGACTAAAGTTTAAATAGCTATTTATTGCAAAAATGTTTCAGTATAGTTTCAGTAGTAACAAATAAAAAAGCCTTAATATTATTGTATATCAAAATATTAGTTATTTGAAAAGGTACCCTGAACAAGGGTACTTTATTTTATGTTTAAGTATTTATTTACCTTTAGTATTAATATGATGAACCGAAAGACCTTATTAATGATACTCGATGGCTGGGGAATTGGTGATGGTTCAAGATCAGATGTGATAAGCCAGGTACCGACTCCTAACCTTACCTGGTATAAGAACAATTATCCAAATTCCAGACTTCATGCCTCTGGAGAGGATGTAGGATTACCCGATGGGCAAATGGGAAATTCGGAAGTGGGTCATCTGAATATCGGAGCCGGAAGAGTTATTTACCAGGATCTGGTAAAGATTAACAAGGAATGCAAAACCGGGGAGATCAGACAAAACAAAGTGTTGACTGATGCCTTCTCCTATGCCCGTGATAATAACAAGCAGGTCCATTTCCTGGGGTTGATGTCCGATGGAGGCGTTCATTCTCTCGATAAGCATCTTTACTACCTATGTGATATGATAATGGATTATGGTCTAAAAAATGTCTTTATCCATGGTTTTGGTGATGGTCGCGATACGGACCCCCGCAGCGGGATAGGTTATATGAAGAGTCTTTTAGATCATCTGAAGAAATCGAACGGACAGGTTGCATCATTCATTGGAAGGTACTATGCTATGGACCGGGATAAGAGATGGGAGAGAGTTAAAGAGGCATATGATCTGATTGTCAATGGTATAGGTATGCCTTCTGGTAATATAATTAGTGCAATGCAGGAGTCGTATAACAGCGGAGTTACAGATGAATTCATGAAACCGATAGTTGTAACCGACAAGAATGGCAAAGCAATCGGAAAGGTAAAGGAGGGCGATATCGTTGTTTTTTTCAACTTTAGAAATGACAGGGCAAAGGAACTAACCATAGCGTTGACTCAAAAAGATATGGCTGAGAAAGGGATGAAAACCATGCCATTGTACTATTGCACAATGACCCCTTATGATGCTACTTTTAAAGGACTCCATGTTATTTATCCAAAAGAGAATGCAGGTAATACAATAGGAGAAGTGCTTGCAGCAGTCGGGAAACACCAACTCAGGATAGCAGAAACTGAAAAATATGCACATGTCACATTCTTTTTCTCCGGAGGGAGGGAGGAGAAATTCAGAAATGAAGAGAGGATAATGATCCCTTCCCCAAAGGTGGCTACTTACGACTTGCAGCCTGAAATGAGTGCTTACATTGTAAAAGATGCTGTAATTAAAGCAATTGAATCAGAAAAGTTTGATTTTATCTGTCTCAATTTTGCAAATGGAGATATGGTTGGTCATACCGGTGTATATGAAGCGATTGAAAAAGCAGTTAAAACAGTTGATGAGTGTGCAGGGGCCGTTATTAAGTCGGCACGCTATTCAGGATATGATGTGCTGATAATTGCCGACCATGGTAATGCTGACAAGGCAATAAATGAGGATGGATCGCCAAATACTGCTCATTCACTTAATCCTGTTCCAAGTATCCTCGTGAGCGATGATTATAAAAAGATCGATGAGGGAATCCTCGCAGATGTAGCACCAACATTGCTGGCTATAATGGGTATCGGAATACCAAAGGATATGACAGGGAAGGTATTGGTTTAAATCCACCTTCTCCCTTTCGCCCTTTGTTGCTCATGAACTCACCCCCTTTCTTTTTCCCCCTCTCTACTTCGTAAAAGGGGGGAAACTAACTTATATTCAGTGTATTACACCCCCTCTTTGCGAAGCAGAGAGGGGGACGGGGAGTGAGTTCGTGAGGGTGCAGAGAGGGGGACGGGGAGTGAGTTCGTGGCGTTTAGAAGGAGGTATTAGCTTGATAAAAGAAGGTGATTTGGATCGTTTATGTTTTAAAAATGTGATATGCTACGTATCGACGATACAATATTCAGTTTCGACATTCTCAAAAAAAAATTCAGATGCAACCTGCTGGTTTGTCTGGGCAATTGCTGCAGATATGGAGATTCCGGAGCACCCTTGAGTGCAGCTGAGGCTCATATTCTGGATGATATCTGGGCTGAAGTTAAACCATATCTCAGACCTGAGGGAGTTGCCGCCATAGAAGAGAAAGGGACAAGCGTTACAGACTTCGAAGATGAGAGAGTGACACCACTTATTGGGAACGAGGAATGTGCATATACAAATCTGAAGGATAATGTTTTCATGTGTGGAATTGAACAGGCTTGGTCCGATGGTAAGATCTCATTCAGCAAACCAATATCATGTCATCTCTTTCCTGTCCGTTTAAAATGTTATTCGGATTTTAAAGCAGTCAATTATGAAGAGTTAGCTATCTGTTCTCCTGCGCTTAAGAAAGGCGCTGAAGAGGGAATATATGTGTATGAATTTCTAAAGGAACCATTAATAAGAGCTCTTGGAGAAGAACTCTATAAAGAGTTGTGTATAGCTGCAAATGAGCTTAGAAAAAAATCTAAAGTGTAATTTAAATTTTCTATTTGTTAAAACATTTTTTAAGAAGTTCCGGGTGTAAAAACCATTTTACCCGGTTTTAGTTTCGATACAGATAAAGTTCTTTCTTCAGGCGAAAAATATTATCTTTTATATTTTATTAAAAGAATTGAGCCTTTGCCTTTATTTTATTAATTTTTTATTGATATTAAATTGAAGCATAATACTATTACGCCTAAGTAGCAGCTATATATTTAATAGCTAAAAATATTTGTATATTTAAAAAGAACTTTTATCTTTAGCAGGTTAAATTAAAACCTAAAACTAATTCGTATGAAGAAACTATTTCTGCTGATTGTTTTGTTTGTGTTCGTAAGTGGTTACACTTTATTGGCACAGACAAAAGTGATTACAGGTGCGGTTACCTCCTCGGTAGAGGGGGAGGGCCCGATTCCAGGTGTTACTGTTATTGTTAAGGGTACCACAATTGGAGCAATAACAGATGCTAATGGGAAATATTCTATTACAGTTCCGACAAATGCCACCACCTTGATTTTCTCCTATATCGGGATGAAATCACAGGAGGTTTTGATTGAAGGACGTTCTGTTATTGATGGCGTTCTACAATCTGATCTGGTTGGTTTAAGTGAAGTTGTTGTTACTGCCTTTGGTATTAAAAGGCAGGCCAGAGAACTTGGTGTTGCTACTGCTCAGGTAAGTGATAAACAGCTTACCCAGGGAGGTGCAAGCAATGTTATGAATGGGCTAACTGCCAAAGTATCAGGTTTGCAAATCAATACCATAAACAATGGTATTAATCCTGAAACTAAAATTACACTGCGTGGTAACCGCCACTTCCTGGCTACTAACCAGGCATTGGTTGTATTGGATGGAGTTCCTATCAGTGCAACTTATCTGAATTCTATCAATCCAAACGACATTGAAAGTGTTAACGTTCTGAAAGGTGCAAGTGCTTCTGCCTTATATGGTAATGAGGCTTCCAATGGTGTTATGGTTGTTACAACTAAAAGAGGAAGTAAACAAAAACCCACTGTCAACATCAGTAATATTACCACTTTTGAACAGGTTTCTTATCTCCCTAATTTACAGTCTCGGTTTGGATCAGCTGCGGGCGAAACATCTGGTAATACAGATAATAACTACGTAATGTGGATAGGTCCGGATAGAAATACAGATCAATATTGCTCCTTTGAAAACCAGAGCTTTGGTCCTGAATATGATGGATCATTGAGAATCTTAGGGGGTAAATTAGAGGATGGTTCTTATCAAATGGTTCCATACGCGGCCATAAAAGATCAAAAAAAGAATTTCTTCCAAACCGGTGTTTCCATGCAAAACGATATTTCGTATAGTGGTGGTGATGAAAACAGTAATTTTTATCTTTCAGCTCAGAATGTGAGAACTACTGGTGTAATTATGGATGATAAAAACAACAGATCGAGTGTCCGTATGGCTGGTGGTAAAAGATATGGTAAGTTTTTCGCCGATTTTACGATGGGCTTTACACAAACCAATACCAATGTTTCAGGTGGTGATATGAGCCAGGGAAGAGGTGTGTACTGGAACGTTTTAAATACTCCGGCTCATGTTCCTATATCCAGTTACAAAGACATTGAAACTAATAAATTTGCTGCTTTGGATGGTTATTTTAATGCCTACTATCCCAATCCTTACTGGCAGATTGCACATTCACGCCAAATTACCAAACGAAATGACTTTTTAGGCTCAGCTCTTTTGTCTTTCAAACCGACACCATGGCTGGAATTCTCTGATCGTCCCGGTCTTACATATAATACAGTAGACTATAATGATTACACGGACGAGGCAATTTATAGTGCCTATTCGGCAAGTGATCCCTGGAGCCAGGGCCACATGGGACAGCAAACTCCCTATTCAGGTCAATCCAACTATTACATGACCAACCAGATGAATTTATCGAACGACTTTTTAGCCATTGCTAACAAGAATTTCGGTGATTATTCCGGCAAATTAATATTGGGAACGACGTTATTTACGACCAAATATAATCAAATTTCTGACGCTGCATCCGCACTGGTAATCCCCTTTTTATATAACATCAGCAACCGTGTCGGAGAACCAGTTGCATCGCAAACTACACTTGAAAGAGCATATATAGGTGTTTTTGCAGATGCTACTTTAGGATATAAAAATTACTTATTCCTGCATATGTCAGGTCGTAATGATTGGGATTCCAGGTTAGTAAAGGACAATCGTTCCTTCTTTTATCCAGCCATCGATTTAAGTGTTATATTGTCCGATATTTTACCTTCCTTAAAAGATGGTCCGGTTTTGTCGTTCTTAAAATTAAGAGGGGGCTGGTCAAAAACAGGTCAGGTATCCTTATCTAACTGGTATGCTACTATACCTTCTTATGTGGCAGCTGCGGGATTTCCTTATGGAAATATAGCTGGTTTCAGGTATAATACAGCTTTAAGTAATCCAACTTTAAAACCCGAGCTCACAACAGAAATAGAAGCTGGTATTGAATTGAGTTTCCTCAAAAATAGAATCCATTTAGAAACCAATTTATATAAATCAAATACTATTGACCAGACTATTCCTGCATCCATTTCTTCTGCGACCGGTTATCGTTCCGCATTTATTAATGCAGGTGAGCTGGAAACCAAGGGTATTGAAACAGACCTGAAATTCACTCCTGTGATTGATGTTGGAGGTTTCACATGGAACCTTATTGTTAATTATACTTATAATTACAGTAAAGTTATTTCCATTTTTCCGGGCTTAACTGAATTGCCTATTGTTAATCCTAATCCACTTTTTGCTTCAGACGCAAGTGTTTCTTATGCTGTAGTTGGGCAACAATTTCCTGTTCTAAAAGTTACCGATGTAAACAGAGATCCTCAGGGACGTATGATTGTTGATGCAGTAACAGGTTTGCCAACGACAAATCCCACACTCGTTCAGGATGGCCATGGAAACCCAAATCATCTTTTAGGTATTGTTAATAATTTTACTTTCAAAGGTTTCAGTTTAAATATTGTTGCTGATTACCGTACGGGGAACAATATTTATAACTCAGTAGGTAATGCACTCGATTTTACAGGCACTTCCGAACATTCTGCATTAAATGGCCGTCAGTCATTTGTTATTCCAAATTCAGTTATCAATACCGGTACTGATGATAAACCGGTCTACGTTCCTAATAACGATATAGCTGTGGCCAGCGCTAATAGACCTTTTTGGGTTTCTTCCGACTATCATACCACACAGCGTGCCTATGTAACCAGTGCAGCTTTCTGGAAACTGAGAGAAGTCTCTTTAACCTACGATGTTCCTGTTGATAAATTATTTGGTAACAAAGTTATAAAAGTAGCGCAGATCGGTATTGTAGGCAGGAACCTTGTGATGTTGCGTCCAAAAACAAATGTGTGGACTGATCCGGAATTTAATACTTCGGCAGCAACAACCAATGCTGTTGGAGCTACTTCTGAACAGCAGACACCTCCAACAAGGGTTTATGGTTTCAGTGTAAAACTTACTTTCTAACATTTAAATTTATAAAGTGATGAAGAAAAATAATCTAATATTAATAGCAGGATTAATTTTACTTGGAAGTTCATGCAGTAAGGATTTTCTTTCTGTAAACGAAGTAAACCCGAATAGTCCTTCTGTGGTCGCTGCAAAATTGGTACTACCTGCAACTCTCAAAGAGGTGGCGCTTACAATGAATACGCCGCAACGCTTTGCCTTCGTGTACCTGTGGCACGGCCTATGGTCAGTAAGTGCCGGGTATTCACAACCGCAGTCTCTGGTCCAGTACAAACTCTTGAATTCCAGCTATCAAAATGCTTTTATTGAGTTTTACATAACAGGAAATAACCTGGACGCTATCGAAAAGGCTACTACCGATCCTAAGGATGTTTATTATGTGGCAACAGCTAAAATTATAAAAGCTTACATTTTTCAAAATTTAGTTGATTGCTGGGGTGATGTTCCTTATAATGAGGCATTTCAAACCTTAACAGGAAATTTGAAGCCAAAATATGATAAACAGCAGGATATTTATGAAGACCTGGTTGTTCAACTGGATGCTGCAATGGCTGCTATTCAGGCTGCTCCTGCCGATGCTAACGCAATTCTTGCCAATAGCGATATTATGTATGGTGGTGATATGTCATTGTGGTTAAAATTCGCTAATACATTGAAACTGAGAATTTTAGTCCATCAGGCCGACATGACCGGGAGAACTGCTTATATTACCACAGCAATCGGTACCACTGCTTCCATAGGTTATATTGGAGCCGGTGAGAGCGCTTTGGTTAACCCCGGTTATTTGGTATCACAAGGTAAGATGAACCCGTTTTACGAAACATTTTACAACAGCGCTGCTACTTCCCAATCCGATGGTGTTACTTACTATTTTGCCGGGAAAGATGTGGTTGATT
>Ga0315286_10001257_pt1 | contig 22893 bp, 24 predicted proteins | sample YL17G10_0_MG_FD_205038 | JGI IMG/M metagenome (GOLD analysis project Ga0315286, IMG submission 205038) | Sediment microbial communities from Yellowstone Lake, YNP, Wyoming, USA - YL17G10_0 | ecosystem: Environmental > Aquatic > Freshwater > Lake > Sediment | place: USA: Wyoming | collected...
TCGGGATGGCGGAGAAGGCCTGCGGGAACCTGCACGACAGCGAGGAGTACTATGCGGAGAGCATCGCCGCGCTGGGGAACGCGAACGCTCCTCGGGCCCTGGGATTGAGGAAGATGGAGCTCGGCCTCCTGCTCAAGGAGATGGGTGAACCGGTCAGGGCAAAGGTCCTCTTGCAGGATTCCAAGGAGCTCTTCCATCAGCTGCACGCCGAGGATATGGTGGCGCGGGTGGAGAGCGAGCTCAGGGGATTGCGTTGAGAGTCTTCAGATCTGAGGCATGCTCTTCAGCCAGTCGATGTCCGACACATAGATGTCCCTGATGTCCTTCAGGCCCCAGATCAACATCGCCAGCCTTTCGAAGCCCAGGCCCCATGCGAGCACGGGCTCCTTGACGCCGAGGGGTTCCGTCACCTCGGGCCTGAATATGCCTGCTCCACCGAGCTCCATCCATTGTCCGTTCCAGAATATGTCGAGCTCGAGTGAGGGCTCGGTGTAGGGGAAGTATCCCGGCCTGATCCTGATAGGCACGCCCATGCGCGCGTAGAACTCCTTCAGGAGCCCGCAGAGCATGTCGAAGTTCGCTCCCTCCTCGCAGACGATCCCCTCGATCTGCATGAACTCCGGGAGGTGCGTCGAGTCCATGGCCTCGTTCCTGAAGATCCTGCCGATCGTGAACACCTTGAACGGAGGCTTCGGGTTCTTGGCGATGTACTTGACGCTGCTGACGGTCGTGTGCGTCCTGAGCAGGGCCTTCTCGGCCTCAGCCCGGCTCCACTTGTACCTCCAACCCAACGAGCCCGTTTTCCCCCCGTTCTCGTGGACCTGCTTGACCTTCTCGATCAGCCCTTCGTCCTGCGAGAGGTCGATCTTCGCCGGGTCCTTGACGTAGAAAGTGTCCTGCATCTCCCTTGCCGGATGGTCTTGGGCGGTGAACAGGACGTCCATGTCCCAGAAAGCGCTCTCGACGAAGTTGCCGGTCACCTCCGTGAAACCCATGTTGAGGAAGACGGTCCTCGTCTTCTCGAGTAGCAGGGTCAGGGGGTGCTTTCTGCCCCCGTGCACCGTCGGCGCGAAGGCCTTAACGTCGTACTTCCGGACCTCGACATCCTTCCATCCTCCGTTCTGTATGAGCTCCGGGGTGAGCTGTGCGACCTCTTCCCTTATCTCGAACGGCATCGCGGCGAGCTTCGCCCCCTGTTCTGTCAGCGATATGAACCTCGAGCTGATGTGTCGCTCGTTCACGATGTCCTTGCGCTGCTTGAGCGACTCCAGGGTCTCCTTGTCCGCTTCCGTCTCGGAGACATCGCCCCTTGCCATCCTCTCAATCAGGAGCTCGTCATCACCCTTCTTGTGGACCGCTTCCTTGCCTTTCTCGGTGACCGTGATTATCGTGTCCGGGCCGTCCTTCGACACGACCCCCCAGCCCTTCTTCCTAATCCAGCCAAGGGCGATGGAGATCTCCTCGTTGGTGAGCTTCCCGCTGCGCTTCAAATCGGCCATCGAGCCTCTTCCGTTCAGGTGCTTCAGGAGGATATCAAGGGCTACCTTCTCTTGGAGCGGCCTTGTCGCCACTTGTGGGTTCATCAACGAGTAGCTCTTCGTGATGCTTTCGTCTATCTTCACTAGGCCCTTGGCCTGCAGCCAAGAAGAGGCGTTCATCACCTCGACGAGCAGCTCGAGCCCGCTCTTTCGCCGTATCTCCTCGGGGCTGGCCCGCTTCAGCTCGTTGAGGGCCTTGAGGACCTTCTTCTCGAAGTAGCTGAGTTGCTCCACGACGTCTCTGTCTGACATTCCAAGGCCTCATCGGAAGAACCGCTTATGTACTTTTCCGGAGGCGTCTGGGTACTCAATAGTCGATCTCTTTCTCGTACGGCTTGATGTCGAACACCGGGGTGTCGTCGAACGCGTCCAGGCCCCGGACCGTAACGATGTTCTTTCGCACGGAAACGAGCTCGACCAGCGTGAGGCCTATCTTGTTCGGCCTGGTCGGAGAGTGGCTTGCGAAAACACCGACCAACGGCTTTGCTGGATCATGCATCGGGTGTATCTTCATCCGCGTCTCACGGCTCTTGTGGAATCCGAAGATGACCCAGATATGTCTGAAATGGGAGAGCTTGTACAGGCCGTCGATGTAGACCTTCCTGAAGACCAGCTTGGACGTGACCTTGCCCCAGTCATCAGGTGTCTCCCTGATGCCGTTCGAGACAGTTGCAATCGCCCTCATCTTCCAATTCAGACGATCAGGTCCCCGCTCAGTCCCTGACGAAGAATTCGTCCAGGACCTTCTTCGCTTCCAGCCTCTTCTTCTGATGCACTTCCAGGAAGTTCCACACCTTCTCGAAGAGCCGTTCCTTGCATTCCCCGCAGAGTATCTTCCCCGCCCGGCACTCGTCGTACATCTCCTGGATCTTCGCATCGTCCGGCTCGAAGAAGTAATTGAAGTAGGCGTGGACAGAACAGACTTCGGGCTGTCCTCCCAGCTTCCTCTGCTCCTCGACCGAGACCCGGCCTCCGGTGAAGGCGTTTGACGTCTTCCTCTTGACAGTCTTCTTGTCATCTATCGTGAAGATGGCCATCTCCCCATTCCCTGAGGTGGACATCTTCTCCGGACCGGCCAGTGAAGGCATGAGCTTGGAGTGGATGAGCGCTGGCTTGTAGTACCCAAGCCCCTCCGCTATGTCCCTGGTTATCCTGAAATGGGGGTCCTGGTCGATCCCGCACGGGATGAGGCATGGGACCTTCTTCCCCTGCTCGACGGACTCCAGGAAGCACGGCACTGTCTGGATGCTCGTGAAGAATATGCTGCCGATGTTGTAAGAATTGTCGAAGCCGAACACAGCTCTGATCGTCGAGAAGGTGATTTTCTTGGCCGCCCTGACCGCGAGCGGATACATCGTCTTGATGTACTCAGTGTCGAGGAATATCTTCGTCAGCTTCGGGTCGAAGCCGAGCGCTATGAAGTCCAATGCGTTCTCGTACCCCCACTTCTTGGTCTCGTCGAGCGTGAGGTGGTCATAGAACATGAACTTCTCATCGTCCGTGAGTTGGAACCACATCTTCGCCTTGAAGGTGTCCTGCAGGTACTTCGAGAACGCCCACGGTATCAGGTGACCGAGGTGGACGGGTCCCGAGGGTCCTCTGCCAGTGTACAGCGAGAACTTGTTGCCCTTGTCGTATTCGTTCAGTAGCCAGTCAAGGTCCCTCTGAGAGTACACGAGCCCCCTTCTAAGCATCGGATGAAGGGGACCGTACCTTGAGAGCCTCTTCAGCATGGCATCGTTGATTCTCTTCGTCCCGAACCGTTCGATGAGCACGTCGTAGTCGATCTCGCCGGAGACTCTGTAGGGCGTTACCTCGAATTCATTGGTCATCTGTGGCTCACGCAGGGTTAGACCTTCCGATACTATATGTCTTGCTGTGGCCCTTGAATAGCCAGATAGAGTCCAAGGAGCCACCGGAGGCGCCCCCAGGAGTTCGCGAAAAATACGAAATCTCACGGCTTCTGAATGAGGTGATAGCCTGCCGATTTTTCACGAGCCTTACGTTTCACTAGGCCCTTCGACTGAAGCTCGTCCAGAGCCCTGAGCACGAAGTTCTTCGGGGCTTTGGTGAGACCGACGATCCTGTCGGCGTTGGCCATCTTCTCTTCGCTGTCTAGTCCCGCGCTCTTCATCGCGTTGTAGACCTTCTCGGCCCACATCGATAGTCCTTCCGGCATGGTCAATCATCCCTGGTGACCGCCCTTCCTTCCGGTTGTTCGCAACCGGGTGCTAGGCGTCATCGGGGGCCACATTTGAGTTTTCGTTCTTAATACCTTTCCTAGGGCTGATGTGTAAGGATAATGGCCGGCCAGCAGACTTCGGGGCGCGGGACGCATGCCGCCCGGAGAAAGGTATATCGGGGTTCAGAGGATTATTGCGAAGACAAGGCGGAGCTAGGAAGGTCTACTATTGAAGTTGCTAAGCAAGTCCCCATCCGTCGTGGCATTGTTGCTGGTCTTCGTCTTCATGACGAGCGCGTTTCCGGTCTCCGCGGTCGATCGTGTTGACGGACAGTTCTGGACCTACGATGCCTCTATGACAATCGCCGGTCTGAACGCGACGGGGACAGTCACGTACTCGCTCAGTGGACGGGATTCGGTCATGGCCAGCGGCGTCTCGTATGATGCTGACATACTGACGATCAGCGGGAATCTCTCTGCCTCTTCCACCCTGTTTGGTGCCCCCTACTCGGTTTCTACGGTCCTCGGGGGCGCGCGATACGAGTGCAGGGGCGGAATGTCGACGATAGGGGAGGACTTGCTTCAGTTGACCAACATCTCGATCGGATCAGCGCCGGTACAATTGCTCGCAAGGGTGCAGACGGAAATCACTACGACCTACACGCCGCCCTACCTGTCCAAGTTCGACCCGGCGACTACCAGTCCTGGTGACGCCTGGACCGAAGTCATCACCCTCAACACAACCACGATCTTGAATGGAACAACTGTTCAAAGCATTGCCCGCTTGGTGACATACAATGTGGTCGTCGCGTCGTCGTTGGAGGATGTCACAGTCGATGCCGGGACATTCCAGACCCTCAAGATCACCACGACCGACAGCACCGGGGCTAGGAACATGTTCTGGTGGTCATCCAAGGTCCAGAACTTCGTCGTCGAGAAGAAGTATGATGCGCTCAACTCTCAGCCAAGTATGCTCCTCACCCTGAAGGAGTTCGACAGCTCGGCCGGAGCTGGGACGCTCATCGCGGTGATCGTAGGGGTGGTGGTGGTAGCAGTCGCGATAGTGATACTTGCCGCCATCCTTAGCGCGAGGAGGCCAAGGGAGCCGGTCCATCCGCTGCCGCCTCAGGCTGGAGTGCTCGGACCGAATCGGATGCGGCCGCCTACACGGCCAGGGGTGAAGGCCCCTGGCCTGATCGAGAAGCAGCCCAGGCATTGATTCAATCTGGAGGTCGAAAACTTGCCGAGATCGAAAAGAACCGTCTCAGATTCGAAAGCGGTTCTCGCGAGGGTGATGATGCCCCAGGATGCCAACATGTCCGGGAATGTCTTCGGGGGGACGATCTTGAAGATGGTCGATGAGATATCATTCGTGTCAGCGACGAGGCATGCCAAGACAAACGTCGTGACAGCCTCGCTCGATAAGATGGATTTCCACTCCCCTGTGCACATTGGGGATTTGGTCACGCTCTATTCCATCGTGAATGCCGCTTGGCACTCATCAATGGAGGTCGGCGTCAAGGTGATGGCAGAGAATGTGCGAACGGGAGAGGTAAGGCACACCGGTTCCTCCTACCTGACCGTTGTGGCTCTAGACGGGAACGGGAAGCCGACCGAGGTCCCTGAGCTGATACTCGAAACCGATGAAGACGCCCGCCGGAACAGGGAAGCGAATGAGAGGAGGAAGAGGCGCCTTGAGGACGCCACCTCAGAGGATGCCAGGCGCTGGAACCCCTAGTCCTCTCACCGCAGAGTTGTGGTTTTATAGCCGTATTCGTTCATCCTTTCGCAGGAGCACATCATGGCCAGAGCTGTCTTCAATCCGCTGACGCGAGAAGAGGAGGACGAAGTGCATGTCGAGTCGATCAGGATCCTTGAGCAGGTAGGGATCAAGGTCACGAGCCCGGGGATCCTGTCTATGCTCGAAGGTCGCGGGGCCTCAGTCGACAAGAAGACCCAGGTGGCGAAGCTGACCCAAGGCATGGTCAAGGAAGCTCTTTCGAAGACCAAGAAGGAGTTCTCGATGTGCGGCAGGGAGAAGGCAAAGGATGCTCGCCTCCCGGCGAAGGACCACGTACAGGCCGTGAACGACGGACAGCCGACGGATGTCTGGGACGTTGGGACACAGAAGAAGAGGAAATCCACGATAAACGATCTCGTCGACTTCACCATCCTGTGCGATGCGATGCCCGAGTGCGACATCTACTGGGCCCAGGTGGTGGCGACCGACCTCCCACCAGAGGTCTCGAACGTGCACGAGTATGCGGCGAGCCTCTTCTACTCCGGGAAACACATCCAGCATGGTTCGGGAGACCCGGAAGAAGCCCGTCTCCTCATCAAACTCGCTGGTGCGGCCGTTGGCGGGGCCAAGGAGCTGGCGAAACGGCCCATCATCTCCATCACTCACACGCCAATCACGCCGCTCAGATACGAGGCGGGCGATATCGAGTCCGTGCTGGAGTTCGCCAAGGCCGGTCTCCCCGTCGTGAACCTCTCGATGGCGATCTCCGGTTCGGTCTGCCCAGTCACTCTCGCGGGGACCGTCGCCCTTGTGAATGCGGAGAACCTCGGAGGGCTCGTCATGGAGCAGATAGCCGCGCCTGGCTGCCCGGTCCTTTACAGCTCAGAGAGTGGGCCGATGGACATGAGGACAGGCGTGTTCCTGTCGGGCTCCACGGAAGGAGCCCTCATCAATGCCGCTGGCTGCCAGATGGCAAGGCGATACAGGCTGCCTAGTCAGGTAGGAGGGATCTCGGCATCAGGGACCATGCCTGGATATGAGGTCGGCTATCAGAAGGCGATCAGCGCCATGATGCCGGCCCTCGCTGGGGCCGATCAGGTCGTCGGGCTTGGAGGGTTCAACCGGTCCGGGTGCGAGTCACTTGAGCAGATAGTCATGGACTGTGAACTCTGGCGGAACGTGCTGAGAGGATGGAAAGGGGTCAAGGTCGACAAGGAGACACTCGGATTCGAGGCCATCGCTCGCGTAGGGCCAGGAGGATACTTCATGAAGGACATTCACACATTGAGGCATTTCAAAGAGGAGGTCCTCCTTCCGAAGGTCGCTATGCGCGAGGCGGCACCAGATGCAAAGGCGGAGCCCATCAGAATAGCCGCAAGGGACGAGGTCAGCAGGATACTCAAGGAGCATGTGCCCGTCCAATTGGACAGATCGGTGAAGCAGGAGATCAAGCAGATGCTCGCGAAGTGGGACCTCGAGAAGCACGGCAAAGCGGTTCCCACGAAGTATCTGGATCGATGCGGGTAGCCGTCACTTCTTCCGGAGCAAGTACTCGTAAGCGCTCAAAGCAGCCTTCGCACCTTCGCCGGCCGCGACGACGATCTGCTTCTCGTGCACCATCGTCACGTCCCCGGCCGCGTAGATGCCAGGGATGTCCGTCTTGCACATGCAGTCCACCATGATCTCGTTGTTCTCGTTCAGCTTGAGGAGCCCCTTGACGAACTCGGTGTTCGGATCCAGTCCGATCTCCACGAAGACCCCTTGAACATCCAGTACTTCTTCCTTTCCGGTCTTCTTGTCCCTGATCCTCAGGCCCCGGACCACTTTGTCGCCGATAATCTCGAGGACGTCGTAGCCGACCCTCTTCTCGACATTTGTCTTCTGGCCGACCTTCTCGATGAGGATTGCATCCGCCCTCCAAGGGCTTCTCGACACGACGAAGACCTTGGATGCCGTCCCGGACATGTCTATCGCAGCTGAGACCGCGGAGTTGCTGCCCCCGCATATCACGACGTCCTTTCCCCCGAAGAGCGGTCCATCACAGGTCGAGCAGTAGGACACGCCGTGGCCGATAAGTGATTTCTCATTCGGAACGCCGAGCTCCCTGGATCTCTTGCCGGTCGCGATGATGATCGTCCGCGCTTCGATGCTCCGTTCGCCAGTCGTGATTATTGTGAAGGTGTCGGCGTTCCGCTTGATCTCCTTGGCTTCGTCGAGGAGGATCGGCACCGGGAACTGTTGCACCTGCTCCTGAAACTTCGAGGTAAGCTCCCTGCCCGTGATATACTGAAACCCAGGGTAGTTCTCGATGCCGAGGGTCCATGCGACCTGACCGCCGATGTCCTTGGTTATGATCGCTGTCTTGAGCTTCTTTCGGGCAGCGTAGACGGCCGCGGTCATCCCGGCCGGACCAGAGCCTACGATTGCGACGTCGACCGTGCCCTCGATCTCTGATGGAATGTCCAGCCCGAGCATCATCCACAAAGACATCCCTACGCTCTTATTAGACTTATCCAAAAAATAAAGGCGGGGAATCGCATCCATCATCCGGTGCTTTGGTTATGGACCGCTTCGCCGGATCGTATGACAGGTCGTTGGTGCGCGCCGCTCGCGCTGCAGTGAACGAAGTCCTCGCTGTGAAAAAGGACGAGCGCGTTCTCTTGATATCGAATCCAGGTAAGGATGTGCGCGAGCTCTCGATGGCCATCTTCGATGCGTGCCTGGATGTGGACGCTGCCCCGAGCCTAATATTCCAAAGGGAGAAGAAACAATTCGATTTCGCGGAGGAGGAGGTCGTCAAGGCGATGTCGGCAAAGCCCCAAGTAATCGTCTCCATGAGCAAGGATAGACTCGGAAATGATAGATGGGGCATGAAGAAGGGATACAGGGGGAGGCGCAGATACGACCACATCTTCGACCTTCTCTACGAAGAGAAGAAGACGCGCGTCTTCTGGTCTCCGGGTACAACGAAGGATATGTTCAGGAGGACGGTGCCCATCGATTACTCTAGACTTCGAAACGATTGCTCGAGGATCGTCAGGGCCCTAGCCAGCGCGCGGAGCGTCAGGGTGACCGCGCCTGGGGGCACGGGTGTGACCATCGGCATCAGGGGAAGGAAAGCCCGGTCCGATGACGGCAATTTCAGAAAACCAGGCCGGGCGGGCAACCTGCCTTCGGGCGAGGTGTTCATCTCACCCGCGTTGGGCACGATGAACGGCACCGTCGCTTTCGACGGCTCCATCGTACTGCACGAAGGTGAGATCGTGATCAAGCATCCGATCATGACAGAGGTCAGGGACGGGTTCATCACGAGCATATCGGGAGGGACTGAGGCAATCAAGCTCGAGGAGTCTGTGCGTTTGGGAGAGAAGAAAGCGCTGGAAGCCGGGAAGCGCGGGGAACTCAGGGCCGCCCTCGTCCAGAATTACGCTAGGAATGCCCGCAGCATCGGCGAGCTGGGCATAGGACTGAACAGGAAGGCCAGGATAACCGCGAACATGCTCGAGGACGAGAAGGTTTACGGAACCTGTCACTTCGCTGTAGGCAGTAACCACGACCACGACGCAGAAGCGCTAATCCATCTGGACGGACTGGTCAAGAAGCCGACCATAACGGTGGTTGGTTCGTCGGGCAAAGAGAGAACGCTCATGGCAGCCGGCAAGCTCGTCTGGGATTGAGGCAGGAACCTCGAGCCGAGCTTCGAAGATGACGAAGGTTTAATCGGAACGAACCGGTTCACATTGGTCATGGAGGAACCACTGCGGATAGGGGCGCAGGACGACGAGGTCTTCGACAGGTCGAGGAGGATTGGGTGGCTTGACCTCGAATCGATATTCAATGCACGGGTGATGATGGTCGGGGCGGGTGCGCTTGGAAACGAAGTGGGTAAGAACCTCGCCTTGTCGGGCTTCAGAAGACTGACGATAGTCGATATGGATCATGTCGTCGGATCGAACCTCAACAGATGCCTGTTCTTCACCAAGGAGGATGCTCGCAGGGGCGCGAAGAAGGCCGAAGTCGTTGCACGCGAGATCTCGAAGATATCGACGATCGCAGACCCAATCGCACTTGATACGAGGATAGAAGAGGTTCCAGACTCGGTGCTTCGTGAGCAGGATTTGATACTCGGGTGCCTCGACAACATCCAGGCTAGGATACATGTCAACTCTCACGCCTATTCACTGGGAAAGGCCTATATCGACGGAGGGATGGAAGGATTCGTCGGCAGGGTCACGGTTGTCAGGCCCCCTAACGGGGCCTGTGTGCAGTGCGGCATGAACCGCTCCCACGCCAAGGTCGCTGAGATGAGGTTCAGCTGCACGGGCAAGGATGTCGTGTTCCACGAACCGCGTTTGGCCGCGGAGATCACTACGACGAGCGTCATCTCAGCCATTATGGTGCGGGAAGCACTGAAGATCGTTTCGGGAAGGCCAGACATGTCCCTCTTCAACTCGTTCTACTACGACGGGCAGAGGAATGTTTCGGAGGAGATCGAGATACCTCTAGATCCCAGGTGTCCAGCTCACTCGAGGGCGGATTAGCTACAGGTATGCGAAAACGCTATAACCTCAAGTGAGGTCCAGCTTCTAGGTGGTCTTTTGACGGTTCGTATCAAGGTCAAGAATGCCGAGACCGGTGCCACTGTCGAGATGGAACTCGAGGTCGAGAACACTATCGACGAAGTTATCGAGAGTGCCGCTACTTTCTGGAGCAAGGATATGGGCGCCTACGTCCTGCGGAAGGGGAAGAAGGTACTCAGAGGCGGAGGCTCGCTCACTGAGTCAGGCATTCGGGCCGACGACGTTTTGGAGCTGATTCCCGACCCAGAAGGCGGATAGTTGAGATGCCTCTTCCCGCCGCCGTCCTGAAATCGCGCATTAGGAACGAGTTCGAGATGTGCCAGCGCGAGCTGAGACATCATCTTTCGATCTCCGACCCGACGTTGTCTGCTTTTCCAGTCATGATCAATGTCACCCTCATGCGCGTCCCGGGCCCGGACTGGGAGGAGGGAAAGGTCGTCCACAGGTTCGTTCACAGGATGGCGATCATCGTCGGGGAGGAGTATCCGATCGAGAAGCCGATCGTCAAATGGTTGACACCCATCTTCCATCCGAACATAATGCCACCGGGTGACGGTGGATACGTGTGCACGAAGCTATTGGAGAACTGGGATTTCGGCTCAAACCTCGTCACTTTCATCAAGGGGATCGAGTCTCTCCTTGAGAACCCCAACCCCAAGAATCCCTTCGGTAATGACACATGCACGCGCGCTGCCGCCTACTTCAACCGGAATAGATACCTACCCCCGACGGTCATGGACCAGTCGGACCGGAGGATAAGGATCGTGGGGAATCTCAATGGCTAGACCGAAGATCGTCGGGGAGACCAAGCGTCCGCTCGGGGAGAAGGAGCCTCCCCCGAGTTCGGGCCTTGGGCCGCATCCGTGGCTCTCCGAACAGTCACGGTCCGCGCACCAACAGCGAATCCGGTCCGGAGCCATCTTCGACGTTTATCTCTCCAGGGTCGGTGAGGAGAAGATCAGGTCTCACGCCGTCAAGGAAGCCCCGAGGAGGCTCGAGGTCATGGGTTTCCTACTGGGGGAGGCATGCACATGGAAAGGGGAGGCCTTTTCGGTCGTGAGGGACGTGGTGACTACCGAGCTCAGGAGTTCATCCTCCAAGGTAAGGTTCGATCCAAAGGCGTTTCCGAAGTTGTTCCATGGGCTCGACGATTCAGGTTTTGACTACATCCTGGTCGGCTGGTACCATTCTCACCCAGGGCACACGTGCTTCCTTTCGGGGACGGACTTGGAGACCCAGCGTTCCATGTTCAACCAGCCGTACCATGTCGCGCTGGTGATAGATCCCATCAATCAGGACATCAAGACCTTCAGACTGCGCGACGAAGGATACGAGGAGACCATGTTTGCCGTGTTCGATCCCTTGCACCAGGAGATGGTCGACCCTAAGGGGGCCCGGACGCGCAGGCTCAAAGTGACTCCCGTCCTGCAGCCCGATCATTGAGTCAGACCTGTTCAGCAAAGGTTTTTTCAGGGCGCTGGCCGTTGAGGTAATCCATCAAGAGAGTGAATAGTTGGGTTCGCACCACCGTGCAGCATTGGTCGCCGTCCTGAGCGCGGCGTTGCTGTTGTTGCTGTCATTGTCTCTAGTCCTTTCGGGCGCACCAAATCATTTCCTGAACTACAGCGAGGACAATTACAAGATCGCGTTCGTCTCGGGCAATTTCACTGCAGCAGTGACGAGGGACATGCCGCGCGTGGTGTTCGGGCACGCGCATCCGGTGCTCTCTCCCGTGTTCGTGGTCAGCAGTCAGAAACTCTACGTATTCAACGATACGAATGGGGATGGCGTCTTCTCGAGGTCGGAGGCTATCTACACTAGCTACCTCGATTCGCACCATGTGACTTGGAACATGTCGACCGTGGAGTTCAGGAACGACTCTGATGGGAATGAGTATGCCCAGGTTTGGATGCGGACGAATGCATCGCTCTATGCCGTCATCGACGGTGTCTCCGATTCGCCGGTGATACGTGACTGGGCCGTCGTCACATTCAGTTACCGCATCTCTGAGCGGGCGATGAATCATTCCAACGCTCTTGGCACCTATGTCGTGAACGGGAAGACCGAGATGACCATGAGCTTCGCGATCACGCTGTCTAAACACGTCGATGCGGACGGTATCGTCCTTGAGATGTACTTGCAGGGAGGAGGAAGCACGAACATGCTCCTGCTGAGGGAGGCTACGGGCGCTGCCGCTGGTCAACTCACCGATGTCTCCAGCAGTCTGGATGAGAGCGCTCTTGGGACGAACTTCACGCACAGGTTCATGCAGACGGACCGACCACTCCAGGACATCTACGTGGCCAAGGAGGACGGGGTTGTCCAGGCGTTCTATCATTTCAGCTCCGCCCCGATGAACGGTTCGGATGCGAGTGCTGGGGTCGTGCGGTTGAATTCATCCTATTACACTGATGGCGCTGGGATGGTCCTGCACCAAGCCTTCTTCATCACCAACGGGACCGATGCCATATCGCAGGAGTCATCACTCGGGATAGACGAACTCGGGTTCAACGTGAGTGTGAAGGATTGGTTCCAGGACAACCTGCCCATGCTCATGGTCGTGTGCGGCACTACAGCCGCCGCGATCTTACTCCCGGCATTCGTCATCATGTACAGGCGGCATCGGAAGTCACAATCTGGCGACAGTCATGAGCCTTCGCAAAAGCGGAAATCGGTCTAGACCCAAATGGCGTGCCTTCTCCGCATGGACCCTTCGCTCTGGCCCAGCTTGTCCATCAGCGTCGCCACGATCCCGTCTAGGTAGATCAAGGTCGCGTTTTCGAATAGTGTCCCCAGCGGTGCGAGCCTCTTTCGTTCATCGTCCTTCGGCGGATGTATTTCGATGACGACGTTCGACGCTGCGGCAAGCTTTGAGTGGTCGTTGGCGGTGATCGTCACAACCTTTGCCCCCAACCTCCTTACGATGTTGGCGGTCTGGATCGCGGACATCGTCTCGCCAGTGTACGAGACTATGATCACCAGGTTGCCTTCCTCGACTATGGGTGTGATGGTTTCCCCGATGAAGAAGACCTCAAGCCCCATCTGCACGAGCCTTATCGCAAAAGCCTTCGCAATCAATCCAGACCTTCCTACGCCATAGATGAAGACCTTCTTGGACGCCAGGATGTAGTCGACGAACTTGTCCGTCTGCTCGACTTCATTCTCGAAGGTCCTCTCGATCGCCTTCAGGATGTAGTCGATGTTCTCATTCATCTCCGCTTCTTCCCCTTCTTGACGACTTTGGCGGTCTTCGTTGGTTTGGGTTTTGGTTTGGGTTTTGATTTAGGTGTTGGTTTGGGGGCCTTCTCCTTCTTCGGCTCCGGTTTCGGGACCACCTTGGTATCTTTGAAGACCTTCTTGGCAAGAACGCGTTCGAGGATCACCTTCATGTACATCGCGTCGTGCTCGAGCAGCGGAGAGCCAGATATTATGGTGATGGGTTGGTTCCGTTCGACGATGGCTTCCGCCAGTGGCTCGAACCTGAGGTCCCCCTTCTTGATGGAGGTGAAGCGCTTCTCGTTCCCTCCCTCGTGCTCCACCCCTGAGAAATGGGCGTAGAATTCTCCGCCCGTGCATTCCCAGACCTTGTCCAGGAGCGCGTCGAAATCCTTCGGCTCCCTGAGAATGCCGTTCTCGCGGGCATGGTAATGAGCGAAATTGACCACTGGTATGGTGCCCGGGACCTCCCTGGAAGTCTTGAGCACTTCCGCGAGCGAGCCAAAGATCTCCTGCCTCCCGCTCAATTCAAGGCCTATGGATGAGGTGATGCCGTGCTTCTTGTACCATTTCGCGAGGCCGCCGATTCGCTCCTTGATTCTCTTCTGGGCGGTCTTCGGGGTGACATCTGCGAACAATCCCATGTGCGTTACGACGACACCTGCCCCCAGCTCCTTCGCCATGATTCCCGCCCATTTGATGGACTCCACGCTCTTGAGCGAGAGCTCGCCTTCGCCGACTAGGTCCATGTAGTATGGTGTGTGAATCGATAGTGCGACATCCAGCTCGTCTGCCATGCCTCTGAGCTGCCTGAGTTCTTGGTAGCTTTTCGCGATGCCGCTCGTGAGGGACACCAGGGTGTCGCCTCTCTTGATGGGCTCGCCCAGGTCGGAGATCCTCTCATCCTTGTTGCCTTTCTTGCGGATGATCTCGATGACCATGTCGTTCGTCAGGTTCGTCGGCTTCAAGCCGACCTCTTCCGATTCGGCCGGTCTTTCCGCGACATGCGCTCTTACCAGCTGAGCTTCCATGGCTGTCAGGCCGAGGTTGTGAACGTCCTCTATCCCGTCCCTCAGGGTGCGTCCCTTGCAGGACAGTGGAATGCCAGCGGGACCAAAACGGATCATCTATACCCCCAGTCGGAGCGGGATTTTCGTGTATACCGTTCACCATATATATCATCTGTTGAGGGAATAGCTACTTCAGTCGTTCGGATCGGAGGCTTTTTATCGCTCATCCTGATTATAATGGCGGAAACGCGTGCCAGATGATTTGAGCCAGCGTCCGCGGCGCATCCAAATCTTTATAAACGGTACTCACATTAGCTCGGCTACTCTCTTGATGTCGGAGGAGTCAGAATGGGAATGAAATACAAGAAATCGAATCCCAACCTCGTGGGCCTGATCCAACATCTGAAGGATGTCGGTAGGATCAACGAGGCACCTGTCTGGCGAGACATCGCTCTGCGGCTGGAGGGCCCGATGAGGCATTGGGCCGAGGTCAACGTCGGGAAGATAAACCGGTACGCGGGCGAGAACGAGATAGTCGTGATACCTGGCAAGCTGCTTGGCGCGGGCGAGATCGAGAAGAAGGTCACCGTCGCGGCCTACAGGTCCTCGGGACAGGCGAAGGAAAAGATCGAGAAGGCTGGCGGAAGGAGCATGTCTATCGAGGAGCTCACGGCTCAGAACCCCAAGGGTTCTAAGGTAAGGATCATGGGGTGAGCAAGTGACAGAGCAAGTGGTCGGACAAGTAGCTGTCATCAACGCTGAAGGGTTGGTCCTAGGGAGGTTGTGCTCCCATGTCGCCAAGAGGCTTCGCAAGGGTGAGGAGATTGTGATAGTCAACGCGGAGAAGGCGATCATCTCGGGAAACAGGGACCAGCTGTTCGAGTTCTACAGGCACAGGCGGAACCGCGCTAGCAGCCAGACCAAGGCGAAGGGGCCGTTCTACCCCCGCACCGCGGACATGATACTCAAGCGATCTGTCCGTGGAATGGTCGAGTACAAGAGACCCGCCGGGAGAGCTGCATTGAAGCGGCTGAAGGTTTACCTTGGCTTGCCGAAGGAGTTCAAGGATGCCAAGCTGGAGACTCTCGAGACCGCCAAGAAACCGCATCTTGCGAAGTATGTCAAGCTCGGGGAGATCAGTAAGGAACTCGGCGCACGCCATGGGGTGGCATGATGGTCAAGGTCGTCGTATCTAGCGGTAAGAGGAAGAGCGCCGTGGCGAGGGCAAGCGTCAGGAAGGGCAAGGGACTCGTCCGGATCAACCATGTCCCTGTCGAGTTGCATGAGCCGAACCTCGCAAGGGTCATGATCATGGAGCCTCTGACATTGGCTGGCGACAGGTCGACCAAGGTCGACATCGACATCAATGTCCAGGGGGGCGGAATCATGGGTCAGGCGATGGCCTCCAGGACGGCCGTCGCAAAGGGCTTGGTGCAGTTCCTCGAGGATCAGGACCTCGAGAAGATGTACCTCCAGTATGACCGATCGCTCCTAGTATCGGACCCGAGGAGGAAGCTCCCCAAGAACCCGGAGGGCAGAGGCGCGAGGAAGAAGCACCAGAAGTCGTACAGGTGAAGTGAATGATAATCCCAGTAAGATGTTTCACATGCGGCAAGGTCGTCAGCAGCGCGTACGAGGAGTTCGTGAAGAGGGTCGAGCTAGGCGAGTCGCCGAAGGACGTGCTCGACTCCCTCAAGCTCGAGAGGTACTGCTGCCGCAGGATGCTACTGACTCACGCAAACCTGATCGACGAGGTCGCACCATACTGATTTGGGCGCCTCGAAATCTCTTTCTTTTTCCATCCAGGGCCCGTGGGGTAGCTTGGTATCCTTCCAGCTTGGGGTGCTGGTGACTCGCGTTCAAATCGCGACGGGCTCACCTCGCTTTCTGTCATTCACCCGTAATTGAATCTTGCCTCGTTGTCCTTGAACCCACGTTGTCTTTTCCGGATGGGTCCGCTCAGGTTATATTGTTGTGAGAGTTTGTATGGAACAGGATTGACGCATGCAAGGGGTAGGATCACGTTGAAACAGAACCTTCGCTCTAATCGTATGCCGATTACCTTCGCGTTCCTCGCGGCAACCCTCTTCGGCCTGAGCACGCCTTATGCGAAATTGTTGGTGGGCAACATCCCCCCTGTTGCACTAGCCGGGCTGCTCTATTTAGGGGCCTTTCTTGGTCTGGGATTGTACATCGTGTTGCGCCGGGTCGTATCTGGACAGCATGTCACCTCGAGTAATGCCTTGCGAAAAGCCGACTTGCCCTGGCTTGCAGGAGCCATTCTGTCAGGTGGGATTCTAGCCCCCATCTCCCTTATGGTCGGCCTTACTTTGATTTCGGGTTTCTCCGCCTCCTTGCTCTTGAATATGGAAGGAGTCGCAACTGCCATCATTGCGACGATGTTATTCAGGGAGAGCCTTGGCAGAAGACTCATCATCGCTCTCGTTTGTGTGACGGCCGCGGGCGTCCTCCTGAGCTGGGACCCTTCGCAAGGAACGTGGAACTTTGTTGGTTTCATGCTTCTGATACTTGCCGGAATCGGATGGGGGCTCGACAACAACCTGACAAGAAACATCTGCGGCAGAGATCCCGTACAGATAGCACTAGCAAAGGGAGGCCTGGCAGGAAGCGCATCACTGGCTATCGCGATTGCCTTGGGCTCAAATATCTCGATAGACGCTCAAATCGTGTGGGCTCTCGTACTTGGAGCGCTGAGTTACGGCGCAAGCCTGGTATTCTTCGTTCTGGCACTTCAGGGCCTGGGAGCTTCTCGAACTGGGGTATTCTTCAGTCTAGGACCTTTTGTCGGAGCAGTTGTTTCGATTTTTGTCTTGAGGGAATGGCTCGGATGGGTGGTTCTCCCTGCTTTGGTATTGATGACCGTTGGGGTCCTGGCGTTGGTCTACGAAAGGCATTCGCACGAGCATGGACACGAGGAGATAACGCACGCTCATATCCACACTCACGGAGATTCAAGTCACGATCATTGCCACACGGAACCCGTTCGTGAACCGCATAATCATGAACACGCTCACAAGGCGGCTCTTCACGATCATGTGCATTGGCCTGATATTCATCACAGGCATACTCATGATTGACGGGCGTTCAAATCGCGACGGGTCCACTGATCTATTCATTTATTCTGGTTTTTCAGGGGATGGGTGCTGCTGCCCCGCAAGAAAATCTCTTCTTTCTCTATGGGGATCATCCCAATCTCGCAGCGAGGAGTTCACAGACGCGGCTGCAATCCACATCAAGGAAATAATTAATATACTCTTGAATCTTAACGGCGTGATACAACGGTGTGATAAATCGGACACTGACCCATGCTCAGACTGCCTCGATTTGCGAACGCTATGTGGAGGGGGATTTGAATGAGGATTCGGAATCGGTTGATATGGATGTTGGCGGCGTTGGCCGTGGTGGCCTTCGTTCTGCCAAGCGGAGCCAATTTGGCATATCCAGACAAGACTCAGGACTGCAGCCGCTGTCACGGGCCTAGCGAGGGGACCTACTTCGAGGACATCATGTCCATTACTGTGTCGAAGTCGGTCCTGGTGCCTGGAGAACAATACACTGTCGGGATCGACATCGTCATCCAGACATCGCTTTCCAAGAAGGACACAGGATATGCGATCGAGGATCTCACAACCGCGGCTTGGCCTGCCATTGGCGGTCCAGCGTTGCAGAGCCACTATGATCAGTTGATGACTGCCCCAACAAGCACAGGGACATACAGTTACAGGGTGTGGGGGGATTCGGGTCCCGCGACTTCGGATGGGAAGACCGACTTCGATGACTACACAATCACGGTGCAGCAATTGGCGAACGGCCCGCCAGTGGTAACACCGCTTGCGAACAAGAAGATGTGGGCAGGGAATTCCACGTCGTTCTCGGTCACCGCGACTGACCCGGACGGCGACGCGTTGAGATACACATGGAACTTCGGCGATGCCACCGCGTTGCAGGTCGGTCAGACCACGACGCACACCTACGCGAAGGCCGGAACGTACACCTTCAGGGTGTATGTCGATGACCTGATGGGACACAACGTGTCGAGCTCGGCGACGGCCTCGATCGCGTTCAATCTCGCCCTCATGGTCGGCTGGAACTTCGTATCGGTGCCTGTTGTCGGTAACGGATACATGGCGAGCACGCTAGGCCTGGCGACGGGTGACATGATTTCCTCATGGGCCCCGGCGACACAGAAGTACGACAAAACGTACATAAAGGGCATCTCTCCGCCGGTAGTTGACTTCGCCATAGCCCCGAACGTCAGCTACTGGATCTGGGTAGCAGCCGCGAAGACGTTCCACCTTTACGGAAGCGTTCCGACCACCGCGCAGACCTACACATTCACTGTCCCGATCGCGGGCGGTTGGGTGGCGTTTGGCTTCGAGTCGCTGAAAACGACCTGGAAGGCGAACAACATCTCAGCGATGTATTCGGGCACAGGGGCCGTCACGATGGTAGCATATTACAACGCGGTCACTGGGAAGTACATTTCCTGGATATCCGCGGTGCCAGCGCTGAACAACTTCCTGCTGGTCCCCGGACAGGGGTACTGGATATGGGCGACCGGGGGCGGAGTGCTGACGTATAGCCCTTAAGTTGAGGGCGGAGGCGGACGGCGGCAGGAGTTGACTGCGTCAACAGGCGGAGTACGATAGGAACGAGGAATCAGGGCTGATCGGATTCCTTCTTCCTTGGATGGCATGCGCCACGATCCAAAAGGAAGACGGTCAACCATTGCGACGCAGGTCCCTACCAAGGCGCAGTTCGCTTTCGAATCGCGACGGGCCCACATAGCCATCTTCACAATTGACGGGAACATGCCTGGAGAATGCTTGAACCCCCATCATCCAAGCTCGTACGCCGCGATCCCGAAGACCTTGCTGGTGTCTGCGTGGTATCTGCCCTTGCCTCTCGTCATCATCGGAATGCGCCATCTGTTGATCGGGGGCAGCTCGTCTGCGATCTTCAGAGCAATGAGATTGCTCGTGAATGCTCCCATGTAGATCTTCCCGTTGTCGAACGTCGAAACAGCAGTTCTGAACAGTGCTTCCGCATCCCTCTCGTCCCCTGTCAGGCACACCCATGGACCTAGGTTGTAGCCGACGTGGTCTGGCCTTCCAAATATGAACCCCTCAATATTGCCAGCGCGCTCGATCTTGAATGCTCCTCCAGGAGATTCCTTGTAGAGGAGCTCGATCAGTCTGCTCCTGTCATCTCCGAAGAGTCGTTGGTCTATGTCAATCACCTCTGGCAGATCAGATTTCTCGAGCTGCACGCAATCTGCGGATGGGTTGCGGTGAAAGGTGCTGTCGAGCCTCGAATGCATGCACAACGTCATGTCACGCAAAACGAACCCGTGACTCTGATACAGTTTCACGGCCTCCTCAGTGGCATTCACGAGGATGGAGTCCGCACCCTTGCCCTCCATGTATTCAATGGCGGCATCGACCAGGGAATGGCCTATCTTCCTTCCCCTGCCCTTCTTCGAGACGATGAGGTGACCGAGGACGCCAGTCCGCCCGTAGGTAACGCAGGTGGCCATTCCGAGGGGCTCTTCTTCTTCGTAGACGAAACTTCCCTTGGGATCAAGTTCCAGCATCAATTCAATCTCCGCGGGGGTGTAGTACCAACCCTCCTCAACGGTGAGGGAAACAGCGAAGTTGATGTCGTCCTTGCCCAAGGTTCTCATTCCCATGCTCTCAAGTCCCACGATTTCCCACTGGCAGATTGAAAGATGTCTATTTCGGCTTCGCGTCCAAATCGCGACCGATCCATTCAGGGTTTCGAAGCAGCAGGTCCCCTCGTCCTCAGTTGTGCTATCTGACGGGCGTCGGCCTTGGGAAGAAGCACGACCATCTTCGTTCCCTTTGTCGAGTCCCCCGGGGTCCGGTCCTCGGCCCAGACCTGACCACCACTGGCCTTTGCGATGGACGCGGCGACGAACAGTCCCAGTCCCGTTCCAGCTACTTTCGTGTTCCCCCTCCTGAATCGCACGAAGACCTGTTTCTTGTCAGAATCTGGTATGCCTATCCCATGATCAGCTATCTCCGTCCTCCAGTATTGCACGCCATCATGCTCGGCATCAGATATCGTCACTTCGATTGCCACCACTTCGTGCTGATCGTATTTGATTGAATTGGTGATCAGGTTCGCGAACAACCTGGAGACGAGCGCTCCCACCCTGGCAAACCTCGGCTCCGTTGATCGCTGGAAGTCGAATTTGGTGTTCCTGTCGAAGTACATCATCTTCGATTCTTCGATGGCTTCGGCCACGAGCAACTGGAGGTCCTTTATCTCTGCCACTGACTCCTGGTCCGCCATCTTCACACGGGCGAGGTCACGAACGGAGATTGCCAAATCGACCGCCCCCTGTATGTCCTTGGTGATGACATCGAGCTTCTTCCTTGCGTCCTCAGTCATCTGCTCGGTCTTTCGCACAGATCCGAGGAAATGCAGCGCCGAAACAGTGTAGTTGATAATGTCGTGGGAGAGAAGGTCGTTGAGGAAGTCGGATTCCAGACGCGCCTCCCTGATCTGCTCCTCCATCGCCTTCTGCTCGGTCACGTCCTTGAAGATGGCCTCGACGCATCTCCCGGGAGCGAGTTCCGCGAAACGAGCGTACACCTCACAGGTCATTCTACTCCCACTCTTGTCGACAAGAGCCATCTCGAGCCCGGCCGCCCGTCCCTCTTTCTCTATGGTCCAAACGATCTTCTCCCACCCATGCTCGCGATCCAAGAGAATGCTTGAGATGTTCACATCGAGAATGTCGTTCTCGGAGTCGTAACCAAGCATCTTCAGGCCTGCTGAGTTGAGATGTGTGAGCTTGCCCGCCATCGTGATCAGTGCGATGGGGTCTGGCGATTGTCTCATGACCGATTCATAGTTCTCTTCTGACCTCCAGAAGTCTTCCGTCCTCTTCCGGATCTGTCGCTCGAGCTCCAGGTTCAGGCCCTGAAGTTCGAGGTTCTTGACGAGGATCTCTTCGTTCAGCCTTAGATCGTGCTCGGCGAACGAGCCCTTCGGCACATCCAAGTCGGGTATGAGCTTGACCAGATCCGCCATCGGGCCGACCACGTACACGCATTCCTTTGCTCCCGCTCCGATGCATTCGGTTTCGTGTGCGGTGAAGCTGGAGTCGCCATGGATGTCACCGAGGAGCGCAGCGCCGCAAACAAATGCCAGCATCCCCCGAGCATATGCGCATACGGGCTCCCTTTGCAGGTCATTGTTCCGCTGAAATGACCATCCTTCGGCAGTATCGGGCGATGTCAGTCTGACTATCCTTCTATCAAGGTCGATTTCCTGAATCGTGAAGGTGCCATACCCTCTCTTGGCGAACACATCGAGCATTGCTTCCAACGCCTTCCTAGGATCCCTTGGAAGGGTTTTTGAATCGACAAATGAAAGGGATTCCCGCGCTCCCGCGACTCCAGCTCTATAGAGGAAGTCCCTTTCGAAGAACCCCACATCCTGCATGAGCGTCTTCTTCAGGCTGTATATCGTCCCAGCTGGGTCGACCAGAATGAAACGCGTTCCCTCCGGGCGGAGGTCGATGTCCTTGAGATTGGGAACGGCCGGAGGCGTGGTGGTCTTGGTGGTTTCATCCGGCAGTGCTTCACTCTCCATTCGGTGGGGGCAAACGCTAGGTCCTGGAGATACCACATGCGAACGGGTTCAAAATACTTTCTGGGCTAGTTTCGTCTCTCGCCTTGCCCCCGACCAAAGGACTGGATTGCCTGTTCGAGCTTCAGCGCCTGCACTGTCTCCGGAACATCGTGTACTCGGACTACATCCGCCCCTTCCCTGACTGCGAGCACTGCGACGGCGATCGAACCGGGAAGGCGCTGATCGGCCGGTGCCCCGGAGATCTTTCCTATGAATCCCTTCCTCGAGACCCCTATGACCAAAGGCTTCCCCAACGACTTGAATTCCCCGAGCCTCGCGAGGATCTCGAGGTTGTGATCGACTGTCTTGCCGAAGCCGATGCCAGGGTCGATCATGATCCGTCTGGAGGAGATCCCTCCGTCCTCAGCTGCGGCGATGCGCTCCTCGAGGAAGGATTTGATGTCCGCTACGACATCCTTGTACCTGGGGTTGACCTGCATAGTGCGGGGCTCTCCCTGCATGTGCATTATTATGACTCCCGCGTCGTGCTCCGCCACGATCTTCACCATCGCATGGTCGCGGAGCCCAGATACGTCGTTGACGACCGAAGCGCCCGCAAAGAGTGCGGCCTCTGCCACCTCCGGCTTCATCGTATCGACCGAGACCCGTCCGGGATGCATCCGGACGAGCGCTTCTATGATCGGAACGGTCCTAGATATCTCGATGTCTCTTGGGACGGGTTTGGCACCAGGCCTCGTGGATTCCCCTCCGACGTCAACCACATCTGCTCCGGATTCGAACATCGAATTGCCAAGCGCTATTGCGCTTTCGATATCCCCTGCGAAGCCATCCCCCGAGAACGAATCAGGCGTGTTATTTACGATTCCCATGATTCTCGGCACCCCCAGCTTCAATGCGCATGTGCCGAGCATGAGCCTCTGAGGTCGAGAAGAGCTCTTCTTCCCGGAACTGGTCTTTCCCACTGTCACTCCTCCAATCTCAC
>Ga0315286_10001258_pt1 | contig 22892 bp, 21 predicted proteins | sample YL17G10_0_MG_FD_205038 | JGI IMG/M metagenome (GOLD analysis project Ga0315286, IMG submission 205038) | Sediment microbial communities from Yellowstone Lake, YNP, Wyoming, USA - YL17G10_0 | ecosystem: Environmental > Aquatic > Freshwater > Lake > Sediment | place: USA: Wyoming | collected...
CTACTTTTGTTGTTACTTTTTTCGGTTTCACTAACCATAAATCACTTTATTGAGGTTTTGTAAATTTAAACAAAATATGTAATAAATTTTCATTAACTGAAATTAACAACCTTTGAAGGAAAAGGTTAAATTTGTCCTTACGGTACGATTTTTGATCTTAAAAGGTAAAACTTTGAATATTATGAAGAGAGCATTAAGAATATTTTTTTTAATAAATTTAATTCTATCGTGCACTTCTCTTCTTCCTTTATATGGACAAGAGAAAGAAGGTATGGTAAAATATACTCACGATTTCAGGTTCAATGATGGTATTTACCTCAATTTTGATCAGGTAAAGATGAATAGCCCAATACCAAAAGCAAAACTACTCACGTCAATCGATTACAACGATAGAGAGTTCTTTAAAAAGATCCTGGAAATGGATGAGATCTATTTTTATGACAATATCGGGGTTAGGCAGGAAATTGCGAAAAATACAATTTGGGGTTATGCACGTAACGGTGTGTTGAATGTTCAGATACAGGGAAACTTCAATAGGATAACCTTCGTTGGCAGCATCTGTCATTTTGTTGCGGATATAACAACTTATGATAACCAATATAATAATTCTCCATACGGGTACTATGATCCATATTATTCACCTTACGGATATGGTAATTACTATAGCCCATACAGCTCTTATTATTCACCCTATTCACCCTACAGGCAATCGAACACGGCCCGTACCGAACTAAAGCAATATATAATCGATTTTGAGAGTGGTAAGGTACTGGAATTTGAGGTTGAGAATACTGAATTACTTTTGATGAAAGATAATCAACTTTACGAGGAGTATGTTCAGCTTTCAAGGAAAAAGAAGAAGGAGCTTATGTTTGTTTATATACGGAAATTCAACGATAAAAATCCTTTGTACATACCTGTCGAATAGTACTATAGACATGAAAACAACTATTATTTCCATAGTAATGTTTTTTTCCACGGTCTTATTGACCGGGCAAGCCCCTTTCCCAAGCAAGGATGAGATAAAACAATTTACAGCATCGAAAACCTGTGTTGTACTCGAAGATGAACAATTTTCTCCTTATAACACATTCATTACAAAGGCAGCGAAAGCATTCTGGAAAATTACACCTTATGAATTTATTGAGGTAACTGAATTTAATGTCAGAAGGCTGGATCCTGGGTATTCATTTATTATTTTGACACAAACCAATTTTGAAAAGGATAAATCAAACTCACTTTTTAATTTTGTTAATCTTCTTCAGGGAAAAGATGTAGAAAAACTGGGCAAGATGCCTGAGATTTGCGCAGTCCCGCTTTCCTTTGCCGGGGAGAGTGACCTTGAATACAGTTACAAACTGGGTGCAATCCTCTCATTTATGCAGAAACATGCTCAGATGATATCAGAAGATCCTTCATTAACAGGCAGAAAATATCTTAAGTATTACAATAAATTTATTCCTGAAATTTCAAATAAGACTATACTTGTTAAACAGGAGGATCTGGTTCCGGAAATATCTACTATTGATGCGATAAAAGCAATTTATACTAATAAAATTGAGATAGTTACCGAAGAAGATATTGTAAAAGCAATTGAAAATAAAGCTCCTAACACACTGATTCTCCATAAGGTTGGTCCTGTAGGAGACAGAAATTCGGGTTATTGTTTTAAGATGCTTATCTGGGCCGATGATTCAAATATGTATTACTATAACCAGCACATGATCGACAAAACCAACCCGAATGGTTTATTGCCTGCCGACCTGAAAAGACTCGCAAAATAAACACCATGCAGCATTAAGAAAACAGATCCGTCTTTTTAATAAATATTGAACCCCACATGTATTACTTAACAAACTTTTATTATTTTTTTTATCTTACATGTGGGTTTGCCTTCGGACCTCGGCCGGCATAGTCCCGCCTTGAGGCACGAAGTCGGCGAGCCCTTCGGGGTTCATTAGCCTATTGAAATTAAATTACTTATTATTGAAATGTCATGGAAGAGAACAGAGTATTATCAGAAACAGAAAGAAACTGGGCAATGTTATGTCACCTGTCAGCCTTCGCCGGTTTCTTTTTCCCTTTGGGAGCTATTATAGGTCCGCTTATATGCTGGCTGTCGAAAAGAGATGAATCATCCTGGGTAAACGTAAACGGAAGAGCCGCACTTAACTTCCAGTTATCTATGTTACTATATATTGTTCTTGTTTTTCCCTTGTGTTTTATTCTTATAGGAATACCAATAATTGCGTTTCTGGTAATTCTTAAGATAATCTGTATAATTATTGCAAGTGTCAAAGCATCGAAGGGCGAATTATTCAGATACCCTCTTTTAATACCCTTTATACAGTAATAATTAGTTTGAGTTATTTTAAATTGGAGAAATAGCAGTAAATTTATTCCTTATTTTAATTCATTAGTCATGGCAAAAAATAAGGAAAATAAAAAGAACGGTTTGTATCATGATATTGAACAGGAAAAAAGGAAGAAACTTAAGCGCAAGGAATTCGAAAAGTTGCTTCTGAAGCTTGAGATTGAGCTGGTTAAGCTTCAGGAATGGGTAAAGGCGAATAAGCTAAAGGTGGTTGTTGTTTTTGAAGGAAGGGATGCTGCCGGGAAAGGTGGAGTAATTAAAACCATTGCAGGTTCTCTGAATCCCAGAATATGCAGAATTGTGGCGCTTGGGATACCCACCGAAAAAGAAAAATCTCAATGGTATTTCCAAAGATATGCTTCTCAATTGCCGGCTGAAGGTGAGATTGTTCTTTTTGACAGGAGTTGGTATAACAGGGCTGGAGTTGAAAAGGTTATGAGTTACTGTACCAACGATGAGTACGAGGATTTTCTCAGATCGTGCCCGGAATTTGAAAAGATGCTGATCAGATCAGGCACAGTACTTATTAAATATTGGTTTTCTGTGAGTGACCATGAACAGGAAAACCGCTTTCAGGACAGAATAAAAGACCCCACAAAACGTTGGAAGATAAGTCCAATGGATATCGAATCACGCGACAAATGGGTTGAGTATTCTATGGCAAAAGATAAAATGTTCTCATATACCGACACCAAACAATCTCCATGGTATGTTGTCCATGCCGATGATAAAAAGAGGGCCAGACTCAATTGTATAGACCATCTTCTTTCTCTTATTCCTTATGAGGATCTTACTCCCGGGCCATTAAAACTGCCTCCTCTGAAACACGATGTGGCTTACGTCAGGCCCCCGGTTTCCGACCAGACATTTGTGCCGGAGAAATACTGATTATCTTTTATTAGCAGACTATGTCCTCAAAACCGTCTATTCCAAAAGGAACTAGGGATTTCTCCACTGAAGAGATGCTGAAACGCGATTATATTTTTGATACCATCAAAAAAGTTTTCAGATTATATGGCTATCAGCCAATTGAGACTCCTGCAATGGAAAATCTTACAACTCTTCTCGGGAAGTATGGTGAGGAGGGCGATAAACTTCTGTTCAGGATCCTTAATTCAGGTGATTTCCTGTCATCAGTCAGCGATGAAGATCTTCTGAAACGGGAACCTGGCAAACTCTCTTCAAAGATTTGCGAAAAGGGGTTGAGATTTGATCTTACAGTTCCATTCGCACGTTACGTTGTTCAACATCGTGATGAAATTGTATTTCCATTTAAAAGATACCAGATACAACCCGTATGGAGAGCAGACAGACCTCAGAAAGGAAGGTATCGTGAGTTCTTTCAATGTGATGTGGATGTTATAGGAAGCGACTCATTATTAAATGAATACGAGCTGATTAAAATAGTTGATGATATCTTTAAAAGACTAAAGATTGCAACTGTTATTAAAATCAACAACCGAAAGGTTCTTTCGGGAATTGCAGATTTTATTGGTGAAGCGGAGAAGATTACAGATATCACAGTTGCAATTGATAAACTGGATAAGATTGGTATTGAGGCTGTTAATACAGAACTTATTAACAAAGGTTTATCTGCTGAGGCAATATCGGATCTGCAACCTGTGTTGCAACTCAGCGGCAATACCAACGCTAAACTGGCTAAACTCGGTAATTTGCTCTCACAGTCTGAAACAGGAATGAAAGGGATATCAGAATTACGGACACTTTTTGCATACACTGAAAACAGTCCTATTACCTGTGATATTGAACTCGATCTTACACTTGCACGCGGATTAAATTACTATACCGGAGCTATTATCGAAGTTAAGGCGAAGGATGTTAGTATCGGAAGTATTTGTGGTGGTGGTCGTTACGATAATCTTACCGGCGTATTCGGTATGGAAGGGGTATCAGGTGTTGGCATTTCTTTTGGAGCCGACAGGATATATGATGTTCTTAACCAGTTAAATCTTTTTAGTGATATTAAAGTATCTTCAACAAAAGTGTTGTTAGTTAACTTTGGAGATAAAGAAACTCAGTACGCACTTAAAATTCTCAATCTTTTACGTAGCCTGGACGTAAGTACTGAATTATTCCCCGACGCTGTAAAACTTAAGAAACAGATGTCATATGCCGATTCAAAAAAGATACCTTATATCATTATTGCAGGTGAAGATGAGATAGATAATAATAACATCACAATTAAGATCATGTCTTCTGGAGAACAGAAGAAAATGTCTTTAAAAGACCTTAATTCATTCGTGAAAAATGAGATTAAGCAGACATAAAGAACCGGGTTATTTCCATAGAATATTAAAACGATTTAGTGATGGATTTTAAAATATCTCCTGAAAATCTTAAAGTTGAAAAGATCGGGGAAATTCTGAATAAAGATATAAAGCTCAGTCTGTCAAAGAAATCTATTGGTCTTATTACGCATTGCAGGAACTATCTCGACCGTAAACTTGAGAATATTACATCTCCTATATATGGGATCACAACGGGTTTTGGTTCACTTCATAATAAAACCATAAGTAACGATCAGCTCAATAAGCTCCAGGAAAACCTTGTTATGTCGCATGCCTGTGGTATAGGACCTGTGGTCAGAGACGATATTGTCAGGCTCATGCTGCTTTTGAAAATTCATGCATTAAGCCTTGGGAAATCAGGAGTTCAGGTGGCGACAATTCAGCGGCTGATAGATTTCTTTAATGAAGGAGTCAGCCCCGTTGTTTACGAACAAGGCTCGCTTGGCGCTTCAGGCGATCTGGCTCCCCTGGCTCACCTCGTACTTCCGCTGCTGGGAATGGGAGAGGTGATGTATAAGGGAAAGAGATATGAAACCGGCACGATTCTGAAAAAATTTGGCTGGTCTCCAGTGGAATTGAAGTCAAAGGAAGGACTTGCCCTTCTTAACGGGACTCAGTTCATGAGTGCCTATGGTGTATATATTATTGCAATGGCCGAAAGGCTTTCTGTAGTTGCAGATATTACTTCAGCCATCTCTTTGGAGGCATATGACGGACGGCCAGATCCGTTTTTCGAGATCGTTAATGCTATAAGACCACATAAGGGTCAGATTAGTACTGCAAAAGCATTCAGGAAAATATTAAAGGGGAGTCAGTTGATATCGCGTACAAAAGCACATGTTCAGGATCCTTATTCTTTCCGGTGCATTCCCCAGGTTCATGGAGCTAGCAAAGATGCAATAACCTATGCAAAATCAGTAATTCTGACTGAGATCAACTCCGTTACAGATAACCCCACAATATTTCCCGATGAAGATCTGATTGTTTCAGGAGGAAATTTCCATGGACAGCCTCTTGCCCTTATTTTCGACTATCTTGCTATTGCTCTTGCCGAGTTGGGAAGTATTTCAGAAAGAAGGATTTACAGGTTAATAGCTGGCCAGCGGGATCTACCGGAATTTCTTGTTGCAAATCACGGACTGAACAGCGGATTCATGATACCGCAATATACTGCAGCCTCCATAGTAAGCCAGAATAAGCAGCTTTGCACACCTTCATCGGTAGATTCTATTCCTTCGTCAAATGAGCAGGAAGATCATGTAAGTATGGGTGCCAACGGAGCTACGCGATTGTTACGAGTTGCAGAGAATCTTGAAAAGATTATTGCTATTGAATTATTTACTGCTGTTCAGGCTCTGGAATTCAGAAGACCTCTCAAATCATCTGGATTTATCGAAGAGTTGGTAAAATCATACCGGGAAACTATTCCTTTTATAAAGGATGATAAGGTAATGTATGGTGAAATTGCAAAATCAATAGATTTTGTAAGGAACTTTGAGATTAATTTATAAATCGCGTCTTGGAATTGCCCTTTGTTGTTGTCTGCCCTGCAAATCATTAAGAAGTTGAGTTTTATACTGATTTTCTGCCTGATAAAACCTTATCACTTTTGCCGGAGACAATACCTCATTAAGTTTCTTATGAAATGTAACTGCAAGTGAGGACTCCTGAACAATGTAACCAATAAGCTTATCACCTATTTCAGCCAACTGATTATCGCTTAATGTACTTTCATCCTGATTAAAGTTTCTTATAAGTGTAACTTTTTCCAGATGTATTAAATTTTTCTGTTTCTGATATTCATTATATACCGGCCAGAATTTCTCTGCCTCCTGCGAAGTAAGATTCAGTTTCTTTGTAAAGAAGCCGATCTTATAGGCATTCAGTTTTTCGAGATTAAAGTTCTGGGCCGCTAACCTTATTAAAGGAAACATCAGCATTATCAGTAGTACAATCACTCCTTTTTTCATGACTTCGAACTTATAATTGTTCATAAATATCGTTGATCTCAATGTTTTCCAGCAAAAGATAATCAATTATATCTTTTTTGTTTACTTCGGGTCCTTCTTCAGAAAGAACAAGGGAAGCTGCATTTTCTTCAAGTGAAAGAAGATCTATATCATTTATATACGACTCAGCGTACTCTTCATACATAACTTCAGAGACTTGTGAGTTTATTCTTTCGGTAGTTAACAGCTTTACAGCAGCATAACTTAGAAGAATAAAGCCTGTTACAGAAGCTGCAATCAAAAAGTAAGACCTGAATCTGTTGTATAATCCGATCTTTTTGACTTCGTGGCCATAACCGGAAGTGGCAGAAATTATTTTTCTGTTTACCTCCTCAAGGTAGTTTTCAGGTACTCTGAAGGAATTCTTATGCGGTATTTTATTTAGCTTTTGCATCATTCATTTAGATCGTTAAGTATCAATAAGGTTTAATCTCCGCTTAGTATTTTTTCAATTTTTTTTACTGCATGATGATAAGATGCTTTAAGAGCTCCTTCTGAAGTTTTCAGTACCTTACTCATCTCTTGATAGGTCATCTCGTCGAAATATTTGAGATTAAAAACAATACGCTGTTTTTCAGGAAGTTGTAGTAAAGAGTTCTGTAGTTTCACTTGTGCTTCATCACCATCGAACCATGTACTGCCTTCCTGCGAATTTGCAAAAACGTTTCCAAGATCGTCGAGAGAAACTGCCGCATTTCTTTTCCTTTTGTTAATTAAAGTGAGGGCTTCGTTTGTCGCAATAGTATAAAGCCAGGTATAAAGTGAGCTTTCACTTCTGAAATCCCCAATGCTCCTCCATGCATTGATAAATGTGTTCTGGAGGGCATCATCAGCATCCTCATGTATTATTACCAACCTGCGGATATGCCAGTACAATTTTGAACTATATTTTTCAACAACAAGTCTGAATCCCTTATTCAGATCAGTTTTCAGTAATTCAGAAATGTTATCCTCTGACTTAATATTACTCAATTGCAATTCAGATTTTCTTCTTTGACAGAAAAAATATTCAAAGGTATAAAGATAGGGAATGAATATTAAAGTAGGGACATGACATGGCATGTCCCTACTTGAGGCGTCTAAAATTCATGTTGAATAATCCCCGGAATTATGATAAATTTGCATCCAAACGAATTAATCCGGATATCTGATGGCTCTTCAATGCGGAATAATAGGGATAACAAATGTTGGCAAAACCACTATTTTTAATTGTATATCCAATACAAAAGGGGAAACCAATGCTTTTGCCTTCAGTGCAACAAAATCAAATATGGGGGTTGTGCAGGTTCCTGACCCTCGACTCTATGAGCTTGAAAAACATCAGGTTACTGACAGGATAGTTCATACTACCGTGGAGATTGTTGATATTCCAGGATTAGCAAAAGGTTCAAATAAAGGGGAGGGAGTAGGTAATAAATTCCTTGGTGATATAAGGAACACCGATGCACTTGTACATGTACTCAGATGCTTCGATAATGACGCATTACCACATATCGAAGGATCAGTGGACCCGGTTCGTGACCTGGAAACCATTGATCTTGAATTGCAGGTAAAAGATCTGGAGTCGGTCGAAAAAAAGATTGAACGCCTTAAAAGAGCGGCAAAAGTTGGTGACAAAGATGCCAGACAAGGATTAGAGGTGCTTGCACGTTACAAAGATCATTTTGAAAACTTCAATAGTGCACGGACCCTTGAGGTTCGTGACGAAGATAGAAAGCATGTTGATGATCTCTTTCTTCTAACTATGAAGCCTGTAATGTACGTTTGTAATGTTGATGAAAAATCAGCAGTTACCGGTAATAAATATGTTGAAAGAGTTAAAGAATTTCTTAAGGGCAAAAATGCTGAGAATCTTGTAATTGCAGGAGCTATTGAAGCGGAAATAGCTGAGCTCGAAAATAATGAAGACCGCCTGGCGTTTCTTAACGATGCCGGTCTGGTAGAGCCTGGTGTTGATAAACTTGTCAGGGCAGCCTATAAAATGCTGAACCTGAAGACTTTCTTCACCATTGGACCTATGGAGATAAGGGCGTGGACCATTAAAGCCGGTATGACAGCTCCTAAGGCCGCAGGGGTTATTCACAGTGATCTTGAAAGAGGTTTTATCAGAGCGGAAGTGATGAAATACAACGATTTTGTTTCTCTTGGGTCGGAACATGCATGTAAAGAAGCTGGTAAGTTCAATATTGAAGGGAAAAATTATATTGTTGAGGATGGCGACATTCTGCATATAAGGTTTAACGTATAAAGTCTTTATGGCCTGGCGTTACCTGATATTATTGTTTGTACTTTCTTTTTTTGCACTGAGGGGCTATTCGCAAAATGTAAGCAATGACGACAGATTGCGTGATAATGTCAGGCAATTTGGACAGGTAGAAATTACGATACCCTTCACAAACACCAAAGCTATTGACGATCTTACTCGTAAAGTTTCAATTTTATCTGTCAGGGATAAAATTATTCATGTCAGTTTGTCTCCACTTACAGTCGAATGGTTCATCCTGCAAAAAATCGAATATGCAATAACAGAAAAAGCAGATAATAAGGGAGTTATCACTGCTCTTAATATTAATCAGGTACTGGAATGGGATAAATATCCTACATATTCTCAGTACGATTCTATTATGCAAAGCTTTAAAACTCTTTACCCGGCTCTGTGTCACCTCGATACTATTGGTACAAGTGTAAATGGGAAATTGGTTCTCGCTCTCAAAATTTCCGACAATGCGGGCAATGATGAAGATGAACCTGAAGTTTTTTACTCATCAACAATACATGGAGATGAAACAGGAGGCTTTGTCATTATGCTTCGGCTGGCAGATTACCTTCTTAAAAATTACAATCTTAACACAAGGGTGAAGAACCTGATTGATAATCTTGAGATATGGATAAATCCTCTCGCAAATCCAGATGGTACTTACTATACCGGCGATACAATAACCTCACCAACTCGATATAATGCAAACGGATACGACCTTAACCGGAATTTCCCTGATCCGATTACACCGAATACAATTGAGCAGAAGGAGACTCTTGACATGATTAAATTTATGGGGGAGCACAGTTTCGTCATTTCTGCCAATTTTCATTCAGGAGCCGAAGTTGTTAATTATCCATGGGACAGGTGGTTATCAAAGTATCATGCAGATGATTCATGGTTTAATAGTATCAGCAGAACCTATGCCGATACGGTACATGTTTATTCAGGCCCGGCCTATATGAATGAACTCGATAATGGAGTAACCCGTGGTGCCGTCTGGTACATTATTTATGGAGGGAGACAGGATTTTGTGACATATGAATTGCAGGGACGTGAAGTAACTATTGAACTGGATGGCCAATATATTACTCCGTCATCTCAACTAAAGTTATTATGGGAGTATAACTGGCGCTCATTACTGGGGTATCTTGAAAATGCACTTTACGGTATTCATGGGCTGGTACGCAATTCCACCTCATTTGCTCCGGTACCTGCAAAAGTCTTTATAACAGGTCATGACAAAGACAACTCTCAAGTCTATTCCGATACTCTTACAGGAAGATTTGTCAGACTTCTTGCCTCCGGCTCATGGAACCTGACCTTCTCGGCTAATGGGTACAACGATACCACAATCACTAATATATTCGTTCTTTCAGGACAAAAGACTGATATTATTTTAAATATGGTCCCGATAACAGATCAGATTGATACAACTATTCGGGAATCCCTTTCTCTTTACCCAAATCCTGCAACAACTGAAATAAACGCAGTACTTCCCGAGAGGATCATTGGAACTGTGAACGTAAAGATTATTAACCTGTCGGGCATGTTAATGGCGGATTATAATACTGTGGCTATTCTGGGAGTTCCTCTTCTGATTGATATAAAAAGATTATCTGGAGGCACATATACAGTTGTTTTCACAAATCCTGTTTCAAAATCCTCCTACTGCGGCAGGTTTGTAGTTATTAAATAATCTTTAGCATTTTCTTCTGTAATTAAAATAAGAATTTTTGATTCATGACAGATTATATCAGACCATATTTGTAGAAAGACCATTCTAAAACTTGACTTTGCTTTAAAATTCATGTAAATTTGAATAGAAAACTATTATTTATCAATTAGATACTATGTCGTAATATAATAACTATTCATATAATCAGGAAGTTATGTGCAATATTTAGGATTATTTTCGATAAAAAAGTGGAAGCATTCAAAAGGATATTAAAAATCGTAAGGATACTTTCTAATAACATAAATACTTATCTAAAGACCTTCTAAAAACGGTTCAGGATCAGATCCGGTTAATAATCAATTCTTAAGCTTTTAGTTTATGATATTTCATTAGTTCAATATCTATAATTTGCTAGTATCAATCAAAATTTTCCAATATGAACCTCAAATTTAAATTTCTCATCTCATTATTATTTTTCCCCCCTTTGATTAGTTCCTATTCAAATAACCAATCGAAAAATTCAAAGGATGATGAATTGAATCTGATTGATAAAGGGAAAAAAATTGAAAATTCAATCAGTTTCTTTACCCCGGAGTCAAATTTCGAAAGCCTCAAAGGTACTAATGGAGAAAAAATTGCTGTGAAAATTGCGACACTTATAATAAATGGAGATACTTTAAATCCCGAAGAAATCAATACCCGGGGAGGTTCAACCCTTCTTTTCAAGAGAAAAAGTTTCAGTTTCATCCTTAAATCTGATGCTTCTTTCCGGCATGGAGAAAGAACGGAATCATTTAAAAAGTTCTTTGTATTAAGTCTTTCAATGGATAGAAACTATTGCAATAACCGCCTGGCTTTTGAAATGATGGAGTCGATTCAGCTTTTTGACCTTTTTTATTCTTTTTGTGAATTGCGCATAAATGGTCATAGTGAAGGAATCTGTATGATCATTGAACGACCTCAGGATTGGGCGATGAAAAAGAAAGATTCCCCTCTGCTGATACGGAGGGGATATAATCATGCCATAGATAAACTTGAAACCAGCGAGATAATTGAAAAGTCCGAAGCTAAAAAATATAGCGACTACTATAAACAGATTTATAAATCCTTAGATAAATATGAAGGTGAGGAACTTTATAAGACCCTTTCAAATAGTCTAGATATGGAAACTTATATGAAATGGCTTGCTTTCAATTTTCTTGTCCGAAATGGTGACTATTCTGATGAAGTCTATTTCTATATTGATCCGGGAATAAATAAATTCAATATCATTCCCTGGGATTACGATGATTTGTTTATGCCGGCCCCGCATGAAGGAAAAATTGAAAGCAGAAAAGCGCTTGGCGATAAGCTTATTTTTTCTTCAGAAGATCTATTGGATAAAAAGATAGCTAACGACCCATATCTGTATAAGATCTATCTTATTCAATTAAGGGAAATATTAAATCAATTGTCATCTACTACATTAAAAAGAGTTTTTGAAGACACTTATGCTGAATTGTACCCTTATTATTCAAACAACGAAATCATCAGCATGTCGAGATTTGACAGTCACAAAGATACGAATCTGGATATATTGAAAAACGACATGATATCTTTGTTTGGCCAATTAAAGATTACATACAACTACTATTTGAATTATCTGGAAAGCAGAATTTAATCCTCCTTCGCGTTCCGCTACGGCGGACGTTAAGTTGCGGTTTAATTGGCTTCGCCGAGCTCGTAAACTCGGTTCCCCGGGGCTTGCCCCGGAAAAAAGGGTCCAGGGCTTGCCCTGGGGTTTAATAACATTTATTATTAACAACATACAATATTCTAAATACCTCATTTAGCCCATTTCCAGGCCTTTTAAACCACTTTTTATTTCACATTGAATCTACCATTAGCGAGACACAATAATGCTTTAAATAGCTTAATAACAGGTAATTAGGACATTTATAGTAGTTGCGCTATATTATAACTATTTATATATCAGCATATTAATTATGCAACAGTATTGCCTGGAGCTTTGGGGAGTGAAATTGGAATAATTGACATCATAGTAATTCAGCAATAAACTGACAGTCACTTGATTTTGATTAGCAGATAGTTTATTTTTACATAATCGATAACATAATTAAACTTGATGGCTGATCAATCCAACAACCTCGAAAAGTTTTTAAATGAACTGAAACGAAGGAAAGTAATCCGTATCATAACCGTATATGCAGCAGCTGCATTTATTATCCTTCAGCTTGTAGATATAATTGCTCAGCCATTACAGTTACCAGCATGGACCCTGACATTTGTGATTGTACTGCTTTTTATTGGCTTTATCATTACTGTTTTACTTTCCTGGATCTATGATATAACTCCTGAAGGTGTTAAAAAGACAAAATCAGTAGGTGATATCAAACATAGGGAAAAGGTGGAACCAATTTCATCAAATGGATGGAAGATAACATCATACATAAGCATTGTCATTATAGTTGTATTAGTGGCATTTAACATTGTGACAAGCAGGAAAGTACCTGAAACCCTTACAAACCTTGAAAAATCTATTGCTGTTTTACCATTTGAAAATATGAGTGACAATGGAGAGAATGCCTGGTTTGGGGATGCCATGACAGATGAGATCATAATGCAGCTTAATAAAATAAAAAAATTCATTGTACGATCCAGGACTTCTGTTAAGCAGTACAGTGGAACGGCAAAGACAATCGCCGTAATTAGGCAGGAACTTAATGTAAATTATTTGATTGAAGGTAGTGCACAAAGATTTAAGGATCAGGTCAGAATCAGAGTTCAGTTGATAAATGCGGTTACAGATATGCCTCTGTGGGGTGAGACTTATGAAGGTAATTGGAAAGATATTTTATCTCTGCAAAGTGAGATTGCCAGGCAAATAGCTGATAAATTAAAAACAGTTCTTACACTTGAAGAAAAGGAACTGATAGAAAAAACTCCGACAAAGAATCCAGAAGCGTATTATTTATATTTACAAGGGCGCTTTTTCTGGAACAAAAGAACAAAAGAAGGAGTAATAAAAAGCCTGGAATATTTTGAAAAATCGGTTGCAGAAGATCCGGATTATGCATTAGCTTATGCCGGACTGGCTGACGCATATTGTATTCTTGCATGGTGGGGATGGTGGCCGTTGTCGGAAGGTTATGCCAGGGCAAAAGAATTTGCATTGCGGGCCCTGGAAATTGACAAAAATCTTCCAGAAGCACATGCAATACTTGGTGATATTTTATGCTGGGGTGAATGGAAATGGGAGGAAGCCAGAAAAGAATTAAAGCTTGCAACTGAATTAAATCCGAACTATGCAACTGCTCATTTCTATTTTTCTGAATTCCTGGATATTATTGGGAGAAACGATGAGGCTCGTGTACAAATTAACATGGCACTCGAACTTGATCCTTTATCCACAGCGATTAACGCTACAAGTGCGATGTTTTATTACAACGAAGGGAAATATAAAGAATCCCTGGATGAGTGTCAGAAAACACTGGAAATTAATCCGGATTTTATTGGGGCGTATTTGATTTATTTCTATATTTATGTAAGACGGGGAGAGGGTTTAAAAGCTGCTGAAGCCATTCAACAGCTGATGCTCAGGGACACACTGACCATAAAAATCGCCAATGTTGTAAAAGAAGTTTACAGTAAATCAGGGATAAATGGCTTATTGAATTGGTTGATTGAACTACAGTATAAAAACCCCGCGGCTTATCTTTATATTGCAAAGTGGTATGCCATGCTTGGGAAGAAAGAGGAGTCATTGGACTTTCTGGAAAAAGTAATAGAAGTCCGCTCATCTGAAATTTACAGGGTCAATAATTTCACCGATGAAATTCCCAGGATCTATAATTCTCCCGATTTTGAAAACCTACGGACAGAACCAAGGTTTCTAGCCATACTAAAGCAAATGGGGTTGTCAGATTTTGTAAAGGAAAAATAAATTCCTTATTGTAGATTCGGCAGGTACCCAGCCAATTGGGCGGTACAAACCGGAAACTTAAACTGTTTGTCATGGTATTTGCAACTCATTACCCCAATTCTCCATTAATAATATACTCCTGACTATCAATTATGTATCATATAGTAAAAACTTGATTTGATGCCATTTACAGGTCTTCTCAGCCACTTTCTGTACCAGCATTAATTCTAACTGTTTATCATTCAGTAGCAGAATACAAGGTATATTAAGTCTTTCACCTTTGCCATTATTGGTAACTAAGTACCGTAAGTTAATTTTTTTATCTTTGCCCAGCCGAATAAATTTAATAATGATTTTTTAAATTTTCGTAGAAATGATTTTTACAACGGGTAATTATGGTGTTTCTATAGAGTTTGATCTCAAATATACAGTTATGATACAGAAATACAAAAAATAAAAAATCGTAAAGCATTAAATATGAACAATATATTCAAGGTAATTAAATTAATTGGATACCAAAGGAAAACAAGTATTTTTGCACCTTACTTTTACTATAAAAGGAATCTGTATTATTCATGCTAAAGGAAAACTGCGTTAGAAAAATATGAAGAATTGGAAGGTACTAAAGAAAAGATCTGCAGCGATCATTTTAATGATATCTGTTTTTGTTAGATTATCCGGTCAGGGAGCTTATCTTCCGCCTGATAAACCACGTCTTGTGATCGGGATTGTGGTTGAAGTGTTGAAGTACGATCAGCTCGAGAAGTTCAGAGATAGGTTGGGCGACAACGGGATTAAGAAACTTATAAATGAGGGGACATATTTTAAAAATGCCTCATTTGAATACATGCTTACAGAGTCTGCCCCTGGTCATGCAACGATCTCAACAGGTTCAGAACCTTCATTTCATGGAATTACATCAGATAGTTGGTATCTGCCACTTAAAAATGAGCTGATTTATTGTACCAAAGATATCGGGGTTAATCCTGTCGGAGGCAGTTATGAATCAGGTTTGCACTCACCTGTTAATCTCCAGGCATCGACATTTTCCGATGAACTTGAGATGGCAACAAACAAGAATGCCAAAGTGTTTGGAGTTGGCATAAAAGAGAATTCAGCCATCTTTTCTGCCGGCCATACAGCAGATGCGGCTTATTGGTTTGATAATACCACGGGGACATGGATGTCAAGCACTTATTATATCGATACTCTGCCAATATGGATTAACGACTTTAATGCAATGAAGTTTTCGGAATCGTATCTGAACAACACATGGAGCCTGTTAAGACCAGCAAAGGATTATGCTGACTGCCTTGTCGATTCAAATAATTTAGAAGCAGGTTTTAACGGGATCAATTATTTCCCCTATGATCTTAAGAAGATGAGATCAAAAGGTATTTTAAATTCCAGGAATGATTTCTCTTTGCTCAGGGAAACCCCGTTTGGCAATTCTCTTACAACCAAGTTTGCGATCAGACTTATTGAAAAAGAGAAATTAGGCAAGGATGACGTAACGGATTATCTTTCAATATGTTATTCTTCTACTGATAATATCGGTCACAGATTTGGACCATCATCAGTTGAGATGGGAGATGCAATTTTACGACTCGACGATGAGATAAAGAATCTTTTAATATATTTAAATGACAGTATAGGCAAGAAGAATATCCTGATATACTTTACTGCAGCTCATGGTATATCGGAAATTCCGGCAGTTCTGGAAAACAACCGGATTCCGGCAGGATATTTTAAACAAAGCCAGGCTTTACAATTGCTAAGAAGTTACCTCAATGCAGTTTACGGTGAAGGTAATTGGGTAAAAGGTTATTCGGAAAGACAAATTTTTCTTAACAGGACACTAATTGAGGATGCCCGGCTTCCACTTGAAGAGGTACAGAAGAAAGTAGCTCGTTTTCTTGTTCAGTTTACCGGTGTTGCGGCTGCTTATCCGTATTCAGCTTTTGAGGCAAACGATTTTGGAAATGGTAATCTTAAAAGGATTATTAATAATTTTAATCCTCAGAGATCCGGAGATGTTATTGTTACACTAAATCCCGGCTGGGTCGAAAAGGAGGGGGACTATGTAACAAATCATAACTCCCCTTATGAATATGATTCCCATGTTCCACTTATATGGTATGGATGGACAGTCAACAGATCTACTGTGACCCGTCAAGTGAACATGACTGATATTGCTGCCACATTATCAGCACTTTGCAAGGTTCCATTCCCAAATGCTTGTACAGGGGAGCCAATGTTTGAATTATTCAGATGATCGGGAGGGTTGGGGGTGAAATATGGAGATAGAATGTACATGCGAATTTTTTAAAAGCAACAATGTATTAACTTGTTAATCAGTAAAATGCGCTATAACTTTCTGAATTCGTCCCTTATCTTGCACGCATCAGTTAGTAAGTCAGGATTTTTTTCACATCCATTACCGAGGACAATAAGGTTAGCTCCTGCATTGAAAATTTCCTTTACCTCTTTCTTATTTTTTATTCCGCCACCAACAGCGATCGGGATTGAAATATTTTCTCTTACGGTCATGATTATATTAACCGGAACATGGTTAGTCGCCCCGCTACCAGCTTCGAGATAAATCATTCGGAGACCCAACATCTCGCCGGCCATTGCTGTAGCTACAACAATTTCAGGTTTATCGTAGGGGATTCCTTCAGTCTGGCTAATATACTCAATAGATGTCTTGGTACCACAACTGATCAGGATATACCCGACTGATATAAGCTTTTCCTTAACAGCTTTCAGATAAGGAGCCGCAATGACATGATTACCTATAAGCAATTCAGGATTGCGTCCTGAAATCAGAGATAGAATCAATATAGCATCCGCTTTATGAGTAAGTTGAAGAAGATTGCCCGGAAACAGAATGACTGGTATCGAGCAAAGATCCCTGATCGCATCGATCAGATTGCCAATACTGTTAAAAGTAAGGCTTCCTCCTGCCAAAACATAATCGGTATTGCTCTCTTCGGCAATTTTCAGGATGTTTTGAAGTGAATCTCCTTTGGCCTTGTCAGGGTCAAGAAGGAGAGCAATGCTCTTTATACCCGGGAAATTATCTGGTTTCATAATTCTTTTTTGTCCATACTATTGTATAATTATCGTATTTTGAATAGTACAGATCAAATGATTCATTTATTTTTTTAGTATGAACGTGTCCTTTAATCTCTCCGGATTCTTTCATCTTAAAAGGTTCAATTGTAATATTATTTCTTATACTAATGCCCTCTTTATCACAGATTTTATAAAGCGCCTCTTTTGCACACCAATGAATATACAGATGATATTTTCGTTCTTCATGTTCCTTGGTAACTTTCTCCTTCCTGTTAAGGAATTTGAATGCAAAAGCTGCTATGTTCGTACTCATGTATTCAAGATCTATTCCAACCTTTTCATTTCTGCTTAACAGGATTGCAGTAAGCTTATGTGAATGAGATATACTGATAAACCTTGAACCATCTTTAAGAAATGGCTTGTTATTCTTGTTATAAACGATCCTTTCATCTTTTCCTATGAGTTCTGAAAGCAATGCTCTTACACTAATAAATTCAAGTTTCCGGGAGTTACTGCTGAATCCTTTATATTTCTTTTTTTCATCATTATCCAGTACAACGAGGTCCAACAGAGTATCCAGATCTTCTTCAATTTTCCACACCCCAAGGATGGAGAACTCGTTTAGGTAATGTTTTGTAATACAACCCATTGATATGCGTTAATTATTATTCTTTCCATTTCAGGGTTTCAATCAGATGTATGATATCCTCTCTGAAAAATTCAACTACAGGTGCCAATGAATCTGCATTTGGCCCGGCAGAAAAATATAAAGAACCTCTAAGATAATGATTAATGCTGTCTGTAACAAAAAACTGGACGGCTGATGCTGTATTTCCTTTAAGGTCATATAAAATTCCGTAAACTTTGTTTTCCTGGTTATTAAAAACCTGTTCATTAATCGCATCAGCTTTTGTAATATGGTTTTTAACATTCATCCTATAAGTCTGCTCCATAAGGCCTTCAAAATCATTATTAACATCTTTATAGGTGAGATATATTTTTGCTTTATAGGCCGGGAATTCAATATTAAACCATCCCGGTTCAGTCCTATTCTCAACTTGAAAAGAGAGATGTCCGTATGTCGGATATTCGAAAGAAAATGGCATATCACCTCTCTTTTCCGGTTGATCATTAAAAAGTACGTATTGCCTTTGAGGAAGATCAATCCTGAAATGGCCTTTTGGTTTTGGAACAGTTACTTCCCTGCAACTGCAAAAAACATTTACTAATACCAGGAGTGTTAATATACTAGTCTTTCTTATTATCACCATCATCTATATTTATTTCAACACGGATCTCCTTTATCCTTCTTCTGTCGGCAGATTCGATCCTGAAAACAAAATTTTCATATTTTATTATCTGATCTTTTTGTGGTATTTCGCCGGTCACTTCAAGAATTAGTCCGGCAAGCGTTTCAGATTCTCCTCTGACCTCTTCAAAAAGATCTTCTTCGATCTCAACGATCTTACAAAAATCATTTAGTAAGATCTTGCCTTCAAAAATATATGTCTTTTCATCCAGTTTACGGAACAGTAATTGATCCTCGTCGCTTTCGTCGGTTATTTCGCCGACAATTTCTTCAAGTATATCTTCAAGGGTAATTATACCTGAGGTCCCGCCATATTCATCTATCACCACAGCCATATGTATCTTCCTGGTTTGAAACTCCTTAAGAAGATCATTTATCTTTTTTGTTTCTGGAACGAAATAGGGTGGACGCAGCAGAGCCTGCCATTTAAAACTAGCGGGGTTATTAGTATATGGAAGAACATCTTTCGCATATAATATACCCTTCACTGTATCGAAAGAACCGGAATAAACAGGAATTCTTGAAAACCCTGAGTTGATTATCACAGGAACTATTTTGTCGAATCCCGATTTGATGTCAATTGCTGTCACATCAATCCTTGGACACATTATGGCGCTAACATTGATATTACCGAAATTGACAATTCCTTTAAGTATTTTTTCATCCTCATTAAAATCGTCCGATGTCAGCTCAAGAGCATCGGAAAGGTCATCCATGCTTATGTTCGACCGTCTGGTTCCTGTTCTTTTTTTTACGAATGAAGAAGAGAAAATCAGCAAAGATGTTACCGGCAGAAAAATCTTTTCTAGTATAGTAAGCGGATAGGCCATAATAAGAGCCACTGCGACATGATTCCTGGAAGCGTAAACCTTTGGCATGACCTCTCCGAAAAAAAGAAGTAAAAAAGTTATGACGACAACATTTATAATGAAGCCAACGACAGGTTCTGAGCTGAAGTCAAACATTCTGGAGCTGAGATAGGCAGCCAGCAAAACAATAGCGATGTTTATCGTATTATTTGCGACGAGTACTGTACTCAACAGTTTTTCGGGATTGTTATACAACTTCAAAGCAACCTGTGACTGTTTGTTCTTATTTGTTTTAAATTTTTCAATGTCCTCAGGTTTGAATGAAAAGAATGCAACTTCAGAAGCCGACATAAGTGCTGATCCGAAAAGCAGGATAACAAGTATTACAAGCCCTGTAATTATTTTAAGATCAGGAGCCCTGACAGCAATGTCTGAAAGGAGTGTTATATATGAAAGTGGATATTCCGGTTCCAATTGAGTTTCTATTAATATAACTAGCTAAAAAGGTAGATCATCCTCATTTTGATTGGTGCCTGGTCCGTTTTTGTGTAATCCGTCCATACCAGAGTCATCACTGCCTGTATTGCCTTTTTCGGGCCAATTTTTGGCATTGTTTTCATTAGGAGCCTGATATATAGCTGATGGCTCATTGACTAAAGAACCTGAGGATCCTTTATCGGTTACCTCATTTTTACCCATTTCTGATTGCACAGCCGTATTCGCCGGTCCCAGCTTTTTCTCCAATAACAGCAACGTATCCGCAAGAATTTCAGTTATATACTTATTAACTCCATCTTTATCGACATACGACCGGGTTTTAATTTTCCCTACAATATATACCTGAGAACCCTTTTTAACAGTTTTTTCAGCAACTTCAGCCAGGGCGCGCCATAAAACAATATTATGCCATTCGGTTGAAGTTATTGTTTCTCCCTGCTGATTGGTATAGGTTTCGCTTGTAGCCATAGGAAAGGTTACTTTGGCAACACCCTTGTCAAAATACCGTATCACCGGATCTTTTCCAACATTACCGACAAGTATAACTTTATTGATTGACATGTAGTTATGTATTTATTAATAATTCAGATACCGGATTGTAAAGTTAAGAAAAAAACCGTTTTGTCCAACCATACTCAGTATTAATTGACTAAAATCCATTCTTTCAATATTTTATGAAATATTTTCTGATTTATCTTTTATCCTGGATTTATTTCCGGTTTTACTTATCATTTATCTATTTCATTGGAATTAAGGCATTAATAATATCTATTAAAAAAAAATATTATGTAAGTGTTTCAATTTAAACAAATAATATTTTTATATTTGCACAGTTGAAAAAATGCATACTCAAAATAATTTGTTGAATTTTAAACTTCGCGAAAAATGACTAAAGCAGACATTGTTAATGAAATTGCCAAGAGCACTGGTATTGAAAAGGTAACAGTACAGAAAACTGTTGAAGCCTTAATGGAAACTGTTAAAGGTTCCATGGTTAAAGGTAATAACGTTTATCTTAGGGGTTTTGGAAGCTTCATCGTTAAGAAAAGAGCCAAGAAAACAGCAAGGAATATTTCCAAGAATACAACAATTATCATTCCTGCCCATAATATTCCAGCTTTCAAGCCGGCAAAATCCTTTATAACCAAAGTTAAATCACACGTTAAGAAGTAATCCTCTATGCCAAGCGGTAAGAAAAGAAAAAGACATAAGATGGCCACTCACAAACGCAAAAAGCGTTTGCGGAAGAACAGACATAAGAAGAAGTAGCAGATCAGCAAGTGGTCATTTAAGGAATATATTAAACCTAAAGATCTGATGGTCTTTAGGTTTATTGTATCAGTATGTCGGATGTTTCTGATGACATATTAACTCAGATCAGTATAGTGAAGTGGTAAACAAGGATTTAATCATTGATGTTGGTGATTCCGAGGTTTCTTTAGCGTTGTTGGAAGACAAACAGTTAATTGAGTTAAACAAGGAAAAGCGTAATATTAAGTTTTCTGTCGGGGATATTTACCTTGGAAAGGTAAAAAAGATCATGCCCGGATTGAATGCTGCATTTATTAATGTGGGTTACGAACGTGATGCTTTCCTTCATTATCTTGATCTGGGTGCCCAGTTCAGGACACAACATAAATACTATTCCACTGCTATTCAGAAACAAGGTAAAGTACCTCCTGTCCATAAGTTCAAGCCTGAACCCGATATTGACAAAGATGGCAAGATAACTGATGTTTTAACTGCCGGGCAGACCGTAATTGTTCAGATAACAAAGGAACCAATTTCAACAAAAGGTCCCAGACTTGCCTCCGAAATATCACTTGCCGGAAGAAACCTTGTCCTTATGCCTTACTGTGATAAGGTTAATATCTCTTCAAAAATTGAGAGCATCGAGGAAAAAAACCGTCTTAAAACTCTTGTTCAGAGTATAAAGCCCCGGAACTATGGTGTTATTGTGAGGACTGTAGCTGAAGGTAAAAAAGTAACAGTACTGGATGCAGAACTCAGAGAACTTGTCAGCAAATGGGAATCGGCTTTCTCTACAATTAAAAAGGAGACAAAAACACCAAGAGTGTTCATTGGGGAGATGAACAGAACTTCAACTATCCTCAGGGATATGCTTAATGTTACTTTTAACAGTATTCATATCAACGATGCATCGTTAGCTGAGGATATCCGGAAATATATCAGAGAAATCGCACCTGAGAAGGAAAAAATAGTCAAAGGTTATAAAAGCACTCTCCCCATCTTTGACCATTTCGGCATCAATAAGCAGATAAAGGCTCTTTTCGGAAGGAATGTTTCTTTCAAACATGGTGCATATCTTATTATCGAACATACTGAAGCCCTTCATGTTATTGATGTCAACAGCGGAAACAGATCAAGGTCAGGTAATGACCAGGAATTAAATGCTCTCGAGGTTAACATGGAAGCTGCCACAGAAATAGCCAGACAATTGAGACTCAGAGATATGGGTGGAATTATTGTTGTCGATTTTATCGATATGCAATCGGGAGACAACAAACAACAACTTTATGATAAAATGAAGGATACTATGGCAAGCGACAGGACCAAACATAATATCCTGCCCCTTACAAAATTTGGCCTTATGCAGATTACACGCCAAAGAGTCAGACCTGAAATGAA
>Ga0315286_10001259_pt1 | contig 22891 bp, 19 predicted proteins | sample YL17G10_0_MG_FD_205038 | JGI IMG/M metagenome (GOLD analysis project Ga0315286, IMG submission 205038) | Sediment microbial communities from Yellowstone Lake, YNP, Wyoming, USA - YL17G10_0 | ecosystem: Environmental > Aquatic > Freshwater > Lake > Sediment | place: USA: Wyoming | collected...
AATCTGGCCATAAAGGCCAACTGGAAGATGACCCCAAAGAGGCCCCAAAGGTCGAGATTCGCGCAGAACTTGCTCCACAACTCGCTCCACATATCAAGGCTCCCATTCCTGGCATTCGCAATGTGTCATTCGCTGCTGCATCCATCGCACGGCGAAGGCGTCGCGCAGGGCTTTGAAGACGCGGTTGAGGACTCCGTACTTGGCCTTGCCGGCGGCGCGAGGCCGATGATTCACCGGCACCTCCACGACCCGATAGCCCTCCATTTTCACCAGGGTCGGCAGGAAACGGTGCATGCCATTGAAGAGCTTGAGCCGGTCGATACATTCCCGGCGGAACACCTTCAGGCCGCAAGCGGAATCGTGGATCTGCTCGTGCGTCAGCCAGTTCCGCACGCGGTTGGCGATTCGCGTCGAGACCAGGCGAATCCACGGGTCCCGGCGGTTGGCCCGCCAGCCGTTGACGAAGTCGCACTGCTGCGAGGCCAGCAGATCGAGCATGCGAGGGATGTCCGCCGGGTCGTTCTGCAGGTCGGCGTCGAGCATGGCGACAAACGTTCCCCTCGCGTGACGCAGGGCCGCGTCCACGGCGGCCGTTTGGCCGGACCTCTGCCGCATCGATAGGACCCGCAACTGCGAAAACCTCTTTCGCAGGTCCCGGAGCACGGCGGCGGTGCCGTCGGTGCTGGCATCGTCCGTGATGATGACTTCCCATCGGTGCTCGAATTTCGCCAGTGCGGCCGCGATTTCTTCGAGCAGCCGCGGCAGATTGTCCATCTCGTTGTGGGCCGGCGCCACGACGGACAGGCGTATCCCACGATCTGACTGATCTTGCGGACTCATAATAAGCTTCATCCCTGAGACTCTTGCAGGTCGCGGCCCCACACGTTTGTAGTGACGTCGTGAGGCGTTTCTTCGTAGGTCGTGCGTCCCCGCACGACTCCTTCAGGCGAGCGGGGACGCTCGCCCTACAAGGGCATCCATGCCCAACCTTTTGGGCCGCATTGTACCGAACCAGCCGGACCGCTGCAATGTGCGAGCGGATTTGGTAAACTTCGTGCTGCCCATGCAACCCATCCGCATGTAAAATCAGCCCCGCGCGGGTGCCGAGGGGAGCACGGTCAAACAAGTTTGGCCGTGCCACCCAGGGCCGCGTCGCACGGAAATTAGCAACAGCAACGGGAAGGTGTCATGGAAGGTCCGGTGGAAACGAAGGATTCACGCACGCCGTGGCTGGTGGTCGTTGCGGTCTGTTTGGCGGTAGCCGGTGTCTACTGGTTCATCGACAGCCGCAGCACGCTGTGGGACCGGGATGAGCCGCGATTCTCCCGGGCCACCGCCGAGATGATCGAATCGGGCAACTACCTGTACCCGACCTTCAACGGCCGGCTGCGCCCCGACAAGCCGATTCTGATCTACTGGCTGATGTCGGCGCCGATGCGCGTGCTGGGGCCGACTCCGCTGGCGTGCCGGTTCTTCAGCTCGGTGGGCATCGCGGTGACGTGCCTATTCACATTCCTCATCGCCCGGCGGTTTCTCGGCGTCAAAGCGGGGCTGTGGTCCATGGCCATCCTGCCCTCAACGATGCTGATCCTGGTGGAAGGCACGGCGGCCACGTCCGACGGCATTCTGCTGCCTTGCATGGTCGCCGTCATGGTGCTGTTCGCACGTGGCCTCGAGTCAAGGCTGCCATGGTATCATGTGGCGGTGATGGGCTTGGCCCTGGGGCTTGGGCTGCTGGCCAAGGGACCGGTGGCGCTGCTGCCTATCGTGGTGATCGTCGTAACGCTGGTCCTGATTCGCAAGAGCGAAATCCGGATCGGACCTCACCTCGTCCGGCTGGGAGCGGCCGCGGTCGTGGGCTGCTTGCTGTTCCTGGCGTGGGCCATTCCCGCCAACAACGCTACGGGCGGGGAGTTCCTGCGTCTGGGCATCGGCCATCACGTGCTGGCGCGGGCGGCCAAGCCCCTGGAAAGCCACGGCGGCCGCTTCCTGTTGAGCCTGCCGTACTACCTGCCGGTGATTATCGCGGGCTTCTTCCCCTGGAGTATGCACCTGCCCGGGTCGATCTCGGCGGTCCTGAACCGGCGGGTGGGGAACGCCCACTTCCGCGAGCTGTTCCTGGCCTGGGTGGTCTCCATCGTGGTCATCATGACCCTCGTGGCGACGAAACTCCCTCACTACATCCTGTTTACGTGGCCGGCCCTGGCTCTGGCGGTAGGCGGGACGCTGGCCGCGGCGTCTCAGGGCAAATTGGCGGAGATCGACCGTAACTGGCTGCGGGGCGGGGTCTGGTTCTTCGGTCCCGTGGCGGGTGGCGCGGTCATAGGCTTTCTCCTCGCTCCCTTGTGGCTGCACCTGTCCGGAGCCATTGTGCCATTCTGGGCCTCGGCGATCGTTTTGGGGGCGGTGGCCGTGCTGGCGATGCGTCAGCAATTGCAGGACCGCCCGCAGGCCAGCGCGATCACTCTGTTGGTCGGCATGATCGTACTGCTGCTTCTCGTGATGCTCGGCGTCATGCCGGCGCTCGAGAGAGTCAAAGTCTCTCCGGCTCTCGCCCAGGCGGTCAAGCAACAAACGGCAAAAGAGGTGCCCGTTGCCACCTTCGGCTATGATGAGCCCACGCTATATTTCTATGTCGGTCGCAAGGTTGAGTCGCTTGCCGGCGAGGAGGCGGTGATACAATGGTCCAAACAACCGGGGCCGGGCGTTCTGGTCATCACGACGACGGCTTTGGCCGAAATCGAGCGCCGCGGCGGGCCCCTGGGACTTACGGAGATCGCCTCGAAAGAAGGCTTGAACTACTCGAAGGGCAAGGCCCTTAAGGTCGCGGCGATGCTGCGGGGCAGAGCCGGAGGGCAAGCGGATGAATGACAGTGCGCAGCCCAAGCGGGTGGCATCGTCAAGGCCGAAGGCCTTGGCGATGGTCTTGTGCATGAGCAATGGAGCCATCGCCAAGCGAGTCCGTAGCGCCGCTGCGCGTCGGGGCTTGACGATGCCACCCATCCGGGCCGGGTGGATCTATCTGGTTCTCACCGGGATCGCGGCGGCGGTGGCCAGCTACCTGTTCCTCGATCAGGCCGTCAGCGGGTGGTTCATCAGTCACCCCAGCACGTGGCACACGAACGTCTGGGTGGATGCATTTCGGCAGTTGGGCAAGGCCGGTGTGCCGCTCTGGCTGCTGGCGGTCTGGAGCTGCATGACCGACCGGTGGCGGCCGATGGCCGTCACTATCGCCGCGATGATTCTGGTGGGTGCGAGCGTAACCCCTCTCAAAGCCATCGTGCGCCGAAGCCGGCCCAACATGCTGCCCGCGGCGTCCCAGCAACTCACGCCGCAAGATCAGGCCATTCCGTGGCAAAAGAAGGTCTCATTTCCCTCGGGTGACACGGCCGTTGCTTTCGCCGCGGCCACGGCGCTGTCGCTGTCACTGCGCCGCCGATGGATGCTGCCTCTTTTCACAGCGGCCGGCGCGATCGGCGTGCTCAGGGTGACCGCGTTGGCCCATTATCCATCAGATGTGCTGGCCGGAGCGATGATCGGGGTGCTTTGCGGCGTCTGTTCGGTGCGATGGGTGGCCCCCCGCCGGCCGCTGGACCAGTTCCGGGTGCCGGGTCGATGGCGCCTGATTGCCGGCCTGCTGCTGGTTCTGGTGGTGCCCATCATCTGCCCGTACATAGGCATGAGGACGTTGCGGCTCTTCCTGAGACGCTACGGCATCCCGTTGGCCGCCCTTGTCGCGGCATGGCTGGCCGTCCCGCGGCTGCAGGCGTGGAGGCGGGATGCCCTCAAGGAGCCAAGATCGTGATCGGCAATGGAGTCGTCCACGGTTGGCACAGCGGGCTGCTCGCTACTGGTCCTTTCCGCCGGTGAGTTCCACGGTCACCCAGTAGCAAGGATGGTCGGATACGCCTGCCGGCTCCATGCCGCCGGACAGCACTCTCATGCCTCGGGTGATGATCCAGTCGATGCGGCCTTTGTTGTCCGAACTGCCCAACGCCCGTGCGATGGCGTCCACATTATTGCTGTCGGCGAAGAACGCGACGAGCAGCGGATCGGCGGCCGTCGTGTTGAAGTCGCCGACCAGCACGGCGGGGGTGTGCTGGGTGAATTCGTCCAGCACGTTCTTGAGCTGCACCGGCCGGATCGCGCCTCGATCCAGGTGCGTCACCATGAACATGATCGGCTGCTCACCCGCCATGACCTGGGCGGTGAGCAGATTCCGGTGACTGTTACTCCTGGCCTTGTCATAGATCAGCGGCTCGCTTGTCCAGCGGCCCACCTGAAGCCGGCTGAGCAGACCGTTGCCGAAGTGGTACATGAGCCACCGATATTGATTTGGAGCGAACTGCCAGCCGGCCTTGAGGTCCCGCCCCAGTAGCTCGGCCTGGTCGGCCCGGCCCCAGAACGCCGGACCACCGACCTCGTTCAGTCCGATGAGATCGGCCTCGCGAAGCACGGTCGCCGTCCTGCCCAGGTCGCGGATGCCATCCGTCCCTTTGCCGCGATGGATGTTGTAGGTGGCGACACGAAACTGCATCTTGGCGACGGGCTGGGAACCATTGGGCCATGAAACCCCGACGCTTTGCTGCGGCCCGACCGGCGTCCGCCGGCCGGCATACGCGCCGCCGAGCACGGTGCACAAGCCGAGCAGGACAATCAGCAGGTCCCTTCGGCGCTGTCGCTTAGCCCAGATGCTCATGGCATCCATATACATCAAGCGGGAGAATCGGTCAACGGCACGACTCCCGGGCAAGCACAGTACGGCCTCCGGCCGCAACCCAAATCACAATAGCCGAAAGAAACGAAAAAAGGCGAAAAAAGGGACCCCATGCAAAGCCTGCTCACGTCATTGCCACTTTTGCGTTTTCTTTCGTTCTTTTCGGCTCTATCCCCTCCTCGCTCCTTTCGGTCTTCTTGTCAGAAAAACAAGATGTTGCGCCTTTGCCGTGCAAAGACACCTGACACGCCGGGTGGCACGGCCAATTCCTGCCTTCGCAGGAATGACGTCACCCCCGCGAAGGCGGGGGTTGTTTGACCGTGCTCGTATGAGGGACTGCGGCCCGGCCGCCGCTTCCTGACGGCGTTCGAACCGAGCGGCGTCCGGCATGGTATAATGCTCGGATGAGCCAGCGGAACACAAATGCACGTGAGTTCCTGCCGACAACGGCCCAAGAGCTTCGGCAGTACGGTTGGGACCGGGCGGACATCATTCTCATCACCGGCGATGCGTACGTGGACCATCCATCCTTTGGCGTGGCGATGATCGGCCGCTGGCTGGAGAAGCTGGGTCACCGGGTGGCGATCCTGGCTCAACCCAACTGGCGAAGCGTAGACGCCTTTCGCTCGCTGGGTCCGCCGAGGCTGTTCTGGGGGATTACCTCCGGCTGCATCGACTCGCGGCTGAATGACTATGCGTCGATGGGCCACCGCCGACAGGCGGATGTGTACAGTCCGGGCGGCGCCACGGACTTGCGGCCGGCCCGGCCGCTGCTGGCCTACGCGGCCCGGGCCCGCGAGGCCTATCCGCAGGTCCCCATCATCCTGGGCGGCCTGGAGGCCAGTCTGCGGCGGCTCGTCCATTACGACTACATCTCCGACAAGCTGATGCGCTCGGTGCTGGCCGATGCCAAAGCCGATCTGCTCGTCCACGGAATGGGTGAGCTGGCGGTGGCCGAGATTGCCCGGCGCCTGGATCGGGGCAAGCCGGTGAGCCGGATGACGGACATCGCAGGCACGGCGTACATCGTGACACGCGATACGCCCGTGCCGGCGGACGCGGTGCGCCTGCCCTCGCTCGCGGAGCAGAGCCAGAACAAGGACCTGGTCATGGCGGCCCAGGAGCAGTACCAGCGTCTTGCCAGTCCTGATTTCGGATTGCGGATTTCGGCGGGTGGCAGCCTCAAGGCCGAAGGCCTTGGGGATGGTCGGACTGTCGGTGCGCGGAGCCATCCCCAAGCTGCGCTTGAGGCTGCCACCCAGTCGCAATTGGTCCCAATGGGTCGCCCGGTCGTGCAGGACCAGGACCCGGGCACGATTGTCGTGATGCCGCCGGCGAGACCTCTGACCGGCTCGGAACTCGACGCCCTCTATGATCTGCCGTTCACGCGGCAGGGGCATCCGCAATACGCCAGTTCGGGCGGGATCGCCGCGCTGGAGCCGGTGGAGTTCTCCATCACCACGCACCGAGGCTGCTACGGCGGCTGCTCGTTTTGCTCCATCTATTTCCACCAGGGCAAGGAGATCACCTCCCGCAGCATCGAGTCGCTGCTGGCCGAGGCCGACAAGCTGAGCAAGGTCCCTCGCTTTCGAGGCACGATCAGCGACATCGGCGGACCGACCGCCAATATGTACGGCACGAATTGCACGGCCGAGCAAGCGTGCTCGCGGACGAGCTGCGTGTTCCCATCGCCATGCCGGAACCTGAACCTGGACTTCGGCTCGCTGATGGAAATGATGGAGGCGTTCGTCCGGTGGAAGGGCGATTCGCGGAGCAAGAGGCACGTCTACGTGGCCTCGGGCATCCGGCACGATCTCGCGATCCACAACCGGGAGTACCTTGACTTACTGGTCAAACACTTCGTGGGCGGGCATCTGAAGGTGGCGCCGGAGCACTACTGCGGCGAGGTCCTTCGATTGATGGGCAAACCCTCGTTCGAGTTGTTCGAGGAGTTCGAGAGCCAGTTCGATGCGGCCTGTCGCCGGGCCGGCCGGGAATACTACCTCGTGCCGTACTTCATCAGCGCCCACCCCGGCTGCACGCTCGACCACGCGGTGCAACTGACGGAGTACCTCGTGTCCCGCTCGTGGCAGCCGCGCCAGGTGCAGGATTTTGTCCCTGTGCCACTGACCGCCTCCACGGCGATGTACGTCGCCGGGCAGGATGCTCGCGGCCGCAAGATTCATGTCCCCGCCGGCCGGCGCGAGAAACGCCTTCAGGCGGCACTGCTCCAGTACTACCGGGAGCCGAACGCCAGGCTCATCACCGAGCATCTCCAATCCAGCGGGCACAGAGACCTGTTGAAGGACTTGCGCGGGATATGGTCGAAGGGCAGCCGGCGTGGGAAAAAGTGACCATCGGATTTACTATCTGCAGTTTGCGATTAGCGATTAGAGTAAGACACCCGTGCCGGGGTCTGGGGCCGAAGGCCGGCAATCGTAAATCATAAATCGTAAATCACAAATTCTTGAAGTGTTCCTATGGTGTTGGCAATGCTCCCCAAGGGTGGAATCGCTGAGTGGGCCGGGCCGCTGGGCCTGCTCGTTCACCACAGTCTGCTCCTGTTCGCGGTGGTCAACCCGATCGGCAACATCCCGACGTACGTCGATCTGACCCGCGAGCTGGAGAAGAAGGAGCGGGCGCGGGTGATGAACATGGCGGTCGTCACGGCTCTGTCCGTGGTGATTGTCTTTGCCCTGGTCGGTGACTGGAGCCTGGCGTACCTCTTCAATGTGAATGTCTCCGAGCTGGAGATCGCGGGCGGGATCCTGCTGTTCATCGTGGCCCTGCACGGCATCCTTCCGGCGGGCCAGCTCTACCAGCACCCGAAGGACCGCGTCATGGTGGCGGTCTTTCCCATCGCCTTTCCCATCATGGTCGGCCCCGGCGCGATCACGGTGACGATCATCACGACGCAGTCCATCGGCCAGGTCCTGATGATCGTCACGGCGGTCATTGCCTTCGCCCTCGTCTTCCTGATCGCCCGCAACGCCCATCGCCTGATGCGTCTGATCGGCCCCTACGCCGGCACGATGATCGCCAAGCTGCTCTACATCTTCCTGGCGGCCAAGGCGGTCGGCATGGTCCTCGACGGAACGGGCGCCTTCCTCACCCAATTCTTCCCGCGCGTCCAAGGCCCGCCGTAATCCCTCGCGTCCAGCTCCACCGATAATATACCGGAACAGTCTGGAATCACTGACTCACAGTGAAGGTGACAGTCTCCAGTTGGGTCGTGCACCAGGACGGTTCGACTTCTTGGCCGCTTTGGATTTTGTGGCTTTCTGGTCCGGTCGGAGGGGTGTCGCGGCGCCTTTGACCTGCATATCCAGGGCATAGAGCGAGGTCTGGGCGGTGATGAAGAGGGTCTTGTTGTCCTTGCCGGCGAAGGTGACGTTGGCCGGCTGCTCGGGGACCTGGATCTCTTCGATCTTCCGGCCCCTGCGGTTGTAGACGGCGACGACTTTGGTCGTCAGGTAGACGTTGCCCTGGCTGTCGATGGTCATGCCGTCCGAGCCTTCCGGCGCGAAGAGCTTCTTGCCGGTGAGCGTGCCGCTATTGTTGACCTGATAGGCGTAGGTCTTCCCGTCGCCGGCATCGGCAACGTAGAGCGTCTTGCCGTCCGGCGTGCCGATCAGGCCGTTCGGGCGGACCAAGTCGCTGATCACTTGAACGAGGGTCTTACGGTTCGGCGTGAGGTAGTAGACACGCTCACCGCCCTGTTCCATGCCGTCCCGGTTGCCGTAGCGGGGGTCGCTGAAGTACACGCCGCCCTTGGGGTCAATCCAGAGATCGTTGGGGCTGTTGAACTTCTTGCCGCGGTATCTGTCGGCGAGCATCGTGATTTCCCCTTTCGGCGAGATGGATACGAGCTGCCGGGCCTCGCCTTGGCAGGCGAGCAGATTGCCGTCCTTGTCGAAGTACAGCCCATTGGCGCCGCCGGAGTTCTCGAGGAACGTGCTGAGATTGCCGTCCAGCGCCCATTTGTGGATGCGATTGTTCGGGATGTCGCTGAAGTAGACGTTCCCCTCGGCGTCGCCGGCCGGACCTTCGGTGAACGTGAAATCCACGGTCAGCTTCCTCATCTCGGCCCCCGGCGCAACAAGGCTTGACTTCTTTGGTGCTTTCTCTTTTACGGACTTCTCCTTTGCAGCCTTCTCCTTTCTTACCGCCTTTTCCTTGGCAGGCTTTTCCTTTGCGGATTTCTCTTTTGCCACGCCCGTGATACTGAGTGCCAGGGCCGCCAACAACGAGATGAAACATGCCTTTCTTGTCATGCCGGTTCCTTTCCTATTAGCGCGACTATGAATCTTCTTGCGGTCATGTGTATCTCCTTTCCACTTTCGAGAAAGCCTACCCGACAACCCGGCGAATAGCAACCCTCGAACCTGTCCAAGTCACCTCGAATGCGACGGCGTCTTGTGGCCCGTGGCAGAGCCTGCCCTCGACCAGATTGGGGTCGCGCGCCCTCGCGCGACAACCCGAGGGATGAGAATATTTTCGCCTGCTCGCTTGACCCGCCCGACTGGCCATGCTCTGATCCGGGCTGTGAGCAAGGGAGAATCGGATGTTGGGAGTGCACAAGACATTGGGTCGCAAGAACGTTGAGACGGTGGTGGTCTATACCCATGTCTTGAACCGGCGATGTTGCGAGAGAATACGGAATCATCGTTCGTGACGGACGTTCGGGAACAGAAATGAATCAGGAGATCACAGCATCTTACGTGTGGACGGCTGACGAACTGATCAGGGCACGGGAGCATCATGGGCGGGCACAGTGCCGGCCCGCATATCGGGCCGGTCTCGTATTCCTGTCCTTTATGGCGATCCTTGCTGGGTGGTGTAATTACCAAACGCACGGCTGGTCGGTTCTCACCGTACTGGCTCCGGTGGGAGGGACTTACTTCCTTCTCCTTCGGAAGCAGGAGGTCAGATGGGTGTTACGCAGGCACTTCAAGAAAAGACCTGACAGGAACTTGCACGTCACGTGGACGCTTGGAGAAGATGCTCTTCAGATCAAGACGGGAGAATCCGAATCGAAACAGAATTGGAGTCAAATCGCCGAGGTGCGCAAAGCGCGCAACGGGTTCTTGCTTTACCCAAACGACAGCATTTTTCATTGGCTTCCGATGACAGCTCTCGCATCGGAAGAGGATCGGAATCAGGTGGAGAAACTACTTCAAGGCAAGGTCAAAGACTTCGCCAATATCAGGTAGGAACGAACGCCGAACCAGCACGCAGAACGTGACGGTGCGTTTCGCAACGAGGTTCAAACGCGGCCTCGGGCGGCTCGAACTCGGCGTACTGTAAATCGCCCCTCACTTATGATTCTGGCAAGTGTTCGAGAAACGAGAGCACGGCGAGAGCGGCTTCTTGCCAAAGCCTCTGTTCAAGAAAGTGCCAATGGTCGGCACAACAAGAATCCTTGACAACGTTTCCATTCGGGTATATACTTTGATATATATTCAATCAGGAGCTCGTATGCACACAGCAAAGCTTTTCAAGAACGGGCGGAGTCAGGCGGTGCGGCTGCCGAAGGAATATGCTCTGCCTGGAGATGAAGTGTACGTGAAAAGGATCAATGGGGTCGTCATGCTTATCCCGAAGGATGGAGACCCATGGGGACCGTTTGTCGATAGCTTAGACAAGTTCTCCGACGATTTTCTAAGCTTCAAACGCGATCAGGGTATGCTCGAACGACGTGATACCATCAAATGAACTACCTGCTCGACACGAACATCTGCATCTATATCATCAAAAAGAAGCCGCCAGCCGTCCTGAAGCGAGTTCAATCCAAGCAGCCGGGACAAATCGCTATCTCCACGATCACCCTTGCCGAGCTTGAGTACGGAATTGCTCGCAGCCGGTACCCGGACCGCAACAGGATAGCACTACTGGAATTCCTCTTTCCTTTCACGATTCTTGACTTCGATCAGAATGCTTCCGTTGCGTATGGGCGGATCCGATCATCGCTGGAGTCCAAAGGAAGACCGATTGGCCCCATGGATCTGTTGCTTGCGGCACAGGCGAAGTCGCACAACCTGATTCTCGTGACCAACAATGAAAAGGAGTTCAAGAGAATAGACGGTCTGCGAATCGAGAACTGGGCGAGTGGTTAGCCCATGACCATGATTTGACAAACACCCATGGGAACGCTAATCTTGACGGAAAGATCGATAGGATTTCAGACTATGTCAAACACGATTGAAATAAAGCACCTCTTCCGGGAAGAGAAACTGAGGGTCATGGAAGCCATATGGGAAGACCTCTCCAGAGAAGAGGAGCAGGTCGAATCTCCTGAATGGCATCAGGAAGCTCTCGAGGAAACAGACCGCCGGCTTAAGTGTGGTGATGTAGTGGCAACCTGAAAGGATAGCTCATGAAGCGTGAGTTTACGGCGATCATTGAGAGTGCTCCGGAAGGAGGCTATTGGGCAATATGCCCGGAGATTCCGGGAGCCAACGGCCAAGGAGAAACCGTCGAAGAAGCAAAAGAAAGCCTCAAGGGCGCGATCATTCTCATCCTGGAGGATCGGCTGGAAGACATTCGACGTGGCTTGCCTGACGATGCCATTCAAGAAACGATTGCGATCTGATGAAACACACCGAAATCAAGGAACCTCTGGCCAAGAAGATCCTGAAAAGCTTAGATGCGGAGTAGGAGACGGGGCTTCATCTCGATGTTGGCTATAGGGCGGTCATGGATATGTGATCCTGACCTTAGCCAAGTAGATGCTCGTTTTGCCTTCGTGGCTGGAGTAGTAGCTCATGTAGAGCACGTCGTTGTGCCAGACTAAGCCCGGGTAGCTCGTGTCACCGCCGCTGGGGAGCTTCAGGAGCTTGGTCATCTTGTGGTTTGTCATGTTGAGGTAGCACAGGGCCGTGTGGGCGCCGTCCTGGTGCATCCGGCCGGCGGCGATCCAGTGGCCCGTCGGCAGTTGGAGCAGGTTGGGGCCGCCGAAGGCGTTGAACTCGGTGCCGAGGTCATGCCACTGCCATTGGGTGTAGTCGCCCCGGCCGATCCCGAGGATGGCGCTGTACGGCTGGTCGCCCAGCTTGTCCCGCCGGATCAGGGCGTAGCAGATGCCAGAGTTGTCGAAACGCAGCGTGACCTCGCCCGGTCGGCCCACGCCGTAGAGCTTGTACACCAGCGGCTGGTAGGTGATGCCGTCGTCACTGGTGAGCAGTTCGAGATAGGGCGCCGTGCCCTGAGGGGCGGGGTAGGAGACGCCGTAGGCTTTGCCTTTGTGCCAGGTCACGCACCACAGCCACCGGCCCGGCTCGACCACGATCTGCGGCTTGCTCCAGTCGGCGCCGTTCTTCGAGACGGCGGCGAATGAGCCTGTGGGGGCGCTTTGATTGTCCTTCTCTCTCGGTGCAGCCCCGCCCAGCAGCATCAACCGGTTGTCGGGAGTGATGGACAGGTGGGCGTCACGCAGATCGTAGCCGTCGAGCGAGATCAGGCCCGTCGAGCTCCATGTGTCCGCATCCTTCGAGCACAGGACACGGATGCGGCCGTCGGTCGAGACGTGGCCCCGGCCTTCGCGGAAGGCACAGTAGAACTGCTCGTTCCAGCGGGTCAGGTCGGTGAAGGCGTTGTGCGGGGCTTGGTCCCAGATCTTCTTGACCTCGGTCACCTCAACGGTCAGGGGCGGCGCTCCAGGAACGCACGGAACCCAAGTCAAGAGTAACATCGCCATCACATATCGTTTCCTGCTCATCTTCAACTACTCTCTTGTCCCCAGGAGTTTTTTGAAGCGTGGATGCTCGCGCAGCGAGGCCCAGGCCGGATGAAGTCGCAGTAGAGGAATCGACAGATCACCAGGTATAGACAGCAGAAATTCAATCTGGTCGATGGCAAGGTCGAATTCACCAACCATCACATATATCCGGGCTAAATCAGTGGCTCGATAATAGCCTCGTATGGCCTCCCTGGTGATAGGAAGCAACTCGACTGCTCTTTTTCCTTCCCGGATCGCATCTTCCTTGCGGCCCAGACCTGCGTAGGCGATGCCGAGGGTACTGCGGAAACGCGAATCATCGGGCTGTTGCTGGATTTTGGCTTCGAGGATGTTTCGAGCCTCGTCATAATACTTCTTCGCCGGCTCATCTTCGTTCATATACCTGTAGATTCTTGCATATCGTATAGCGTTGGGGATAAAGGAATACATGCTATCAGTGTCTTCATCAGTATCTTCTGATTTCAAAGAGAGCCGGTCCAAAGCCTTCTGATAGTTCCCCTCGTACACATCGAAAGTAATCAGCCAGCCCGTCCGAAACTCCTCTGGTGAGCTAATGTTCTTCACCGCCTCCTCCACGACTGCCCGTGCCTTCTCAATGTTGCCTTCCCACCTGAGGTATAGCTCAGCCTTCCGATCATACGGACCAGGCAGATCGGGAGCCAGTGAGATAGCCCTGTCACAATAGCGCAATGCTTCGGGATAGTTGCGCACCCACGCAAACGTCGTCACTAGGTCATAGGCTAGGATGTTGGAGCGAGGGTCAAGCTCGGAAGCTCTCTTGAGATTGGCCAGCGCCTCCTCGAATTTTCCCTGTCGGTTTTGAACATAGTAAATACTACTCAGCAGATCGCTATCGTTAGGCAGATCTTTCCGGGCGATAGCGAACTGCTCTAAGGCACGGTCATAATCCAGATGACCACGGTAGTAGTAATGTCCCAAGGCCAGATGTGCCTGTGGCAAATCGGGTTCGAGCTGCAAGGCTCTGTCCACGGCCTTCTTTGCCATTTCAAGCCGTTCTGAGGTATGATGAGTGTAGTGCTCCCAGTACATCTGTGCGTGACACCTTGAGAGCTGGGCGTAGGCCAACGCAAACCTGGGGTCCAGCTCGACCGCTCTCTCGAACATCTGGATGGCGATCTTCCAGTCATTTTCGGCCCGACTTCGGTGGTAGTATTCGTTGCCGCGCAGAAAATAGTCGTAGGCCTTCATGTTTTCTGTTGGCCTGGACCGCAGTGCCCGCCGTTCACGTTCAACCAGAGCAATATTCAGTCCCTGAGCCACCTGCTCAGCCAGGTCGGACTGTACCCGAAAGACTTCGCTCATATCATTATCGTAGGCTTGTGCCCACACGTGTGCGTCGTCGACAGCCTTGATAAGCTGAGGTATTATTCGCACTCGGCTGGTTGGATCGGAGGGCCGCTCACGCTGGACCGTGCCTTCCAGAATATAATCAACGCGTAGCTCATTAGCTATTTGCTGTGCACTTTTCTCTCGTTTCTTATACTGCATGGCACTTTGACGTGAGATGACGGCCAGCCCATGAATGGTGGCCAAGCGAGCAGTGATCGCATCCGTAATGCCGGCGGCAAAATACTCGTCCTCCGCAGACCCCAGATTCTCAAACGGCAGAACCACCAGTCGTATCTCTTCTGAAGCAGGCCCAGTTCGCTGTTCCAGAACGAACCACAGTGCAACAGCAGACAAGGCGATTATGACAGTCGTAGCAATCACCATCACTATTCTTCGTGACCTTGCTTTGACAGGGATGTGTGGCGAAAGGGAAATGGAGGGGGTGGTCACTGGCGGTGTGGGCGCCGGTAGGATCAGTGTTTCGTGGATTTCGATAATCGCATCGCCGATATCCCGAAGCCGCCGGTGCGGGTCCTTTTCCAGACAGCGGCGCAGCAGGACCCGAATATTCGCCGGTGCGGCCGGGGGCAGCGCGCTCCAGTTCGGCTCGCGCTCCAGGATGCAAGCCAGCGTGTCGGAAACCGTCTCGCCCTCGAAGGGCACTTTGCCGGTCAGCATCTCGTACAAGACACAGCCGAACGACCAGATGTCGCAGCGCTTGTCGGTGGGCTTGCCGCGGGCCTGCTCCGGACTCATATAAGCGGGTGTGCCAATCACCCGGCCTGGCTCTGTGATCGTGCTTTCCTGGTCCGCTGCTTCGCCGGCGACCGCCTTGGCCAGGCCGAAATCCAGGACTTTCACCTTGCCTTCCGGCGTGATCTTGATATTGTCCGGTTTCAGGTCGCGGTGCGTCACACCATGCTCATGGGCCGCCGCCACGGCCTCGGCGATCTGCTGGGCGATGGACAGGACCTCGCGCAGGTCCAGCGGCTTGCGGGCGATGCGTTCCGCCAGCGTGTCGCCCTCGATGTATTCGAGAATCAGGTAGCCGCCGCTTTCGGCCTGCTCCACGATGTCGTGAATCGTCGCGATGTTGGGATGGTCCAGCGCGGCCAGGAGCTTGGCCTCGCGTTTCAGGCGGGACCGCATCTGGGCGTCGCGCATCAATTCCAGGGGCAGGCTCTTGATCGCCACGCGCCGTCCCAGCTTCGTATCGTGCGCCAGGTAGACAACGCCCGCACCACCCCGGCCGATTTCCCGCTCGATACGGAAATGGCCGATCTCGCTGCCGGCCTCCAAGCGCGGCCCCGGCAGATCCGCCGTGGGGCCACATGGGTCCTCGGCGGAGTGGTTCTCATTATCCTTCCTGGCTCCGCGCATGACGAGACTCTTCTCCAAATTACGTGGCTGTCAATAGGCTCCTTTGACGCGGGTTTTGATGGCGTAGAGCGAGTCGCTGGCGGTGATGAAGAGGGTGTCGCGGCTCTTGCCGCCGAAGCAGACGTTCGCCGTCCAGTTCCTGTCGATGGGAATCTGGTCGATCTGCTGGCCCTCAGGATTGAAGACGGTGACGCCTTTGCCGGTCAGGTAGAGGTTGCCCTCGTTGTCCATCGTCATGCCGTCCGAGCCCATCGAGCAAAAGAGCGTCTTGTCGGAGAGCGTCCCATCCGGGCTGATCTTGTAGCGGTACGTCTTGCGGGCGCCGATGTCGGCGACGTAGAGGAGCTTGCCGTCGGGTGTGCCGCGGATGCCGTTGGGCTGTGTCAGATCGGTGGTCACGCGGACCGGCTCCGTCGCGCCGGGGGCGAGGTAGTAGACGTGCTGGCCGTCCTGCTGCATCGCCGGGTTGCGGGTCCAGTAGTCCCTCTTGTAGAGCGGGTCGGAGAAGTAGACGCCGCCGTTGGGGGCGATCCACAGGTCGTTCGGGCCGTTGAGCAGCTTGCCCTTGTAGTTCTTGACGACGACCGTGACCTTGCCCTGCGGGTCGATCTTCCAGAGCTCGTTGTTCATGTCCGCGCAGGTCCAGAGGTTGCCCTGCTTGTCGAAGAACGTGCCGTTGGACCGGCCGGCGGGCTTCATGAAGTCCGTCAGCTTGCCGTCCACGGACCACTTGCAAATCCGGTCGTTCGGCTGATCGGTGAAGAAAACGTTGCCCTCGGCGTCGGCGGCGGGGCCTTCGGTGAATTTGAAGCCGGCCGATAGCAATGTGGCCTTCTCGCCCGGGGCGACGACTTTGGAGACTTTCACGAGCTCGATCCCTTCATTCTTGCCGAGGTTGCGGGAGTACTGCCTGTCCTTGGGGTTGTTCCAATGCTCGTGGACGCCGAGACTGGCCAGATGAACCGTGCCGGTCGCGTGGTCCGGATCGTAGAACGTGCCGGAAGGCGGCTTGTCGGCCTGGGCCGCCTCGTGGAGGTAGTCATCCGTGCCGGCCATGCCGGCTGCTTTGGGCTGATCGACCAGCAGGAAATCGAAGCCCACGGAGTCAATCGCCACCGGGTCCTGCGAAGCGAACAAGCTGGAGGTCCAGTCGTCGCTGAACGGAGCGGAGGCGAACTTCTTGGGGACGCGATCCGTGGGATGCGTGCCACAGTAGAGCCCATCGAGCAGGTAGAGCATGGCCTTGCCGCCGGTGTGGGCGTGGCCCATCAAGTCCACGAGGTTCCTGTATTCCTTGCTGCCCTTGCTGAAGCCGCTGTCGTGCAGGTTGAGGTAGCCCTTGTCCGGCGGGGCGCGGAAGAGCGACCCGTAATGGTTCTTCGCGCAGAGCGTGACGCCCGCGCCGCTATGGGCCTTGAGGTTGGCGAAGTTGATGAAGTACTCGGCCTCAGCGTAGACTTTGGGCATGTAGTCCTGTTGTACGTCCTTGGGCCGGCTGCTCCAGTAGATCGGGACCGTGGAAAGCTCGGCCTTGGTCCGGCCGGAGGTGCCCTGGCCGTCTATGTATTTGACGTCGGGGAATTGCTTGTGGAGCGGTTCGTAGTACTCCTTGGCGAAGCGGGAGAGAGGGTCGCCGACGGCGATGTCCGACTGCTTGACGCCCGCCGTTTGCGTCAACTGCTTGAGCAAGGCGGCGGTCAACTGCGGCGAGGTGTTCATGTAGTCGATCCATCCGCTCTCCAGAGCGTAGGTCTCGGGATTGACACACTTGCCGGTCCGGATCATGCCGACGAAGTTCTCTTTGATCGTGATTTTCTCGCCGGGCTTGTAGCCGACGTCGCCCTTGCCGTGGGCCTTGTTGTGATAGCGGAAGAGGGCATCCCACGCCTTGGCATCGGTCGATTCGCCCGTCAGGGAGCGGAGGGCCTTCGACATCATCTGCTCGCAGACCGCCGGGTTGGTGCTCTCGTTTTCCCAGGGATGCCCATTCCCCGGCCCCTTCCAGTCGGTCGCATCGGGATCGTGGACCCAAACGACCCGGCCCGGATGGACGCCTTTGCCCGTGCCGACGGGAGACAGCGCCGGCTGCTCGGCGGCGATCGTTGCCTTTTCCGGCATATTCGTAAGGGCGACTACCCCAAACACCATCGCCGCCACGAGACACGCAATCGCCAGCGGCAACCGCGACTGGTGCAGAAGTCCTTTGGCCTTGCGGAACGCAAAGACCGCCCCAACCAGTCCGACCAGCCAGGCGACAAAGCCCGAAGCCAGCGGCATGGCGACCCGCTGGCACGGATACATCGCCCGCGAAGGCTTGGGAATCACCCGAATGAGGAACCAGACCAGCGAGACCAGGCCCGCGATCGGGAGCAGCCAGCAGAGCCAACTGTGCCTGAGTCTGTCCGTGAGCCGGCGCCCCTCTCTCATGCAGCAGGGGTGTTGATCGTGCGAACTCATTCCTTGGTGATTGTGACTTTCATGCGAGTGCGACATTTCTTACACCTCCATCAGCGACTCTGAATCGTGAACCAACGTTGGAGAAACATTGTATCATGCGGTCGCGGTCAAGTCTCGGCTTTTTTGGGCGGTACGGAGCCCCGAGTATGCGATCGGGTCTCTGGGCGGAGACACCGCGAAGAGGGCCTGAACGCTGTCTCGACGAACTACGTAGAGTTGCAGGTCAAAGAAGAAAGGGATGACTATGACTGAGACCAGGAAGATCAGCAGGGTCTGGCGAAGCAAGCCAACGATGGAAGGAGCGGGCGTGCACCTCCGCCGTGCGTTCGGATACAGTGAGGTGCCGATGTTCGACCCGTTCCTTCTGCTGGATGATTTCCGGTCGAGCACGCCGGCGGAGTACATCAAGGGCTTTCCCTGGCACCCCCATCGCGGGATCGAGACGATCACCTACGTTCTCGGCGGGACCGTGGAACACGGCGACAGCATGGGCAACCGGGGCGTCATCCGGAGCGGCGACGTGCAGTGGATGACCGCCGGCAGCGGCATCGTGCACCAGGAGATGCCCCAGGGGGATGAGGCCGGCAGGATGTCGGGCTTTCAACTCTGGGCGAATCTGCCCGCCAGCCACAAGATGATGGCCCCGCGGTATCGCGAAGTCAAGGCCGGGCAGATCCCCGAGGTGACGTTGGAGGATGGGGCGCAAATCCGGGTCATCTGCGGCAAAGTCAGCGGCGCGGAAGGCCCCGTTCGCGACATCGTGACCGATCCGACCTATCTGGATATAACCGTTCCGCCAAGGTCACAGCATTTACACCCTACGCAACCGCATCACACCGTCTTCGCCTACGTGATCGAGGGCAAAGGGTACTTCTGCAAGGAGAAGGACCCGTTCACCTACGGCATGCAAGGGGCGAGTTACTTCGACATGCAGCGAGAGCCGTTCTTGGACAACGGCATGCTCGTTCTGTTCGAGAAGGGCGACCAGGTCATGGTCTCGACCGAGGAAGAGCCTGTCCGCTTCCTGTTCATGTCCGGCAGGCCCATTGGCGAGCCGGTGGCGTGGTATGGCCCCATCGTGATGAACACGGAGGAGCAGTTGCGGGTCGCCTTCGAGGAATACCGCGACGGCACCTTCATCAAGCACAAGAAGCCGTGAGGACATCTGGTTCTGACAGGCTTGTACAGGCCTGGCCTGAACGCATTGGTGCAATGGGTGGCACGGCCGAACTTGTCTGACCGTGCTTGCCTCGATATGGTTCCGTGCATCTGAAGAGACGCTCAAAGCAAGTTTGAGCGTGCCACCCGGCATCATCTCTTCCAAGGCACACACGTACCAAGCTGCCCGTCAGAGTGCCGTCAGGCCGAAACCGAGCGATGGAGATACTCTACGTGGCCCCCTTGATTTGTTCCGCCTGCCGTGCTATTGTCTTGATTGCGAAGGAGAACCCGAGCTGCAATTATGGATCGCTCTTCATTGACACGATATGCATGGCTGTCGATTGCGGCCGCGATTGTCACTATTGGGCTCAAGAGCTTCGCCTACCTCTTGACGGGCTCGGTCGGTCTGCTGTCGGATGCGGTAGAATCGCTGGTCAATTTGGTGGCCGCGATCATGGCCCTGGCCATGCTGATCGTCGCCGCACGTCCGGCGGACAAGGAGCATCAGTACGGGCACAGCAAAGCCGAGTACTTCGCCAGCGGTGCCGAGGGAATCCTCATTCTGCTGGCGGCCGTCAGTATTGGCGTGGTTGCCGTGCAACGCATCATTGCCCCGCAGCCTTTCGAACAGGCGGGTGCCGGCCTGGCCATCGCCGTCGTGGCGTCAGCGGTCAACTTTGGCGTCGCGCGCGTCCTGCTGAACGTGGGCAAAAAGAGCAACTCGATCACCCTCGAAGCCGATGCGCACCACCTGATGACGGATGTATGGACCTCGGTGGCCGTCATCGGCGGCGTGGGCGCGGTGGCCCTGACGGATTGGGAGATTCTGGACCCAATCGTTGCTCTGGCCGTCGCGGCCAATATCGTCCGGACGGGTTGCCAACTGATGCGGCGTTCCATCGCGGGCCTCATGGATGTGGCGCTGCCGCCCGAAGAAGACGAGAAGCTGCGGAGAGTCCTCGACAAATACAAGGAGCAAGGCATCCAGTTTCACGCGGTCCGGACCCGCCAGGCGGCCGGCCGGCGGTTCGTCTCCATCCACGTTCTGGTCCCTGGACGCTGGACGACGCACAAGGGGCATCACGTCGTAGAGGACATCGAAACCGACATCCGCAGCGTCCTGGCCGGCGCGGTTATCTTCTCTCACCTGGAGCCGGTGGACGACCCGCTCTCCTTCCAGGACATCGAAATCGACCGATGAAATCCACTGCGGAATTGTCCCACCAAAATATTGACTTCCCCTGGAGACGGGGTATCATGGTCGTCGTCGTAAACCGAAGGGATTCAAGTGTAGTGGATGTAAGGAGACAGTGCAATGCAACGTCGGATGTTTCAAATCATTGTGGCGGTCATCCTGATCGCCGGGGTCACGGGCTGCAAGAGCCTTTGCGGGCGGGGCGAGAAGGGAGAGAAGAAAGAGGCGCCGGCTCAAACGGTGACACTGTCGGAGGTTCCCGCCCCGGCTCGGGCGACGATCGAGAAGGTGACCGCCGGCGGGAAGATCAAGAAGATCGAGAAGGCCGAGGAAGACGGCAAGACCGTCTACGACGTCGAGGCGGTGGTGCAGGGCAGGGACGTGGAGTATGACATCGCCGCCGACGGTACGGTGCTGACGTCCGGGCAGAGCGTTCCGTATGCCTCGGTGCCGATCGCAGTACGAAACGCCGCCGACAAGTACTTCGGCTCCGCCGCCGGGCTCAATGCCTTCGTGGAAGTCGAGGACGGCAAGACCTTCTACGAGGTCTCCGGCAAGAAAGGCAAGACGCCGATCACGCTAAAACTTTCCGAGACCGGCCAGATTGTCGAGGAAGAGAAGGAGTGATACTCCGTTTGGCCGGAGGATCGACTCTCGATCTTGCTAGGAACTGCGTTTGCGTTATACTTGGATCGCTGTGCTGACGGTGGGTTCGCCGGTTGGGCTGCCGGGGGGATTCATGCAATAAGCAGCTTGGCCGGATCGTCATAACAAGTGTAGTTTTGCACAGGGTCTTTCAAACCCCATTGTGAGGTTTCGCCCGTGCTGCGTTCTTGTGTTGGAGAATATTGACATGAAGAAGACCGGGTTATTGGCAGTGGCGGTCTCCCTGATGCTGAGCCTTGGAGCTTTTGCCGGGGAGAAGGCCGCAGACGCGAAAGCACGACCGCAGGCCGAAGGGAAAGGAAAAATCAGGGAGCGGGCCCGTCCCGATGCCGCCCAGACACAGAAGTCGCTCACCGATCAGCTCGCCGCGCTCAAGCAGGAACATCAGGCCGCGATGACCGAGTTGCAGGCCATCAAGCAGCTCGCCACCAAAGAGAAGGCCACCGAGACCGGCGCGGCCCTCGACAAGCTGATTGCCCGCCATGAGCAGGAGTATCAGAAGAAGGTCGAGCCGATGCAGAAGAGGCTTGACGCCCTGAAGAAGGCCGAAGGGAAGGCTCAGGCCAAAGGCGACGACAAAGGCAAGGGCGGCGATGACAAAGGTGGACGTCCGAAGGACAACCCACGCAAGGGAAAAAGAAAAGAGTAACAACACGTACAGCCTCGCGTCCGGCTGGGCGCGGAGCCTGCCGCGATTGAATCCCGATCGCGAGTTGTGCAGATGACCCTCGATGAATCAGATGACAAAGGCTGCGGCCGGCAAGACCGCAGCCTTTGTTCTATCCTGAGTTACTTCGGTGGTTCCTGCTTCTGTTCCTGCTTCTTCTTGCCGCCGAGGAGGCCGCCGACGCCGTCCATCAGCCCCTTGGTGTCGGGCTTCTTGATCGCGTCCTTCAGTTGGGTGGGGAGTTTTTCGCCCAGCTTGCCGTCGAGCTGCTTCTGGACCTGCTTGTCGATCTCTTGGATGGCCCGCTCTTTGCCGGCCTTGACGAGGGCCTGCTGGAACTCCTTGGTGAGACCCTTGGTGTCAAAGACCACCCGCGGATCGGTCGGAGAGCCTACGACCCGGATCGTCGTGCTCAGCTCCTTCAACACCTGCATCACCTGGGACGTCTGCTCGACGCCGAGACCCAGAACGCCCTTGCCCGTCCCCTTGGCCTGAAGGTTCTTCAGACTCAGGTCGATGGTCAGGTCCACGTTCTCTTTGGTCAGCGTACCCTTGAACGTTCCGGCGGCCTGACCTGACTGGAACGCGAGGCCCGCATCCTGCGAGAGCTCCTGCAGCTTGCTCAGGTCGAAGCCTTCAAAGGTCCCGGAGATCTCGGGCGTCCCGCCTTTGGAGTAGTCCGCGACCGCTTTCAGCAGGGCGGGCGTAACGTACGACTTGATCTGCATTGTGATCGGCAGCTTGCTCGCCTGCGGGGCGTCATTGAGATTCGTCACCTCCACCTTGCTGTTGCCGAACAGCTTGGAGGGAATCTCCGTCTTGTCGGCCAGCAGCAGCTTGGCCAGCATCCGGGGCGTCGCCGGGGTCGGCAGCCTCGCGGTGAGGTACTCCAGGTATTTCTGGGGGGCCTGTTCGGCTTCGACGGGCTCCTTCTTTGCCGGCAGCCAGTTGCGGAGCTTCTCCAACTGCTCCTTGAGCTTCTTGGCGTCCTTGACGTACTTCTCGAGCTTGGCGAGGTCCTCGACGCTCACCTTGTAGGCGTTGGGATCGAAGGGCTTTTCTTTGACGACCTGCGGGATCACCGTGCCCGGCATCTGCCGCAACTGGTTGAATCGCACCTGCGTGAGCTCTGCCTTCTCGATGACCAGCTTGCCCAGCGACAGCTCGTAGAGGTTGGCGTCCGCCTCCATCTTTTCGATCGCCAACTGGTTCTGCTGCGGGTTCTTCGGGTCCGTGAGCTGCACGCCCGACACGGAGACGCTGCCGCCGAGAAGGGAAATCCCCAGGTTGTCCATGTCCGCCTCGGCCTTGTTCACCTGCGTCAGCGCCTGGAGCGTGTAGTCCTTGATGACGGTGCCCTGGAGGAAGTGCGCGGCGGCCAGGAAGCCCCCGACGAGCAGGATCGCGAGGACCACGCCGGCCTTGCGGATGTACTTGGCCTTGGTGAACATCTGGTCCACGCGCCGGCTCCGCCATCCCAGGATGACCACGTCGAGGATGTGCACCCAGAATTTGGAGTAGTACTTGCGGAACTTCTCGGATTTCTCATTGATCCTGAGC
>Ga0315286_10001260_pt1 | contig 22883 bp, 20 predicted proteins | sample YL17G10_0_MG_FD_205038 | JGI IMG/M metagenome (GOLD analysis project Ga0315286, IMG submission 205038) | Sediment microbial communities from Yellowstone Lake, YNP, Wyoming, USA - YL17G10_0 | ecosystem: Environmental > Aquatic > Freshwater > Lake > Sediment | place: USA: Wyoming | collected...
TAGGTTACTATCTCGGATCGGCACTGGGGGCATCGTTCCCCCTCGAATCGTAGGCCGCAGCGGCTGCATCGGCGTATCCCCCGGGTCTCGCCGCCGCAGTTCTGGCAGATGATGGTTGACCCCGTGGTGCCGCATGTGAGGCACTGGCGCTGGGCGAGTTCGATGCGCACAGGCTTCCCCTTCTCCGCCTTCAGTATGTCCCTCTGCGGGCCTCCGGCCTCGCCGACGGGGTAGAGGCTGTGGACGTATGGTGTCATGCGGCGCTCCTTCGCCTTCTCCGGGCGGCCCATGCGTGCGCCGACGAAGGTGCCCGCCTTCTCCCTGACCGGGAATCCGGCGAGGGCGTTCACCACCTCCAGCGGCTTCTCCCCCCTGATCTCCGTGTACCTCTGCCCCAGGTTGAGGGTCTTCGCAAAGACGAGGGCGTCCTCGCCGAGGTCGAGGTAGCCTCCCCGCACCATGTGTGGGGCGAGGAGCTTCTCCAGCGCCTCCTTGATCTCGGGTAGGTTTGGGAATTCGCTGGAGTCGGGCCTGTACTCCGAGGCGAGGGCGTTGCGGAGTGTGAGGAGCTCCTCCCGTGTGAGGGCGGCCCAGTGGTAGTTCCACCCGGGGTGGATGGGGACATCCATGGCCGTCACGGCGAGGGCCTCGTCCACAGTTGGCCTGTTGAGGGGGCTCGCCTTCAGGTGCCTTATCCTCTCACCGAGGAGGCCCGTAAGGCTCACGGCGGCCTCCTCGCCGACTCGGGCGCAGGCCGCGGAGAGGTCCTGGACCCACTGGTTCTCGTCGTAGCCCGTGGGTAGGAGCGCCTTGTTGTTCTGGATGAAGTCCCCCGCGTTGCTGAGGTAGTCGCCTAGGAATAGTATCCTCTCGATCTGTGGGAGGAGCCTATCCGCCTCGGCCTCCGTCTCGACCCTGAGGACGGAGCCGTCTTTGAGTCTGACGACTGGGGGCTCGATGGAGTCTACTGGGCAGGTCGCCGCGGATTTGCCTGGGAGCTCGGTCCGCATCTGTACGCCTGTAGCCAGGAACTTGTTGAGGACTACCATGGTGGCGGGGTGGACGCCTGAGGCCGCGAGGCCGGTGTTTCTGGCGCGGCCATATCGTAGGCGGAAGCCGCCGACGGCGCCGGGGAAGCTGAAGACGGGGCGGCCGACGATGATCTCCTCCATGAAGGCGGCTGTGGGCTCCGCCTTCGCCTCCCCCTCCTCCTTCCTGCCCATCTTGAGGAGCCAGTCCCAGCCCGTTACGCTGAGCTTCTCGCACGCCCCGTGGAGCTTGCGTGCCCTCCCCACGATGCCGTCCACGACGACGATGAGGGCGCCGCCGCGCAGCCTGTTCGTCTCTATCCCGGGGACGTCGCGGTAGTTGCTCACCTCGTAGGGGTCTGTGGCGACTCCGGTGGCCTCGACGGGTATCTGGCGTATGGCGGCCTCGAGGTCCTCGTCTGTGACGTGGTACTGGAAGCGGCGGACGGTGCGCTCATAGAGGCGGACCTCCTCGATGAAGCGCTGCACCTGTTTCTCGCTCGGCTGGAACTTTTCTAGGCCGAGGCGCCTCCTGACGTGGTCGGCGACGACCAAGGTCATGGCCTGGGCGGTGCCACCGGCTGGGCGGATGGGGCCGGCGAAGTAGAGGCTGAGGTACTGTGTGCGGTCGGGGTTCTGCTTTATGACTATCTTGGGGAGGCCCTCGATGGGGGCGACGGTGACGCCCTCCGTCATAATGGCCAGGGCGGTCCTTATGGATTGGTCAGCGGCCTTCTCCCTCTCGAAGCTGCCGAAGCGGCCGAGGGTGATCTCCTCCGCTATCTTGAAGGCCATCTCCCGTCGGTCCATGCCCTCGAGCTCCCTCATCCGGGCGGTGAGGCCGGGGGGGCCAAGCATCTTCTCCACCCTCTCGGCTATGTCTCGGGTGATCTGGGGCTCGGGCTCGGTGGAGGCGTCGAGGCCCTTCTTCTTGGCCTCCCCGGCGGTCTCGTATAGCTTTGCCAGCTTCCCCTCTAGCTCGTCGAAGTACGCTCTGTACTCTGGGGTCATGCGTAGCTGGCTCAAATCTAGAAGTTATGGGTGCGGAGGTGGATAATAGGCTTAGGCCTTGAGGGCGGTAGTTATCTCCGCTATGCGCTCGGTGACCTTGCTCTCCTCCTCGACGAGGGTGCCGGTGACGATTATCTGGGCTCCGGCCATCTTGGCTGTGACAGCGGCCTTAGCGTCGCGTATGCCTCCTCCGACGACTAGTGTGCCCTTGCAGTGTTTTCGGACGGCGCTGATCATCTGCGGCTGCACGGGCTGGGGTGCGCCGGAGCCGGCTTCGAGGTAGATGTAGCGCATGCCGAGGAGCTCCGCTGCGGAGGCGTAGGCGACGGCGAGTTCGGGGCGGTCGTATGGGACGACGCGTGCCTGGCCGACGTAGCCGGCTGCTCCGCCGTATCCGACGATTATGTATCCCATTGGCATGGCCTCTATACCGAGCTTCTTCACCATGGGGGCGCCGATGGCCTGGCTGTCTATGAGGTAGTATGTGTTGGCGCTGTTTAGGAGGCTCATGAACCAGATGGCGTCGGCGGCGCCTGTGATGCTGGCGATGTTGTTGGGGAAGATGATGACGGGGAGCTTGACGGCTGCTTTGATCCTCTTGACGGCGTCCTCCATCTCCACCCCGGAGGCGACGGTGCTGCCGCCCACCATGATGGCCGCGGTGCCCCCCGCCTCGGCCTCCTTCGCGATGGCGGCGCAGTCGTAGCCCGACTTCTTCTCGGGGTCGAGGAGGGTCATGTGTATGCAGCCCTCCGCCCTGATCCTGTCCTGGATATACTGCTCTACCCGATTAACCAACCTTCTGGGTTGCCCCCTGCTCGTAGTACTTGTCGACGAATGTGCTGTAGGCGTCCACGGGGGCGGTGTTAGGCTCTATGGTGACACGTCCATGGAGTCCACAGGCGCTACAGCGGATGCCGGCGAGGCCGTTCTTGGGGTCAATTGTGACCTTTACAGAGTTCTTGGCGCAGTTGGGGCAGAGGAACAGCTCGGGCAGCGTCTTCCTGATGATCTTTTCTTCCTTCTTCCTTCTTCTTCCCATGGACGTCTCTCCGTTTTGCGTAAAGGTAGGGGTCAGCTTAGTCTTAAGATTGCCGGAGGGAGGCGCTTGTGCTCGTTGGCGGTTATACGGGCAACGATTCCTTTGATCTTCTCGATATCTATCCCCGTCTCGGCGGCTATCTTGGAGGGCGTCCATCCTTGGAGGTGTGTATAGACTGTGAGGTCGAGGCTGTCATAGGGCAGCCCAAGGTCCTTCTCAGTGTCCTGCCCTATCCATAAGCGGGCAGACGCCGGCTTCTCCGTGATGCTCTCGGGGACGCCGAGATGTCTCCCCAGGGCCCTGATCTGGCACTTGTAGAGGTCCGCGAAGGGCATGGCGTCGACTCCGCCGTCGCCGTACTTGGTGTAGTAGCCGAGGTAGAGTTCTGTCTTGTTCGACGCGCCCATAACTATGGCCCTGCGTGTGTTGGCGTAGTAGTATGCCAGCAGCATCCTGAGGCGTGCCTTCATGTTTCCATAGGCTACGCGGTCTCCGGGGTCGAAGGTGGATATATTTTCGCGAATCACGTGTAACATGGGCGTGATTTCGACGCGCTCACACGTGACACCAAAGGCCTCACAGAGCCGCATCACGTCATCGATATCGGTTTTTGGTGTGATATCACGTTCCGGGAGGGTTACTGCGGTGACGTTTTCGATGCCAAGGGCCTTGACTGAGGCAGCCAAGGTGACCGCTGAGTCAATTCCGCCGCTCACCGCGACTACCACCCTCTCTATACTTGCCTGTTTTACGGTATTTTTTATGAATTCGGTGACCCTTGTTTCAGTTTTCTTTGGGTCGATATCTAGTTGTTTGATGGTGATCATTTACTTTCAGGGTGCTTGTTTGGAGATTAAACCATTTCTAGAATTATGATTTAGTTAAATTATTTGTATATTTCATTATTTATACTAATTTACGTGTTGCCTTCTCTATTTCGGTGTCGGTGAGTATCGTATGTCTATTAAACAAAAGATTGATACGGCATACAAAACTGTATACAATGGTATCATTTAGTGATACCAACAGTCACCCGAGGGAGAAACATGGAGACCACGGAAGAAACACAAAAAATAATCCAAAAAGCCTTTCAAGACCCTATAACTGACCTATTGTTAAAAAAGAGTAATTTAACAAAGATACAGTTTGAAACATTGATGATTGACCTTTTAATTGACGTTATGTCTGAGGAAAGAATACCTTTTAAGGAAAAGACTTTATTTAGAGCCAAAACGGTAAGTCGGGGCTCATTTAGCCGCACCTTAGGTCAAGGTAGACGTCGTGTGATATCTTCAATTTTCACTATAGTGTTACTTAGTTACGTTGGGGTGTACGATACTAAGCCCTTTGAGGAGTACCAAAATTTGGCCGAAAAATTGAGAGAATACATTACCCTGATAGAGAACTCGGGGCCAAAAAAGTCGAAGGCCCTTCTCCGAAGGATCGAGGAAGAATTGACACTGGGAATTGAAGACCTATCACGACCAACTAAACTAAAGGCGGTGTGATATCACACTAAATCACAGACTCGAGTCCTATGCAGGATTGGCCTAGTGAAGAACCTCCATCACCTAACGCTGTTTTATGGTTCGTAAACACTTTCAAATCATGTTTTTCCAGCGTATTAGTGATTGTTCCTGATATGTATCGATTTACAATAACTCCGCCTGATAGTGCTACCTTATTGATTTGTTCCTCTTTCGCGATGTCCAAAGCGATATTGGAAATTCCAACCGCTAAATATTTCTGGATGAATGCGGCTATATCCTCTTTTTTAAATTTGTTTTGGTTATTAGTTAGATAATTTAGCATATTATCTGTTTTTAATTGATATTTTCCATTATTTTGTACGATTTCGGGTTCTAGTTTGATTTTATTGTGATCTCCTAGTTCTGCTAATGATTCTAGTCTCATCGTGGGCTCGCCCTCATAAGTTCTTAGATAAGTTAAACCTATCAAGGAAGCAACGGAGTCTAGTAAACGCCCTGAACTCGACGTTTTTAGGGCGCCTTTTGATCTAGCTTGCTTTAATATGAATTCGAACTCATTTTTACCGTAAGGTAACGCTTCTTCTATGTGATTCGTTGTGATATCACATATCTCATCGTCGCTCATGGTGAGTGTTAGGGCGGAGATCAGCATCCTGTATGGGCTGTACGCACATAGATCTCCACCCGGCATCGGTAAATATTGGAGGTGTCCCACCCTTTTATAATCAAAATATGTGGAAATTAGCACTTCTCCACCCCATATCATACCGTCGGACCCGTACCCAGCGCCGTCAAGGGCTATCCCTACGATATTTTCATCGGGTTTTACTCCGTTTTCGGCGCATACCGATACTATGTGAGCGTGATGATGTTGTGACTTTGTGACGTGGGCACCCGTTTCCTGTGATATCACCTCGGCTAACTGTGATGTCATGTAACCTGAGTGCTGGTCACAGGCTATCACGTCGGGGTTACGTGTGATTTTTAAGAGGTCACGCATGGCGTAGATGGCGTTTTTTTCATACTCGTAGGATTCAAGGTTGGTTATGTCACCGAGATACTGTGTCTGGTAGCATCGACCATCGAGAGTGACCGACGCTATGTTGCTCTGCTCAGTCCCTACGGCGAAGGAGATGCCCTTCTTTATCGGTATGTCGACGGGATCAGGCACATAACCGCGGGATCTACGTATGAAAGAAACCTTACCATCGTTCATCCTGAGAAGGGAATCGTCGCACCTGTTCACGATCTCCCTGTCATGCAGGAGGAAGTAATCGGCTGTACCATGTAACTCCCCCAGGGCTGCATCGTTGGTTATGGCCATCGGGAGCCCCGATCTGTTCCCGCTCGTCATGATCAGGGCAGGGTCACCGAGCCTCTTGAAGAGCATCACCTGGATACCCGTGTATGACAGCATCACCCCGACCCTGCTCAGGCCGGGGGCGACCAGTTCGGAGATGACTTTCCCGTTCTTCTTGATGAGTATTATCGGCTTCTGCCACGAGATGAGGGCGCGGGACTCGTAGATGTCGGGCGACGCGAAGGTCCTTACGGCGGCGATGTCCGGGGCCATCAAGGCAAATGGCTGGTAGGGTCTGCTTTTACGCGCCCGGAGCTTGATAATGGGGGCGTCTTCGGTGGCCAAGGCCGCTAGATGAAATCCCCCGATGCCTTTGATGGCGACGATATTCCCCTCCTTCAGGAGCTTTGCGGCCTCTGCGAACACGTCACGGGTAATTACGATGTTCCCGGAGGCATCGTGTAGGCTCATCTCGGGGCCACAGCGGCTACAGGTGATGCCCTGCGCGTCGAAGCGCCTGTCGAGGGGGTTCCAGTAGTCGGCATGGCAGGCGTCACATATGGGGAATGCGTCCATGTGTGTCCTCTCCCTGTCATAGGGGAGGGTCTTGACCCCGGTGAACCTCGGACCACACCAGGCGCAGGCCGTGAAGGGGTACTCGAACCAGCGTCCCCTCGGGTCCTCCATGTCCATGAGGCAGTCGGGGCATATACCGATGTCCGGCGGGAAGATGCCCGAGGCCGTTCGTCTCCCGTTCCTGCTCTTGTCTATGATGAACTCCTTGAACCTGCCACGGTACGGCTTATATGACGCGTGTACCCCGCTCACCTCGGAGACGGAGGGCGCCTCTGCTTGGATCGAGTTGATGAATGCCTCTATGCTCTTACTTGAGCCCTCGACAACTACCTCTACGCCGGCGTCCCCGAGGTTGATGACGTATCCCCTGAGCCCGTTGCGGACGGCTAGGCGGTAGATGAAGGGGCGGAAGCCGACGCCCTGCACCCTGCCGGTCACGTGGACCTCGGCCTCAATGAAGTCCGGGGAACCCAAGCCGATTCACAGCTATGAGGTTCTAAGACTATTAAATAATGAGTTTTATCGCCCTCACCGGCTGAGAGCAACCAAAGGATAAAAAAGCTAGACCAGTGACATTTACACAGGAAAGAGAGACGGCGATACCTTGGAACTAGCATTCACAGCAGCCGCCCTACTTCTAGTGACCGTAGCCGCATCCATCATCTTCTACCGCAAGATAAAGGAGGCCACGGCCGAATACGAGGGCTCCAAGGAGTCCGTCCGAAACATCACCTTCGGCTTCACACGCCAAGTCAACCACCTACAGCAGGACGTGGCGAAGACCGAGAACGAAGCCACGACTGCGAAGATAGTCGCCTCCGAGGCCCTGAAGAACAGCGGCGAGGCGAAGGAGGCCACCCTAAAGGGGATCGAGGCCGTGAAGACCCTGCAGAGCCGCGTCGAGTCGACCGAGTCAGCCGTCGAGTCGATGAGGAAGGAGGTCCAGAAACTCGCCACGGCGCCAAAGCAGCGCCTCGTCACCCGCCGGGACATCGAGGCCCCCATCCCCGTCCAGCAGGGCAATGTCCTCGCGCAACTGACCGAGACGGAGCTAAACGCCCTCAAGAAGATCGCGGAGCTGGGAGAGGGAACGGTCCCAGAGATCAAGGAACACCTAGGCACAACCCGCGAACACACGGCTCGCACGCTGAAGAAGCTATACGAGACCGGCTTCGTCGACCGCAACACAAACGCCATGCCCTACCGGTACAACGTCCGCAAAGAAATACGCGACCTAATCCAGCAGCAGCCGGAGCAAAAACCAACCCTATAGGAAAGAAGGGGAACCCTCAACCAACTATAAAACGACTCCCCCAGCGAAAATAAGCCTAAAAACAACGCCAATTCCACTCGGATCTCAGCAAAATGGGCACGTATTCCCCGCAGAGTCGGAAAAAAATATTTTTTCGTTATCATGTGTAGCACCCCATAAGCCAAGCAGTCTTTATACGCCCTCAACCCCCAGAGTAACGGAATGAAGACCAACAGCGTAGAAAAGGCCCCCAGAATGAGCCCCGCAGAGGGCGTAGAGATAAGGATCATCGGCAGCGGCGAGAAGGTCATGCTCACCTACATCATCGCCCGACCCGGGGCGGTCGTCCCCGACCACAAGCATCCCCACGAGCAGATAGGCACCTGCGTCAAAGGCGAGGGCGTCCTCACATCAGGCGGAAAAACGTTCAAGACCATCCCCGGCGCCAGCTGGTACATCCCCAGCGGTGAGAGCCACGACTGGAAATGCACAAGCAAGAGCGAGACCATCCTCATAGAGACATTCGCACCGCCACGCGAAGACTACCTCTCCAAGGCAAAGTAAACCAGAGCGTGAGACCCAGTTTTGAGCCAGCGGGCGCCCCAGTTCCTACAACGCATAGTCGAGGCAGGCTACCAACTAAGCCCAGACGCCTACGCCTACCTCAACGAGCTACCCGCTGAAACATCAGACACAATCGCACAGAAAGCGATCATAAGGGCCGACTCCGCCCCCCAACCACTACTCGTCCTCAACAAGGACTACCTGCTCACCCTCGTGGAGACCCCCCGACCCGAACCCATCCCCCAGAAGAACCGCCCCATACCCGCCCGGGACAAAGGCGCACCCCTCAAGGTCCTCGAAGAAGAACCCGCACAACCCGCGAGCGACGTCGAGGGATTCCTCCAATACTTCCAGAGCCGATTCGACCGCCTCGAAGCCATACTCAAACGCCGCGTAGACGTAAAAGACGCCATACCCATCAAACAGGCACTAAAACTCCCCGTCAAAACCAAACTCAAGACCATAGGCATCGTCGCCGAGAAACGTACACGCGGCTCCAAGCTCTTCATCGAACTCGAGGACCGCCGATCCAGCATCAGCGTCATGGCGAGCGACGAGGAGGTCATGCGCCACGGGCTCGAGCTGCAGGAGGACCAGGTCATCGCCGTCGACGCCGTCAAGTACACAGACGACCTACTCATCGCCAATGACTGGATCTGGCCAGATGTCCCCGCCAATACCCCCCGCCGAAGCCCCGAGCCCCTATACGCCGCCCTCCTCGCAGACGTCCACATCGGCTCCAAGTACTTCCGGGGCGACCTCTTCGACAGGTTCATCGACTGGATGAACCTCGAACTCGGCCCGCCCCAGAGCAGGGACGCCGCAGCCCGCGTCAAGTACGTCGTGATCGCCGGCGACCTCGTCGACGGTGTAGGCATCTACCCCGAGCAACTAGGCGAACTCACCATATCGGATATCCGTGAGCAGTACCGCGCCGCGGCGGAGCTACTCAAGCGGTTACCCGACTACGTCGAGATCGTCGTCACCCCCGGCAACCACGACGCCACGAGGCACAGCATGCCCCAGCCCCCCATACCCAAGGAGTACGCCAAGGAACTACACGAGGACCCACGCGTCAGGATGCTCCCAAGCCCCTGCAGGCTCAGCCTCAACAGCGTCGAGCTCCTCGTGGAGCACGGCAAGGGGATGGACGACATACTAAGCAGCACGCCCGGCTACGAGTTCCACCACCCAATAAAGGCGATGGAGCTCCTCTTCCGCTGCCGCCACCTCGCCCCCCGATACGGGCAGAGCACACCCATAGCCCCAGAACGCACCGACAGGCTCGTCATAAGCAACATACCAGACGCCATGCTCATGGGACACATCCACATCAACGAAACAAAGCGCTACAAGGGAGTCACCCTCGTATCCGCGGGCTCATGGCAGGACCAGACCCCATTCCAGAAACGCATGCAGATAGAGCCCACAACCGGCGTAGCCACGATACTCGACCTGCAGACCCACCAGACCCTCGACCTGGACTTCAAGCGATTCTAGTCAACCCACGCGCAATTATCCCAGCCACCCTCACCGGCTCCGGGATCCTAGTAAGCGCCGCCGAGGACCTGAGCACATTCTCTGCCCACTCCCTGGTGCATCCAATCTTCTCGAAGAAGACCGGCGGGGACCCACCCTTCGTGACCGTGCTGTAAACATCACCGAGGCGTTCGATAGGCGCCCACCTCTCCCCCCAGTCGGGGAAGTGGGCTCGCAAAGCCGCCAGCGTCGAGACGTTGTCGGGCTCCTCCCCCGAGTAGACGATGACCGGAACCCCGAGTCCACCATGAATCCTATGCGGGTCGACAACGTTGAAACCCGCGAAGCTGACGCCGCCGAGGATCACGACATCGCACCGGGTGTCCCTAAGCATTCCAAGAAGCACATCGGTCGAGTCCCGCCCGTCGACGCTGACCCTCCCCAACCTGACCCACTCGACGCGATCCCCCCCCACCCCGACGGCGCAGAGAAGCGTGCTCTGACCTGGCTTGAACGCCTCGAAGCTGCCGTCCTCGACGCCAACGATACACATGGGGCTCAATACTTGTCGAGCTTACCCTTTATCTGGCACTTTATAAGAAACTGCGGGTAGACCTTCTTCGGCACCTTGACCTCCCCCGAGAGGATCACAATCTTCTCGATGCCGCGGAGAGCCTCGGTATCCACGTCCTTCTCGAAGACGAGCGTCCCGCTGCTCTCGATCCTGAAGGGCCCCATGTCCCTGCTTATATCGAGGACATCGTTCTTCGACAGCGTGACCTCACCCTCATCCTCCACCGTGAGCACAAAACTCCCGGAGGACTGCCCCTGACCCACCACTGACTCATCGGACTTCTCAGACATCAGGTCCCCGTCGATGTACGCCTTAAGTGCAGAGTTCACCAGGTCGCTGACGCGCTTACCATCCTTCTTCGCCATAGAGAACACCTCGTTGTAAAGCCCCGTGTCGAGGCCCCTGATGGCGACTGTCTTGCGCGTCATGTTTACGGTGCGACCTGATTACTTGTTTACATGTTTACTTGTTAACAAGTAATCTTATAAGCTTATCGCGGCTGTTTTCCTTTCGCCGACGAAAGGCTGGTTATGGAGACGACACTATGGCTCGAGTGGTGCCCCTGAGAGATGCGTTAAACGGTGATAAAAGTCGATCGGTCGGCAGGGTCAAGCCCGAGGAGAGCAACTTCGTAAAATACACACAGATCTTCCGCCAGCTCCTCCTACTCAACGAGAAGAACGACCTCGCCACGACGTTGAAGAACATCCAGGAGCTCCTCAACTTCAGCGAGAATATATTCAGTTCACCCGCGGTCGCGGAGACCTTCCTCTACTTCTGCCTGCACGGCGCAGGAACCGCTTGGGTGCTCCAGACGGAGCTTAACCAACCCGAGGCAACCGTCTACAGGACACTGAAGAGGCTCAGGGCAGTCGGCCTAATCAGCCCCGCCCTCAAGGTCTCCAAGGTCCAGTCGAGCAAGGGTGGACCCCGCCCGACCATCTGGGCCCTCAGCAGCGCCAGCGGCGACGAGATCGCGGCCGCGCTCAAGCACCACTACAGGACCCTGAGCCCCAAGTACCGGGTCGCAGAGGAGGTCGCCCAGACCATCCTCGACCAGTACGTCAAGAAGGGGCGCGAGGAGATCACCTACAGGGACCTCATCGAGCAGATCAAGGAGATGCGGATACCCTTCAAGGCACCGGACATCGCTGATCTTGCGGCTCAGTACCTCGTCGAGAAGGGCGTCAAGGTCTGGCGTTAAGCCAGGCTGTACCGTAGGACGCCGTTAACCAAACCTTCTCTTATCTCTCCCTTGTTCCGCAGGTAGACTAGGTGGGCGTAGGTCTCCGCGGCGGCCATCCTCTTGGTCCAGAAATCCATAAGCAGCCATGGTCGGCTGTCCCAGTGGATCGCCCCGGCGACGTCAAAGACCGTATCCTTTCCACCCCGAAGGGCTGCCCTCACCTCGTCTAGGCGCGCCTCATGGTGTTGCTTCAACTGCGCGACGCGGTCGGGAAGGTCGGTGAAGTTCGTCTCGTGGCCGGGTAGGATGAGGTCAACGGGGAGGTCCTTGACCTTGTCTAGGCTCTTCAGGTAGTTGCTTAGGGGGTCTCGTTTCTCCCAGGTGTGGAGGCTTACGTGACTCGTGATCTTGGGTAGGACGTGGTCGCCGCTGAAGAGTATGCGTCTCTCCGCGTCGTGCAGGCATATGTGTTCGGCGGCGTGGCCGGGGGTCCAGATCACCCTTAGCTTCGCGCCGGGCAAGTCGAGGATATCACCGTCTTCGAGGAGCTTGTCGAGCCTCAGTGGCTCAGGGTCCTCCCTGAAGGCGTGCTCGAAGCGGCTCAGGAACTGCTGGAAGGAGCCGCCCCCCATTAGCTGGAACTCCTCGGATGTGTTCCTGTACATCTCCTTGTAGATCCTGATCTGTTCCTGTTGGCGCTCATCGACGACTCTGTGGGCAAGTGTCTTGACGTCCACGCGCTCCCTCAGGTAGTCTATAAGGCCGACGTGGTCGTTGTGCATGTGGGTGATTATGACCCTCTCGAGATCCTTCACGCGGGTTCCCTGCTCGCTGAGCTGCTTCTCAAGCGCGCTGAAGGCGTCCCCAGAGGGTATCCCAGCGTCGATGAGGGTTTTCGACTCCTTGAGGAAGTATGAGTATGTGTAGCCGAGGGGGTTGTGCCTCATGGGAACTTTGAACTGGTGGACGCCGTCGGCGACCTGCATCTGAGCCACTCCTGCAGGTGTGGCTGCGCCCTAACTTAAACCATGGGGGTCGATGGGCGTCCTCAGCTACCTGTACTGTAAGGAGAGAAGGCGCTCCTTCTCATTGTATCCCTTGATCTCAGAGTCGTCGGCCCTCTTTTGCCCCATCTGGCGGGCGACCTCCGCGTAGCCTGTAGAGAGCTTGTACTCAGGCGCCATAGTGAACCTCGTCGGGAGGTTGCTTGTCCCCCGCTGCTCGAGGCCGTGGGCGAGTTCTTCAATTCTATTCTTGGGTGCGGTGAAGATCATCTCGTCATCTTGAGCCCCTGCATATCCCCTGTCACCACGGCACGGCACAGATACTTGGCACTCCCCCTTTAGGAGGCTCGGCACGATGGAGTAGACGCAGGCCGAGTGGCCACCGAGGACGGTAGTGATGTCCCTTCCGTCCCTGTACGCGATTCCTAGTAGCAGCTTCAATAATTGAGCAGAGTTGCAGTATATCACGACCACGTCGGGTTCGAAACTCGCTGTCCTAAGGGGGGCGGATACGATTCCCACGTATTCCCCCGTCTTGAATCGGGGGAACTCCTGAGCCCAGTTCGCTCCCGCCTCTAGGGATGATACACCGTCCGGGTATCTGGTCTTCCCTTCGAAGAAGTAGCTTGGAGGCTCGGCCAAGCCGAGACCGATGACTGGTTCGGGGCACCACATATCCTCAAAAAGCTGCGCCACGGTCTTCCCAAACTTCCTCGACAGTGAGAAGCATTGGCACGTCGACATGCATGCGCCATAATCGCGCTTGGGCCTCTCCGCGTCCTTTGGGACCTCATCCAGATTTCTTAACATCTTGATCGCCAGCGGGTAGCTGGCGGGGCGAATCTGCTCCTCGACGCGCTTACCATAATCATTGAAGGGGTTCACAACGGATCACTGATCGAATGAGACGCCAAAGGCGATAAAATCATTGCCAGACGACTAGCTGGGGGGTGGGATCCACCACTCAGAACCAGGGCGATCTACCCACTCCGGCCATCGTTGACTTACCGGAGGCTTGAGACCAGTGGGTATGAGGGGCTTCTCCCAGTGCACGGCCCGCTTTTTATCAAACTCGGTCCTAGCGGTCTTGAGGGTTTCTGGCTTCGTGACTAGATCGATGGCGCTCGCGGCGAGGACTTTAGCGGCGGTCTCTCCCATCCGGTGCGTCGCGCCCATACCGCAAAGCGCGGATTCGACCCAGCGGGGATACCTGAATCCCCTCACCATCGCCTTACTGACGTAAAGGCGCGCAGTCGGGGCGTGCCACGTGAACTCGTTCACGTCGTCGGCGGGGTGGAATGCTCCGTAGGCCTTCTCCGGTTCCACTATGGTCACGTCGTAGGGCTGCTCGGTCTCCTTCTGGCTGAGGTTCCTCTGTATTTCTCTTGCGAAGGCTTTGTCCTCCTCTGTGTATCTGTTGGGGCCGTGTGTCTTGAGGTTGGCTAGGACGAGGTTCGTCATCGTCGTGTTGGGTAGGCCTGTCCTGACCGCGGTTATGAGGCGGGGCTCGATATTGCAGTCGGCGGCGAGGGCGGCGGCCTGTGCGCAGCGCTCGATGACCTTCCTTATGGCGTCCTGGTCGGGTAGATTGTCCGTCCTCCAGGCGTAGACGAGTTGGCTGAACTCGGGCGTGCTCACGGTGCACTGGCCGCCGGTCATGACGAACTCGTTGATGCTCCCGCCGCGCCGCATGAGGGCGGGCATGTGTTCCTTCATCGTGTTGACATTGTTGTACATGAGAACGGCTGCGTCTAGGGCACCTGGATAGCTAACGTCCCCGCTCTGGCCGCCAGCGGCGGACTCGACCTTGAACTCGAAGACCATGCTCATGTATGTGAGGGGCCAGACGTCTCCGAGGACGCTCGTGGGCCCGCCTGGGTGCCAGGCGAGCAGGGCGTCCATCCCCTCAAAGAGGCCGTCACGGGCCATGAAGGGTTTTCCCACGCAGAGTTTCTCAGCGGGTGTACCGAGGAGCTTGATCTTCGAATGTATTCCATGTTTCTCAACTGTCTCCTTGAGGGCGACGGCGGCGAAGCAAGAGGCGACTCCAAGCATGTTGTGGGCGTCTGTGAATCCGGCGCCGTATGGTACGGCTGGATCGTCCCATGGGACGGCTTTCTGGCTGTGGCCAGGAGTGGCGTCGTATTCCGCGAAGAAGCCTATGGTAGGGCCCTTTTCCCCCCACTCGGAGTTGAAGGCAGTCGGCATATCGGAGACGCCTGCCTCGACTTCGAAGCCGTTCCTCCTCAGGTAGTCTATGAGTAGTTTTGATGACTTGTATTCGCGTAGCCCTGGCTCGGCGTAGGCGAAGATCTTGTTGCTCATCTCAGCCATCTCGGCTGCGTTGTCGTCGAACCACTTCTCAGCGGTCTCCTTCTCCCCACTCCATGTGCCCATTTTGTGCCCCGAACCGAATCGGGGTCTCAGCGATTAAAAACCTTGGATCGGGGGCGGGTCTTACTCGTTGACTAACTTTTTATTGTCTTCGCCACGTCGGATAGGAAGCAGCCGCTGTCCTTTATCGTCCTCTTCTGGGTCTTGAAGTCGACGTAGATGACGCCGAAGCGTCTGCTGTAGCCGTAGGCCCATTCAAAGTTGTCCATGGTGCTCCAGGCGAAGTAGCCCTTGAGGGGTACGCCCTCCCTCAGCGCCCTGTGGGCTTGATTGATGTGCTCTCTGAGGTAGGCGACGCGTCTCTCGTCGTGGATCTTTCCATCTGGGGACACGGTATCTTTGAAGGATGCGCCGTTCTCAGTGACGTAGACCCGCGAGACGGGGTAGTTCGTGTGTATCCATTTCAATATCTTGTATAGTCCTTCTGGGTGAACCTCCCAGCCCATCTCCGTGTACTCTCCCGACGGGTTGACCCTCTTCATGTTGACTGGGGGCAGGTCTGTGCCATCTGCGACTACGCTCCTCCGGTAGTTGTTCACGCCAAGGAAGTCTATCTGCTCCTGGATCTGCTCCATGTCACCGGGGATGACCTCGGAGGCGTCGCATCCGTATAGCTTCACCATCTCCGCTGGGTAGCCCTCCCTGTAGAGGGCGTCCATGTACCACCTATTTTGGCATAGCTCCCACCTGTGCGCCGCGGCGACGTCCTCGGGTCGATCGCTGGCGGGTTCGACCATGTTTAGGTGGAGGACTATTCCGATCTCCGCGTTGGGTGCGTTATCTCTGAGCGCCCTGACGGCGGCGCCGTGAGCGAGCAAGACGTTGTGGCTGGCCTTGAGGGCGGCGTCGTTGCTGAGTCTGAGCCCCGGCGCATCTTCGCCGGTGACGTATCCCTGCCAGGCGAGTTCCCAGGGCTCGTTGAATGTGGCCCAGTGTTTGACGCGGTCCCCCAGCTCGACGCTGACGGCGTCCGCGTAGGCTTCGAAGTCGTCTATGATGCCTCTTCTGAGCCAGCCGCCCCCGTCGTCTTGGAGGGCTTGGGGGAGGTCGAAGTGGTAGAGGGTGACGAAGGGGGTGATGCCCGCGTCTATGAGGGCGTCGACGATGTTGCTGTAGAATTGGAGTCCCTTGTTGTTTATCTTCCCCCTGCCCTTCGGGAGGATCCTCGACCATGATATGCTGAACCTGTAGGCGTTGACGCCGAGTCGCTTCATGAGTTCGACGTCCTCCTCCCAGAAGTGGTAGTGGTCGCAGGCTTTGTCGCCGTTTGTGCCGTCCTCGATCTTGCCTGGGGTGTGGCTGAAGGTGTCCCAGATGCTTGGGCCTCTGCCGTCTTCGGTGACCGCGCCCTCTATCTGGTATGAGGCGCTTGCCGTGCCGAGGAGGAATCTTCGTGGGAATGATAGCTGAAGGGGTTCCATGGTTAGATCTGTGCGCGGAGCTTTAATGTAGTTGTCTCAGGGAGGTGTGGGGATTAACCTCGTTGATTAATAAATTACCCGCGCGTTGATCCTATCGTGATTTCATGGTAGATGAGCGACGCGTTGAGGAGACGTTGGACCCTGAGAACTGGGACGATTTGAAGGTGCTCGGCCACAAGATGGTGGACGACATGATCGATCACCTCGCCTCGGTGAGGCAGAGACCTCCGGTGATGCCGATCAACGAGCAGATGGCAGTGGCCTTCATGAAGCCGCTGCCGTTGGAGCCTGAGGGGATCGAGAAGGCCTACGGGGACTTCAAGGGGGGTGTGTTGGGGACGCATATGGGGCTGAACACGCATCCCCGGTTCTGGGGGTGGGTGGTTGGCACGGGGACTGCTCAGGGGGCGCTGGCTGAGATGCTGGCTACTGGCATCAACTTCAACATGCCGGGCGGCCCCTTCGCCCCGGTCCTCATGGAGACTCAGGTCCTCGAGTGGTTCAAGGGGATATTCGGTTTCCCAAGGGGTGCGAGTGGGCTCCTCGTGGGTGGGGGGTCCGAGGCTAACCTGCTTGGTATAGCCGTTGCGAGGAACACGAAGGCTGGCTTCGACGTCAGGAGGATGGGTCAGGCGGCTGCGCCTAAGAGGATGGTCCTCTATGGCTCGACGGAGACCCACGTCTGTATCGATAAGGCGGTGCAGCTCCTCGGTCTCGGTGAAGAGAGCTTCAGGAAGATACCCGTCGGTGACGATTACAGGATCAAGGTGGATGCTCTTGAGGCGGAGATTAGGAAGGATAAGGCTGCGGGGCTTCAGCCGTTCTGCGTCGTGGGGAACGCTGGCACGACGAATACAGGTTCATTTGATGACCTGGAGGCTTTAACGGACATCTGCCAGAGGGAGGGTCTGTGGTTTCACGTTGACGGCGCCTTTGGGGCCTGGGCTACGATAGGGGGCAATACGAAACCCCTGGTCAAGGGAATCGACAGGGTCGACTCACTCGCCTTCGACCTTCATAAGTGGATGTATATGCCCTTCGACGTGGCGTGCACGCTGATACGCCGCGAGGAAGACCACTTCAAGACCTTCGCTGAGCATCCCGACTACTTTGGGAACGCCGCGACGATGAAGCTTAGGACCGATTATGGTCTTCAGGTTAGTCGGTACTTCCGTAGCCTGAAGGTGTGGATGGGGTTGAAGGAGCATGGCTTGAACAAGTATGGGCGGCTGGTCCAGCAGAACTGTGACCAGGCTCAGTACCTGGCTGGGCTCATCAGGGTTTCGCCGGAGCTGGAGCTCTTGGCCCCGGTGGCGTCGAACGTTGTCTGCTTCAGATATAGGGTGCCTGGGCTTCCTGAGGAAGCGTTGAATGAGTTGAATTCGAAGGTGCCGATGATGCTGATGGGGATGGGCGTGGCGATGATCTCAGACACGAGGCTGAGGGGGAGGCTTGCCCTCAGGGTGTGTGTTGTGAATCATCGGAGCCGGCGGGAGGACTTTGACCTGCTCGTGGGGAAGGTCCGTGAGGCTGGGGCGATGATGCTCCAGAAGATGGGTAAGGGCTGATTGGGATGCGTAATTTTTTATAAATTGACGTTTTCCGCGTCCGTGGTTGGGATTAGATTCCCTGTAGCTAGGGATAGCGTTTTTTTCCATTTTTCAGATGTACGTGGCTGACGCGGCGTCCTTCGCCGATCTATGGCACGGTGCAGTGTGTGGGGTCTCGGTTTCCTTCTGTGCGTAGCATATGATAAGGCGAAAAAATTGTCGGTTGATTGGGCTAAGATTTGGTCGCTTTATTGATCATTATGGGTTTGGCGTAGATGTCTGACTGGTTCGGGTAGTCTGTTCTGTAGTGTGTTCCGCGGCTCTCCTCTCTCCTTAGGGCGGAGCCGGCAACGAGTTCGGCGACTTTGGTCGCGAATCTGGTCTCGATGACGGCGCGGAGTGTGGATGGGTCCGTGGCGGTGATTCTCTGGTGTTTCCTGATGCGGGTGAGCGCGTCCTGGAACCCTGCGCCGCTCCTCACTATGCCGGCCTGATCCCACATCGTCTTCCTTAGCTCGTTTAGGGAGGTCGTCCAGCCTTCGTCCTTCATGGTCTTGGAGTAGGCTTCGATCTCCTCCTCGGATTGTTTGGGGGCGGCGTGTCTGGTGGTCTTCTTTGTTTGTGCGGCGGCGAAGGCTCCAGCCCTTGCGCCGAAGACTATGATCTCGGTCATGGCGTTGCCACCGATGCGGTTTGCCCCATGGAGGCCGCCCGTGACCTCGCCTACCGCGTATAGGCCCGGGAGGTTCGTGGCGCAGTCTGTTGTGATTGTGACCCCGCCCATGGTGAAGTGGCTGACCGGGGCGATCTTGATGGGTCTCTCGGCGACTCCGGCTCTTTCGAGGGCCTTCCTCTGCGCGTCGACGGGGATGAGTGATTCGAGTCCGATCTCCTTGACCACTTTCGTCGCGTCAAGGAGGACAGCGCCGTCGACGCCCCTCCCCTCGGTTACCTCCCTCATCATGGCGGCGGAGAACTGGTCTCTGGCCATGGTCGTGAGTGGGCGGGTGGTTATGTTGTACTTCTTTACTATATCCTCCCCCTCCGAGTTGAGGACGATGCCCTTGTCGACGAGGTCACCTTAGATGACCACGAGGGGTTGGCCCTCCTCTGCGAGCCCGACTGGGGTGAACTGGGTGAACTCCATGTCCCTGAGGGTGGCGCCGGCCTCGTGGGCAAGGGCGTAGCCGTCCCCCAGGAGGGTGAGGGGGCGGTCGGTCCTGGAGTAAAGTGCCCCGCATCCACCGGTGGCGAGGATAGTCACCTTGGCTGATAGGGTGATGAGCCCGTCTGCGTATCCTACTGCGCCCACTACACGGTTACGGTCCTGGAGAAGCCGCGAGACTGTGCAGGTTTCGAGGAACTCTACACCCTTCTCCTTGGCGTAGGTGATGAGTGGCTTGACGAAGCCAAGTCCTCGGTCCTGCGGGTCGTCTCCACAGGTGGCTGATCCTCTACGTATCTGTATGGCCATCCCGAAGCGTTCCAGTTCGGCTATCCTGTCGGGGCCCTCCTCGACGAGATCAGGGTCGCAAAGCCCCTTCCCCGCTTCCAGGGTGGCTTTCAGGTGGTTCCTCTTTCGTGGCGCCTCCGACGGCGGCCCTGAAGGAGCCGTTCGTGACCGCGCTCGCTGTCTTCATCCCAGCTGGGGACTTGGAGACAACGAGTGTGTGGGCGCCGAGGCTCTCAGTCTCGATGGCGGCGCGCAAGCCTGCTGCTCCACTCCCTATGATGAGAACGTCAGGGTTGTGGGTGGTCATGGGGGTGTGTTAGGGTGCGTGGGTTTTGAGTCTTTCAGTTACTTTTCGATTTTCCATGTGGTGCCTTCGGCGTTGTCTGCGAGGTTGACGCCTAGGGTTGTGAGTCTGTTTCTGATCTCGTCGGCGTTCTTATAGTTCTTCTCCTCCCTGTACTGGTTTCGGAGGTCGATGAGGGTCTTTATGAGGTCCTCTGTGAGCTTGTCGGTCCCCCCTCCCCTTTTTTCGAAGAGGCCCAGGGCGTCGAGTAATGCGCGGTAGGTGCGGTATGCTTTGAGGGTGACTCCCTTGTTGGGGGTGGCGGTGAGGTACTCGTTTATGGCGCCGCTCATGGCGTGGAGTGAGTCCAAGGCTGTGTGGCTGTCTAGGTCGTCGTCCATGGCGGCTTCGAAGGCGGCGCTGTGTGTCTCAACCTCGCCTAGGAGCTTGCGCTCGCATGGGCCTAAGTCGAGGTTTATATCCGATGCCTTCAGGGCGGCTTCGAGGAGGTCGAGGGTGTTTTCGAGGCGCTTGGCGGAGCCTTCTGCGCTCTTCATGGCGTCGTCGGTGTAGTCGAGGGGGCGGCGGTAGTGGGTGCCCAGGTAGAAGTAGCGGAAGGCGTCCAGGCTATACTTTGCTAGGACCTCGTCGAAGCCAATGAAGTTGCCTAGGCTCTTGCTCATCTTCTTGCCGTTTACCATGAGGTGGCGGATGTGGACCCAGTAGCGGACGAACTGCTTGCTTGTGAGGGTCTCGCTTTGGGCGATCTCGTTCGAATGGTGGGGGAAGACGAGATCCTCTCCTCCCGCGTGGATGTCGAGGGTGTCGCCGAGGAGGTCGCGTGTCATGACGCTGCACTCTATGTGCCAGCCGGGGCGCCCGTTGCCCCAGGGGCTGGGCCAAGATAGTCCCGGCTCGGATTCGCTGCGCTTGAGTTCTTCTGGGGTACTTCTCTTCCAGAGGGCGAAGTCCTGGGCGGTCTCCTTGTCGTACTCGTCCTTGGCCATGCGTTCAGTGGTTTGGGTCTGGTTGAGGTCCATGCCGCTGAGGCGGTTGTAGTCTGGGTACTTGTCTATGTCGTAGTAGACGCCGTCATCTGCGACATAGGCTGCGCCCTTGTCGAGGAGGGCTTGGATGAAGGTGATCATCTGGGGGATGTATTCGGTGGCGCGTGGGTTGGCTGTGGCTCTGCGGATGTTGAGGGCGTCGAGGCCGCGTAGGAAGCTGCGGGTGTAGCGTTGGGTGAACTCCTTGATGGGTTCGCCTGCCTTGGCGGAGTCGCGTATGGTCTTATCGTCGATGTCTGTGACGTTCATCACCATGGTGACGTCGTAGCCGCGGTACTCTAGCCAGCGGCGGAGGAGGTCGGTGGAGACGAAGCTTCTGAAGTTGCCTATGTGGGGGTCGCCGTACGCTGTGGGCCCGCATACGTACATCTTGACCTTTCCTGGTTCTAGCGGCTCGAAGGGGCGCTTCGAGCGTGTCATGGTATCGTAAAACTCTAGGTGGTTTTTGGTCACGGTTTGTTCCTCCAGAATCTATGCTCCGCTAGGTGGTGGGTCTCGTTCTTTAAACTTGGACTATCTGACACAATAGTCTCATTCTTCCCGTCTAGCTGCATGAGGTTGGGTTTGGGGTGTTAATAAGGATTGAGGGGCTTTTCTTGTCCATTTAAGGTCTTTCTGTTAGTTGCTTGAGTTGGTCGCTTAGGCGCCTGCGTCCAGTCTCGGCGGTTACCTCGCTTCGGGTGGCTTCTATTACGCCTCTCGTTATGTCGAGTTTGCGTCTTAGTCCCTTGAGGAGGCTTGCGTCCTCCATGGCGACTAGGTGGAGGTAGATCTGCTCCATCTGGTTGAGGTGGTGCTCCGCTTTTTGCAGGTCGCCGGTTCTGAGGGCGTCGAGGGCTTCGCGGCGGAGTTCGCCTGGGACATCGCCTAGGCCGAGAAGGTATTGTATGGGTGTTGCTGTGGCTTGTTCAGGTGTGGGGTAGGTGTCTGTGGTGAGGAGGCTGTGGAGGATCGTTGCCTCGGCGTGTTCCTCGTGGGCGGCCTCGACCTCCTCGTATTGGTCGAGCTCGGGGTGGTCTTCTATGTAGGGCTTTGACTCGTTTAGGAGCTTCCGGGCCTCGACTAGGTTGGTGTGTGCCCTCTCGGGTTGCTTGTTGTGGTCATAGAGGATTGCCTGTTTGCTTAGTTGACGGGCCTTACGGGCTCTGCCGAGGGCCTCATCTCTGGCGTTTTCGCGGTCTTGGAGCTCTTCTGTTGCTTGGTTGATGATGTTCCTGAGGGTCTCCTCGTCGGTTGGCATGGGTGTTGTTGGGTGTGGGGGCTTATATCCGCTCGCCCGGGGGGGTTAGGGTGTGTTGAGGGCGTCTCGTAGGGCGTCGCCGGTGATGTTGGCGCCTGTGAGGATTAGGCCGATCTTCTTGCCTTTGAGTTGGTGGCGTAGCTTGATGGCGGCGGCTAGGGGTGCTGCTCCTGCGCCTTCGGCGATGGTGTGGGCGTTCTCGGCGTAGTGCCTGATGGCGGCCTTGATCTCGGGCTCGGTGACGAGGGTGAAGTCGTCTGCGAGTTGTCGGAGGATCTGTACTGGTAGTTCGAAGGCTTGGCGGGTGCCTAGGCCGTCTGCTATGGTCTTGGCGGGGGGTGTGGATTCTAGTTTGCCGCTGTGCCAGCTGTTGTAGACGGCTGGTAGGGCCTGGGTCTGGACGGCGATGATGCGTGTGCTGGGGCTTATGGCCTTGTAGGCGATGGCGGTGCCGCAGGCGCATGTGCCGGCTCCGACGGGGGCGATGACGGCGTCTAGGTAGGGTTGGTCTTCGATCATCTCTAGGGCGAGGGTTCCGACTCCTGCGATGAGGTGGGGTTCGTTGGCGCTGTGTATGTAGCGTAGGCCGTGTTTCTTGGCGGTGGTTTCGGCGTTTAGGCGGGCCTCGTCGTAGTCGGCTCCGTCTTGGAGGATGGTGGCGCCGTAGCTGCGGATTGAGGCTACTTTGATGGGGTTTGCATCCTTGGGGACGCAGATGGTGGCTTTGACGTTGTGGATCTTGGCTGCTAGGGCTATGGATTGGCCGTGGTTGCCTGTGCTTGCGGTGATGACGCCTCTTGTTCGTTCGTCTGGGGTGAGTTGGGCGATGAGGTTTAGGCCGCCTCGTATCTTGAATGCTCCTGTTGGGTTGTGGTTTTCGTGTTTGATGTGGGCTTCGGTGCCGAGTAGGTCGTTTAGTAGGGGGTAGGTGTGTAGGGGTGTTGGTTGGAGGTGGGGGTGTATGCGTTT
>Ga0315286_10001261_pt1 | contig 22874 bp, 20 predicted proteins | sample YL17G10_0_MG_FD_205038 | JGI IMG/M metagenome (GOLD analysis project Ga0315286, IMG submission 205038) | Sediment microbial communities from Yellowstone Lake, YNP, Wyoming, USA - YL17G10_0 | ecosystem: Environmental > Aquatic > Freshwater > Lake > Sediment | place: USA: Wyoming | collected...
CTGGGCTTAGTCGGGAAACAAGCAGGGCTATATTATCTCGCAAAGAGGCGGCTCAAGCAGTGGCGTTTTTGTGCAGTATTATCCTGTTGAAGGGAATTTCCAGCTTTATGTAAACAGCAGAGTACTTAAGATGACTGCGTCAAACGCATGGCATTATGTTGTCGCTTCCTTTGATGGCGTTAATGCGAAGCTTTCTGTTGATGGCGGGACTCCTGTTACTGGAACCGCTACTTTAACATGGCCAGCACTGGTCACTTCATTGGGAGACAGAAGCACAGGTGGAAGGACATTCTCTGGCAGGCTTGACGAGATTAGACTGTCTAATGTTGCAAGAAGCGATGCATATGTATTGACTTCTTACAATAACCAGAACAACGCCAACACTTTCTACAGTGTGGGCGTCGAAGAGTCCTAAACTCAAATAGAATTTTTATGGCTCATTGTCTCAATTAGTCAGAGGCAAGTATAAAACATTTAGAAGCAGACAGATGAATCTTATTTCCAAATTTTAATAAAGGTATGAATCTGTTAGAATGCCCGACATAAAATGGCAAATTTATTCTCTTACTTATTTTAAGGTCCGCTTCTTTAAATTTGTTTTCCCAATTCTTGGGATTAAAGCTAATAAATTCAGTTATATGATTTGAACTCGTTCCGTGAACACGAGGTATTCGAGGACGCAAGAATGATAGAAAGAAAGAAAATACTTTCCAGGTTCTATTTGGAACTGTAACTATGATTATGCCATCCTTTGCCAGCACTCTTTTGCATTCTTTTAGGCAGTTTATTGGGTTATTCAAATGTTCTATCATATTACTTGAAAATATTAAGTCAAATCTATGATTTGAAAATCGAGATAAATCTTCGGCATCACATATCAGATATTTGACATTTGGAATATTCCTTGGCTTTAACTTGTCCTTATCCAACTCTGTACATATTAATTTTGCACAATGTTTAGCAATGGTAACACTTTGTGCACCATTACCTGCGCCAAGCTCAAGCCCCGACTTAAATTTATGCTTTCCAAATACAGAAAAAATGAATTCTGCTTCTTTATTTCTTACAAAAAAATGCCAGGTTTTCGGATCTATTTTCGCCTTGTCAATATCTTCAGGCGCAAACCAAAAGCCAATTTGCTCATTTGATATTTTCATCATTATTACCATATAACTGCCATTCTTACAAGTAATTAAGCATATATAAATTTGTTTCCTTCTAAAGTAGATTGCGGTATGAAAAGATTTAAAGACAATGAATTCATTCAATTGTCTAATGGCAAAAATCTTTGGCATAATAAAGCAAGGCAATTCTGGCAAAATACTGCCTAAACTTAAAGAGATGGGCAACTCTTTCAAATTCGGGAAATGTACTTATAAAACCTTCAAAAATGGCGGCTTTGGGCATCTTTTTAATGACAATATCAACAAGGAACAGCCAATAACGGATTCAAAGGCGGGATTAAGCATCGTGTTCTGCGGCAAGATTTTTGATTATGAAAAAGAGAAGCAGATATTGATTGAACAAGGGTTCAAATTCAATTATACGGAGAATGATGCAGAATTTATATTGTGCTCTTATCAGGCCGACGGCTTAAAATTCCTTCACAAACTAAACGGCGTCTTTTGCTTTGCAATATGGGACGAGAAGAGAAAGAAGCTAATTCTTGCGAATGACAGGTGTGGCATAAGCCCCATGTATTACTATCATGACAAGGATAAATTTATCTTTGGCTCTGAAGTCAAGGCACTACTTGCAGCTAACGAAATAATAAAAGAAATCAATTGGGAGGGTTGGAGGGATTTCTTTGCCTTTGAGTATTTATTGGGAACCAAAACCCATTTTAAGAATGTATATTCTTTGCCAAATGGTTCATATATTATTGTAGATAAGAAGGGAATGAAAATAGAAAATTACTGGGATTATGACAGGATAAAGGTCGATTATTCGCAACCATTCGAGTATTTTGTTGAAAAGGGTGTTGAGGTTATAAGAAATGCCATCCTGAGACAAACAAAGGGGATGAAAAAGGCAGTTGTGTTCCTTTCTGGAGGGTATGATTCAAGGTGCATAGCAGCCTCCCTGAAAAAATACACTAACGTACAATTTGAGACGTATACGACGATTCATCCCACTGGATTAAGAGACGCAAAATTAGGGCAGGAGGTTGCAAAAAAGCTTGGTGTTTCTAATCACTTTATTCCACCACCCAACAATAAGTATGCCAAATATTTCCCGGAGCATATAAGGCAAACAGATGGCCTTTCTTCAATAAATTTCTGGCTTATGCCGCTGCTCGATAATGTGGAAACAAATAATATAGTATTTGATGGCTTGATGGGAGATGCCCTTCTTTCTGGCTCTAGGCTACAAAGGGATATGTGCAACTATGGCTGGAATGATAGGATGGATGATGTTAAAACAGCAACTCTGCTATTTGAAACCATAAGCGATTTTCCTGATTATCCGAAGGGCTCCCCATACAAATTCTTCAAACCTACTTATCTGAAAAAAATTAAACCCGATAAGGTCTCCATACAGGATGCGCTCAGGAAAACAATTAAAAACGAATACCGAATAACTGCTTTTCAGCTGAAGAATCGAACAAAAAATACTATCGCCCTGGATACTCAAAATCTTACTCTAAGAAAATTGCGGTGTTATTATCCGTTTCTGGATAAAGATATTGTCGAATTTGCCTTAACTATCCCTCCGGAATTCAAGTTTAAGAGAAATATTTACAATAAAATTCTGCAAAAAGCGTTTCCGGATGTAATGATTGTTCCTTCAAGCAGGGACTTGACTCCCAGAAAGTTCGCAGGAAGAATAATTTCTGGTTTGAAGAACCATTCGCTTGTCAGACTCGCCCGAAAAGCTGAGAAGAGTATGCGGGCAAACAAAAAGATTGCTGCTCAAAAATTGCCTGACATTGATTATCTCTCGAAAATTTCAAAAGAGATGCCTATGTCTTCATTTATAGAAAGGAAGAAGCTTCTAAGAGAAATTGAAACCTGCACAGCCAAAAATAGAGATCCTATTAACTCTATCTCCGCTTTGCTGAGGTTCTGTGTGTGGTATAACATTTACATCGAGAATTAATAGCCAGCCGTTGATAGTCTGTCGTCTATAGAAATAGAAAGGTTTATAAAGAAATAAAATCTACATTAGTATATCATCTCCACTAATAGATGACTAATTTATGGGGGGAATAGTCTACAATATTGCTAATCAATTAGGCAAGTTGCCAGAAAAATTCCCGCATCCCATTGCTGGAAAAGATTTTAAATTGGATGGAAATAGACATTGTTGAAGATTATGAAAATAAAACATTACACCTTGAAAGAAATTGTGAAAAAAACAAGAAAAAATGATGGCAGTTTTTTCGCACCTTATTTTATTAGACCGATATCTAGAAGAATTAGTTTAATGATTTATAAAACGAACATAGCTCCAGAAATAATAGTGCTATTGGGCACTCTAATTGGAATTCTTGGTGGAATATTATTTCTATTAAATCTGTATTGGATTACTTTAGTTGCTGCAATATTAGTATATTTATCCAACGTTCTTGATTGTGTTGATGGAGAAATTGCCAGAATCAGTGGGAAAGTCACGAAGAAGGGTGCATTGCTGGATGAATATACTGACAGACTTACGGATACAATTATATATTTCTGCTTGGGGTTAGTTAATTATTGGATATATAACTCGTATTGGATTTGGATAATTACTTTCTTTGCGGTGGCAGGGAATTTCATCATGGTTGACCTGGGACTCAAAATAAATAATTTAAGAGATGCAAAAAAAGTGATGAATTTTTATAAAAAACCACTGTGGCGAAGAGCAATGCAATATGGTGGAGATGGAAATGTTTTGTTAATCTTTATTTTTGCACTACTAAATAAAACTATAATAGCACTGGTATTGATTGCCATAATTACTAATATTTATGCAGTTGGAAGACTAATTTATCAATATTCTAAATTTAAACAAGATGAAAAATAAGAGATCATAAATATGAAAATTGCATATCTGGCTCCTGAGTTTTACCCTCCCTGGGGAGGCGTAGGAACATATTCTGTTAATTTAGTCAAAGAACTGTCTAAATTCAGAAATATGGACATCCATGTCTTTACTCCCGAAAGAGGAAAGGATTACAATAAAAAAGACATCGAAAAATTTTTTGGCAATAGAATCACGATTCATAATATTTCGAAAGCTAATGATACATTTATGTACAATTTCTATTTTCAATATGCGCTATTAAAGAAATTCAAGGAATATTATCGTAAACATAAGTACGATTTGGTTCATTCCGCGAATTTAGTTCATATGCCTGATATTTTTCTCAAATTTGGGAAGCAGCCCTATCCATCTGTTGTTACAGGACATACAACCATAAGAGGGCAGGTTGCTGGTTTTTTGCAAAGCAATAAGAATTTTTTTAAGATGGCACCATCTGAGAAAGGTAGCATCGTTTTATATCCTCTAATAAATCAACTTGAAAAAATATATCTTAAGAATACTCCCAATTTAATAAGCCCTTCCAAAAAATTTGCCAAGATATTCAAAGAAAAGGGATATAAAGGAAGAATAGAAGTCATTAATTACGGAATTGACACTGATTTATTTAACTATAAGAAAATAAGAAATCCTTATGAGAAATTTCCCCAGTTTAAGAATATTGATAAAACTAAAATTCTTTATGCAGGAAGACTGATTTCCCAGAAGGGAATTGATATTTTTGTGAGATTAATGCATGAATTAATAGAAGAAAAAAGAAATGTGCATTTTATCATTGCCGGACAGGGGGACGAAAAAAATCTTTTTAGATTGATTAGAGACTACAACATACCAAAAGAAAGCTATACTTTTCTTGGCTTTGTTCAAAATCATGATTTGCCCGGGCTGTATAAACTGTCAGATATATTTGTTTTACCATCATATTATGAGAATTTCCCGATATCATTGATGGAAGCGATGTCTATGAGATGTGTATGTATTGCGACTGACGTTGGTGCAGTAACTGAATTAATAGAAGATAGCCGAAACGGGATAGTAGCTGAGGCAGGAGACCTTCTATCCATTAAAAGAAGCATATATAAGCTAATTGACAATACTACTCTAAGAATCAGGCTGGCAAAAAAGGGAGAGAATAAAATAAAAAAGGAATTAACAAACAAGCAAATGGCTCACAAAACTAAGAAATTTTACAATGAGATGATAAAGTGAAACTAATAAATTCCCAAAAGAATGAGGTAAGGAAAAAAATAATCTATACTATATTATTTATCATATTAATTCTGATTTTATTCTTGGGGCTATATAAGATTAATTCAGAGAGTCTATGGGAGGATGAACTATACACATCAGAATTTGCCCAAGAAAATGTAAGCACTATTATTTCAGGTGAAAGCGATTTTATGAATCCCCCCACCTATGTTTTGTTCATACATTTTTGGACTTATGTTTTCGGGTCTAGCCAATTGGCTTTAAGATTGCCATCTGTAATATTTGGAATTTTAGCAGCAATCACAATCTTTCTTCTGGCCAAAAAGCTTTATGACGAGGAAACAGGATTGCTAGCAGTATTGTTTTTTGGAACTGCGGAGTTTTTTGTATTCTACATGCAAGAAGCAAGGTCTTATACTTTGCTACTGTTTATCAGTGTACTTTCTAATTATTTATTTATAAGATATTTAAAAGAAAAAAATAATCTACTAAGTCTTTTATATGCATTAGTCACATTAATCGGGCTATATGTGCATTATTTTATGGTGTTTATCGTTCTATTACAAGATGTATTCTTCGTTATTAAATACAAAAATTTCAAAGCGTCCTTTAAGAAATGGTTTTTCAGTCAAGCCATCATTGCCATTTTGTTCAGTTTTTTATTCTTTAAATCAATTTTACCTAAGATGATATTAGAAGATTCTTCTGTTATTAGTTGGATTGCCAACCCAAATCTAATTTCGGTGGAAAATTTATTTAATGTATTCGTTGGAAATTTTAAAATCTACTTTATAGGCATTATTTTTTTAATTTTAGTTTTATCCTTATTTTTGTTCAATTTATTTGATAAAAAATTAAGAAAATTTATGTTATCAGATGAAGATTTATTCCTATTATTGTATCTTTTTGTGCCTCTTATTGCAGTTTTCATTATCTCACAGTTTAAACCCATATGGATGCCCAGATATTTAATAATTATTTTTCCAGCAGTTGTATTGATAATTACTCGCACCATACTTACATTCAAAGCATTTACTTTGCGAATTGGATTAATTATTATTATATTGCTGGGTAATTTTATTGCTTTGGATCAAATGTATTCTCAACAAGATAAATCAGACTTGAGGTCGGCAGTATCTTATATAATGGGTGAATATGAAAAAAATCAGTTAATAATAGCTTATTGGTTTCCGCAATCACACTTCAATTATTATGCCACACAAAATCTGAGCAATGATTTGGTATATCAAGGAAAAATTAACTCTGAAGGCTATCCGTCGGAATTAGATGCAAAAGTAGCTGGCAGAGGAGTTTTCTATATAGTATGTTTGACCTATAGATGTAATGCATTGGAAGGCAAAGTTAGGGAATTAAATCAATCTTTTAAATTGATGAACACAATGGATTTTAAAGATGTGCGAGTGGAAAAATACGAAAAAATTTATGTTGTGGATAAAACTCAAGCAGACCCAATACAGCTACCTCTAAAGGCATTTGCCTTATCCAGTGAAAATATTGGTAATAACTCTATTCATTTTTATTGGACAAATGATACCGCAAAAATTAAATTTAGGGTGCCGGAGAATAGATATGTTCTATATTTTGAAATGATGGGTACTCCTCCAGCACCAATTAAACTTGATATTGTGGTGAACAATCTTAGCTATGAATTTGTGCTCAATGATAGTCTTGAAATATGGCATAACGATTCGGTAGACATTGGTCTGATTTCAAATGAAACAAATTTTTTACAATTCACGTTTTCAGAGGACGCATTCTCCCTATGGAAAAATGGCACGGTTAGATTTGACAGAAATGCTTTTATAAGAAATGTTACTCTTGCTTTAGAAGGTAAATGATTAAAATCCAAGATTTAGCAATATAGCTAGGAGACATATGTGTTGAAATGAAAATATTATTCACCACTTCCTTTTATCCGCCCTTCCACGTTGGTGGGGCATGCACTCATGTCAAATATTTAGCAGAAGCCCTAGTTAGTGAAGGACATGAAGTTCATGTCATGTTTAGCATGGATGCCTATGAATTAAAGAGGCACGGTGTTCAAAGAATGCCCAAGAATTGGAATGGTGTCAAGGTTCATACCCTTAAATCCCCGCTGGGAAAATTGGAACCAATTCTGAACTATGTTCTTGGAACTCAGAAATACACATATAATTATTTTATGAATCTGGTGCAAAAAGAAAAATTTGATGTTGTTCATCACCACAATATTTCTTTACTGGGGTATAATATATTAAAAAAATTAGGTAATTACAAAAACATGTACACAGCTCATGACTATTGGTTGATTTGTCATAAATATAATTATTCTAAATTTGGAAAAATATGCAATAGAAGAACATGCTTTAGCTGCACATTAGCCCATGCTAAGCCATATTTATTCCATAGACTTGGCAATGAGTTTAAAACGGCAATAAAGGACATAGATTTAATTATTGCGCCGTCTAATTTCATGAGAAATGAATTGAAAAAATATTTGAAAAATAAAATTGAAGTAATCTACAATTTTGTGCCAGAACCTCCCAGAAATTTGCCAAAAATAGCGTATGAGGATTATTATTTGTTCGTAGGACAACTTGAGAATCACAAGGGCATATTAGAACTAATTGAATTATTCATGAAGAATAAAAAACAATTACTCATCATTGGCAAAGGTTCCTTGGAAGAACAAATAAGGAAGAGAATAACAACTTCTTCGAATATTAAATATCTGGGTTGGAAAAATAATATTCAAATTCTCACCTTTATGAAAAATGCTAATGCATTAATTCTCCCTTCAGAATGGGCAGAAAATATGCCCAATGTTGTCTTGGAAGCAATGAGTGTGGGTTGTCCATTTATTTGCTCGGATATGGGAGGATTAAAGGAACTTGCAAAGCTCACATGCAGTGGTTTGATGTTCCCCACGAAAGATTTAAACAAATTAAATAGCATTTTAAAGAAATTTAGAAATCAGGAATATTCTAAACAAAAGTTGCTAAAAACGTATTGTGAATTTTTTCATAAAAAAGCATTTTTGAAGAAGTATTATCACCTAATAAAATGACAAAAAAACATGAAAAAACGAAAAAGGACATTAAAGAAATTTGTTTAATAATTTTATTTTTTATCGGTATTTTTCTTTCGGTTGTCTGGAGTTTTTCAAATAAAATTACCACCATCCCAATTGAATATCAATTTGGCTTAATCCAGACACTTCCTCTGATTTTTTGGATTGGGATAATTTTGGCATTTATAAGTCTGATACTTGGACTCAAAAGTGATTCTGAAAAGGCATTCTTCATTAAAATTGGGCTTTTTGCATTCATAGTCTGGAATCTTCCCCAAATATATGAGAATAATCCTAATACGTGGGACTCATTCCTGCATTTCGACAATAGCCTTAGAGTGACTGGAATTTTGCATGACAATTATTGGGACCAGTATTTTCACGAATATCCTGGATTTTTCGTTTTTGGATTTCTTCTTTACAAAATTAGCAATTTGGATCCACTCCTATTTTTAAGATACTATCCTTTGTTTGCCAGCGTTCTTACATTCATCGCTTTATGGTTGTTTTTTAAGAGATTTACATCGAAGGAATATTTCAGATATTCCCTTATTTTTGGCATTTTTTTGAATGTGTGGCTTGACTTTCATTATAGCCCGCAATCATTTGGGATGATAATCGCCCTTTTATTGGCTGTTTGTCTGTCCATTGATAAAAAGGAATACAAAATAATAGGTTTATTGTTAGGTGTGCTCTTAATTGTCAGCCATCCCACAAACTTTATACTAGTAATTGGAATATTTACTACTTATGAAATTTTAAAATTCTTTAGAAATATGCTATTGAGTAAAAAAGTTCGGATAAACAAGATTGTTTTTGTTTTATTATTGTTGTATTTGTGCTGGACCTTAGTTTGGGCAACACACAGTGTACATTACCTTTTTTCCAAATTAAGTCTTTCAGCCTCAATTGTTGAAAGCGGAAATTTATTTGATGCCCTGGGTGCTGCCAACAAGGAAATTTTATCCAAGCATATTCAGACAACTACGCCAATACCTGACATTATAAAACCTCCTACTTCAACTGCTAATTTAAGCGAGTCCACAAATGTCCCAGAAGAAACCCTTCTTACCAGCTCCGTAAATTATTTGACATTAGTCTCTAAGATAAGATTCGCCGTTTTGATTCTTTTGGCGGCGGTATGTTTTACCTATTTTGCGATTCTTTTGTTGAAAAAGGCAAATTGGGAACAAGATGCCCTTTTATTCAAAATTTCTTGGGTACTATTTTTGGGTGTCACTCTGGTCGTTCTGCAAATTGGAGGCAGATTGAATTTTAGAGATCGAATTTTCCTATATTTTATGTTGATTGCTCCGGTAATATTGATAGAAGCATTGAATATGTTGCCAGGCAAATTCAGAGCGGGATTGATTTATCGTCTATTGATTTTTGTTTTATTTAGTGTGGCTTTCGTTGTGTTTCTATCGCAGCATTATCTGACAAGCCTGTACATATTGAGCGATATGCAATATAAAACAAGTGTGATAAGCCTACTGAACATTGAATATTCTGACCTTCCTACACAATACCGTACCCTCAGATTCATAGACAAAGAAATACATTCTGTTGCCAGGCCATTGACAAAACAAGTGCACAACTATGTGATATTTGACACAAACCAGAGAAACTGGTATTTAAAATGGAGAAGTGCTCGAACATTTAGTTTGGCTAGAAATTATGCCAATTTGAATTATGACAAAATTTACTCTAACGATATAACTGAAATTTATAGTTAAATTAGGAAGATTTATAAATTCTTTTTGCCAGGATATATGTGTCGATGAAATTTAAATCTAATATCAAGCTAAATTATCTCGTAATAATTTTTCTCTTAGTATTTACAGCATCTATAACGTATGTTTTCCGTTATGAATTAGGTATAACAGGATATATTATTTATCAGCAAATAAATTACACTCAGCCGCAACAAATAGAAACTTGGGAGCCTTTGGGTGTTAAATCTCAGAATGTAGAATACATGAATTCTATTGAGGATACTTCAGATGGGTATTTCCTGAACTATTTTGGCGAAGATATCGATATTAGCTATAAAATCACTCCACAGTATTCAACATCAGCCCCTCTATCATTGTTCAGCTCAATACGTGTGAAGACAAATTATGAAGGAACTGCATATGATTTTCAACCTTCTCTAGGAGGACCGATAGTAAATTTGGGTGGCAAGGTTTACAAAGAGTATGAAGGGGGAAGTGTTATTAAAAGGACAATATTAAAGAAGGAATTCAATAACAAGGGCATATATATATCATATAATTATTCAACCTCTACTGATTACCTTATTCTAAATGTACGTTATTCTATTAAGGGGAAGGTGTTAGTTGTCAATATGAGTTCTCCTACCCAGAAAATAATTGGTATTGGAGGTAGCAGCACCGGCGGGCAGTCCGGCAGCGAAGAGGTTTCTTCAGCTATGACGTATGCTACTGATGCCTGGCAATATGCATTGCTGAAAAATAAAAAAATCTTCTTTAAGTTTTATCCAAACCTGGTAAAAAGCAGTGCAACATTTTGGTATACATACAAACCTACCAAAACCTCTAGTGGAAATTATTATCCAAATATGGGTGTTTATTATAACAAGACATCTATGGGAGAATATCAGCCATTGCAGGAAGTGTATTACTTTATCGCAAGCCCCAATATAATAGATTTATACCCTAAACTACCTGATACTATCTCACAGTATAAGGATTTTTTCAAAAATAGAATCGTAATGGATTTTTGGAGCGATGGTTCTACAGCAAGTTACAGTAATTATTTTAATTATACGACCCTGCTCTACAAGTATGGATTTAGGGACCTATATGTGGATTTCCTGGGAAGAACCTACCCCCAAACCACCATTATTAAGGAATTCTCTAAGTTGGGATACCTAACCACTAGCTATACAGACTATATAATAATAAAAGAAGGCTCTGCCTACGATAATCTGGACTTTGTGGCAACAGACATTAATGGAAATAAGGTAATTGGATGGACAAGTGGCAGTACTCGCTATTATCTGAGTAAATACGCGAAGAGAATTGACATTGCGAAAGATCTTTCTCCTCAACTCCGAGCTATGGGGCAAGTTGGTGAATTCTCAGATCAAATTGCTGCTGCAACGCCATGGGATTATGTGGATATGAATATAAACGGTCCTATAGAAGGGATGTTCAAGAATAATTTTCAATACATGCAGGGCCTGACAGAGTATATAAGACAAACCGAAGCGGGCCCCGTTATAACAGAGGGATTTAATCCCATTTATTGGATTAATATTCTTGATTCTTACGAAGCATCGACTAGTTGTTGTAATGATGCTTACCTTGATCCGGTTATTGTTGACTTTGACTTAATGCAAATCCATCCAAAATTGACGCCTTATGGAGGATATTGGCGTCGTTTCATGCCTAGTGCAAACAATAATGCAAAATATAAAGGGATTAAAGAAGCAGATATAGATAAATACACAACTACCCACGTCGCTTTTGGTCATATTGGCTTCATTGACTCAACAGCTCCCTGGATGCATAATGTTTCTGATAAATTAGTAATAAAGTATTATTATCTCATGAAAGAATTGCAGAAAGAATATGCCCTTGAAGATGCTGTTGACATCAGGTATTATGTAACTGGGCAATGGTTGGATGTAAGTGATGCCATGAGGGCGGCTTATGATTTTGTAAATGCACAGGTTAGAGTTACGTATGACAATGGATTGGTTGTTTATGCCAATAGGCATGATAATGCAAATCTAAATGTGGACTACGAAGGAAAGACGTACGTAATCCCGCCTTCTGGATTCTTTGCTTATAATCCAAATGACGGCTTCTTTGAATTCTCGGGATTGCAGAATGGGAAAAGGGTGGATATTTCAGAAAATGGAGTCTATACTTATTTGGATCCAAGGAATAATGGGGAAATGAACTTCACCCTGCACGATAACAATTATTATCTTGCCCAGAGATTCAATATTGGCACCGGCTTGCAGAATATTACATATACATTCACCATAATGGACAAAACAATAATCACAACAAGCGAGCCGTTGAGATTGACAAGATTGCCAATGACTGGAAACATGGTAAAGGTAACGATGAATTCTGCAACTGGTAGCCAGACTACCACCAATTTACTGGAAACCAAGAGTATTTTGGTTGATAGCTCAAAATTTGGAATTAAAATAGACGGCAGCGCCTATACAAGCGGAGCGATAACTGGAATCAAGCAAGTTGAAATAGATAAAAATAATGACCCTGCATTGAAGTTCAACTATGATTTTTCACAAGGAGTCCTCAACTTAAATGCCCTTGATATCCAAGAGGTTTCAGGATACATCATTGTCAAAAATCTCAACATAAACAACAAAACAATCTACCTCGACAGAGCATCCAACGCCTCAAGGGTCTGCATTGAAGATGCGGATATCAATACTATTGCCGATATCAGCTCCAGCTGCAAGGGAGCTAATGAAGTTTTAGTAGCATGCCCTGGAACCAATGGAAGATATTCCTGCAATATTGTCGGCAACAAGTATGAAGTCTCTGGCTTAACGCACTCAGGAGCAATGGAATATGGCTGCTCACTCCATTGGAACTGCTCGGGTTGGAGCGGTTGTTATAATGATTCCCAGGCAAGAACATGCGGCTGCGGATGCTATTTTGATTCTGAATGCACAGGCGAGTATGCTCTCCAGCAGAGTTGCACCTGTTCACTTCCGTGGAGCTGCAACGAATGGTCAAGTTGCGTCAACGAAATGCAGGTCAGGACCTGCACTTGCGGATGTGGCATCGATTCTGAATGCACAGGCGATCACTCTGCCCAGCAAGCATGCGCCTGCTCCATGCCGTGGAATTGTAGTGAATGGTCAAGCTGCAGCAACGGCACACAGACAAGAGACTGTATCTGTGATTGCGAGATTTCATCTGATTGCCATGGAAACAATACCATAAAACAGAATTGCACAATGCCTCCTGTAACAGAGCAGCCAAGCCCACCTCCATCTGGAGGAGGAGGCGGTGGCATAATTATCCCTCCAATTATCACAAATAACACTCCAGTTGTGAACCAAACGACAAATTTAAGTAGTAATAACACAATAAATCCACCTGTACAGAACCAGACAATTAACTACACGCAACCTCCTAAAAATTTAACAAACACCACAAAAGCCGCCGGAAAAGTGACTGCCCCAGGACAAATAAGGAAGAAACTTTCGACATTTACGGCGAGATTAGTACAGAACATGGCCCAAATAGCTTTAGACGCAACGACACTGACATTTATTGCTGCACTGTTTATAATGACTATGGCAGCCCTGATTATGCACAGAAAGTCACGAATAATGCACCCCAAGTATTCCCAGGGAACAGAGCAGATGAGGGCTTACCAGCAGCAGCTAATCCATATGAGGCCAAGGGAGCAGCATTACCAGGAATTAGCAGGTTACATCCAAAAGAGCCGGGACGCCGGAGTAGAGGAGCAGGTCATAATCAAAAAATTAAGTGGTGCCGGCTGGAAGGCGGACGTTATTAAGGAGTACATGAAAAAATAGCTATTTCTTCACAAACGGATATGCAAAATACCAGAATACAAAGAAATAAAGGATGAAAAGAATCCATCCTGCGTTTGTGTGAAAGATTCCTATGGCCAGTTTTGGGGAATAGAATATCCCCACAAGCATTAAAAGGTAAATTCTTAGAACATTTGTTAAAAAATCTCCGATAATGCCTGGTATGAAAACTAACAGCATTCTTCCTACGTCCAATTTGTCTTTGTCGACTACAAAAATAAGAAAATAAAGAACAGTAAACAGCATAATTGACTCCACGCCAGAGCATACCTTTCCGATATTCACAACAAAACTGCCAACACCTATAGTTTCAGAGTTAATTAATCTTGCATTTGAAAAAGTGAGGGAGAGTAAAAAATAAAGTGTTTTTGTGATGGTATAGCTCAGCAGCTTCCAGGAGTTCTGCACAACATAGGAAAAGGCAAGGAATATTCCAAACAAGATTGCTGTTATTACAAGCTCTTTCTTGAATTCTTTAATGAAATCTATGGCAAAACCTAGGCTGAAAATCGCCATTGCAAACGATAATAGTGCCAGGATCAATAATGAATATCTCAATACTACAAAAAAATAGAGATATTGCAGGGCGAAATCTGGGTTTAGCGAAATATAATATTTGGTGTAAAAAAATAAAAAGTGAAATATGAATCCCAGAATGCCAAAAATCATTAAGTCTCTAATATTAAACTTGAACTCTTTAAATCTGTAAATTGAATTTTTTACTAGTAATAAAAACATTACAGCCGCAAACATTAAAACCCCGCCGAGGGCGATGTACTGCACTGTGAAGAATTCCTCCGGGACGATTATTCTGTCAATAAAAGGCAGGCTGAGAAATTGAAGGACTATAAAAAACAAAACCAAGACAGCACTTTTAACCAGAAACTGCCTGAACCCTGGATTTTCCTCGAACATTTTTTGAATGCCTGAGATTTTCTTCTTGGACTTCCTAGGTGTTCTTAGTTTCTTGACATAATCAGCCATGATGAAAGGGAATGCTGCAAGTTGCCCCAGCGTCCATGCAAGACCCATGCCGAAGATTCCATATTTAATGGTGAATGGGATTATAATTAACATCAAAACGACAACCGAAGAATTCATCAAAATAAGCTCCCTTAATCTTTTTTCAATATTCAGTTTTGAGCCGTAAATGGACTTGAATGCTACGAGTATTGAGCTTAAAGACAGCAAAACCAACAAATTGTTGCCCTCTGAGAAATATGCCTCCCCGAAAAACAGCAGGAGATATCTTCCCACAAAAATGATGAAAATTATCGACGGTATGAGAAGGGCAAAAGCGAACAGATATGCCCTCTTCTCAGCTTCCTCATAAAACTCCTCTTTCTTGGAGCCCTCTGCAAAGAGTGAGGTAGCAACTGAAGTTGGAATGACATTGAGCAGGCTGGCTATCATAGCGGGAACATAGTAATAAGCTGTAAATTTTACGTCCATTAACTGTGTGATTATCAAAGGAAAAAGATAGGTTGGGGCCTGCGCCAGTAAAGAGGAAAGATAGTTGGCAAAGGATAGGGGCAATATCTCCTTCATGACATTCTCGTAAATGGCTGGCTCGGGCCGGTAGCCCTTTGTGAAAATGAGCACGTAAAGTGATTGCAGAAGTGCAATGGCAAGCGCTATGACCCATGAGCCGAATATTCCAAAAGCCGCGAATGAAACTAGGAAAAAAGGCAGGGCTATCTTTATGACGCTGAAAATTGAGCTCTGCCAGAGAACATACTTCGCGTCTCGAAAAGCCACAAAAACGCTGGTGCATAGTGATGCAATAACGGAAATAATAACGCCAAAGATAAAGAACAGCGCCAGAAACATATTCTGCTTGATAAAGAGCAGCTTTGGTGAGAATATGCTTAGCCCTAGTATGAAAATAGAGGATATGCAGATAGCGATGAGTGTGGAAATAAAAAAGCTGGAATTTATATTCTTGCTGGGCTCCTTCGCACGCGGAAGAAACCTGACTAGGGAGATTCCCATTCCAAACCCCGACAGGGTTACAATAAGGCCCATTGCGGATATTACGGCAGTGGCCAGTCCTACATCATTGGCGCTGTAAAGCTTCGCGTTTATAGTCCAGAAAACGAAGCCGAAGCCTGTTAAGACTATGGAATTCAGCATAAGATATAGGGAATTAGAGTAAAGCTTGTCCTTCATCAGTTTCTTGACGTTCGGTATATGCATTCTCTATGATAAGAATCGGGTATTTAATAGGATTTCGGTTTATAAAGAATATTTCATTTCATAATATGAGGGTATAAGCCTTTTATTTATGGGATTCCCATAATGTGGATTTTTTTGAATTATGCCCAGTTTTCCTGTTAAAGAATTAAGAATCATGCATGCCTTTTTTGACTTCGGTGCTTGTTCTTTTAGAAAATCATAAATCTCCTTTGCCTCTGCAGAAAATTTTATTTTTACCATACATAAACCGAAGCCATGAGCTTAAAATAACTATCTGGCTTTATTTAGAAAAATCTTCAGGATAATTAGAACCTTTTCTGAGCGCTTGCCTCATTTTTTCACTATTGTTATGTATCCAGGTAATGCCTTTAAGGCTAACTGCAATTTTATTGCTTTCCTCAAGATATTCAAGAATTATCTTTAAGGTATTGTGATTTATCTGTTTCGGAAGTTTTCTTTTTAATTCAGGAATCGTTATAATGCTGTTCTCCATATTTTTTAGGGTTTTTTCTACCATCATGACAGTATTTAATGTGGGATAATGCACCAACTTCTGTTTTGACATATTAATCACAAAAAGTTATTAATTAGTAAATAATAGTTATTAACTTATATATAAAGGTTGTTATTTTGGATTTTTTATTAATAATATTCATGGCAAAATTCCTGAAAAATTTTCAGAAACAGCCCTATAACATGTGGTTATTTTGATTTATAGAAAAAAATAAAGAAAAAAAAGGAAATTACTTCCTTCTCCTTATTGTGGCAAAACCTATGCCTGCTCCGCCAAGGGCTAAGCCAGCTGCGATTAAGCCGAATTCTGGAACGTCAAAAAGCTTGAACCCCAGAATGTTTATGTGCGATGTATGCTCCATTACTGTCTTGGTGTCGCATACGCTTCCTGCACAGGCTGTCGCACTGCTTCCTAAAGAGCAGTCACCTGCATTATACAGAACTCTGAAATATCCTTCATTGTCTGTTGCATCTGAAACCACATTGCCCTCGCATGTAACTTCCACTGTAACTCCTTCTACAGGTGGTGTTGACATTGTATCACCACTATAGACATGTCCGTCTATCACAGTAGGCAACTCCGCCGTAGCTGTGGCGAAAGACATGCATGCAATAACTGCAAAGACAATTCCTATTAAAAATTTTGTATTCATATTCTCATCTCCGTTTTCTCATAAACATATAACCTAATCCTGCGCCGGCAAATGCAACGCCAGCTGCCAAGACTGAAAACTCAGGTATGCTCAATTCCAGGTTCACGACATACAAGTCCGGAAGCACCATGTCTTTTGATTTTACTGCTCTGGATGCTTCATCTCCTGCAACTGAGGCTGTTAACATGTCGCCCTCAATGCATTCAGTTGAATCGAATTCAACCACATACTCGCTTTGAGAGTCAGTCTCGCTTGACTTTGTTGTTATGGTTCCGTCACTATCGCATTGAACGTCCACCATAATGCCTGCTCCTGCAGGTGTCTGGCCGTCCATCTGAATGATTGTACCGTGCACATCGACAAATGTTGGAGCTGTTGAAACCCCAATCACGGAAACAGCCATGACGAATGCCATTAAAGCTATTATTCCGATTGTTTTCATAATTTCACCTTCTTTTTCTCATTCCTAAGTATCCAGCGCCTGCTACACCAAGTGCAGCCAAGCCTGCTATTAAGCCGAATTCTGGAACTTGATTTTCCTCTACCCTGAAATTATCTGATTTCTTGCATGTACCGCAAGTAACTTCAACTTTGTATTCGCCACCGGCAGCTCCGGTTGTGTCCCAAATGAGATATGCATCAATAGCTCCACTGCCATCCATGACAACGTCGCCTGAAGCAACAACTGGCTTTGGGTTTCCAGGAGCACTTACATGTATAACTTCATAAGTGCATTCAGCATCTGCATCAAAACCTGCAGCATTAAGATAAACTGTTTCGCCTGTTGCGTAAAGATTCTTGTCCTGTACTCCACCTAATTCATCTGTGGTCCAGACACTTCCTGTGCATGCAGCATAAACTGCAGCTGCAGAAAACACCAACAGAACCATTGCTAAAATTCCGATTAATTGTTTGCTTTTCATGATTTCACCTTCTCTTTCTCATAAACATGTAACCTAAGCCTGCTCCGGCAAAAGCAATTCCGGCTGCCAAGACTGAAAACTCAGGCACAGCAACTTGCTGTTGAACTTCCTGTTGAAATACAGTTTCTTGTGAACCTGAATTATCGGTAACGCTAGGCACTGGATTTGAGCCCATCGGAGTCCATCCAGCTGGCACAACTATCTCCTTATGCTGATAGAACAATCCATCAGAAGGAATACTACCGTCGTCTCCTGCGCAACCTGCTAAGCCAACATCATTCACAACGCATCCGTTTGGGCAGTAAACCTGTATGCCTCTTGCGGGCAAACCTGAGCCCTCAACGCAATATCTCTCGTGAAGATTAAGTGAGTCCATGCAGTAATCATCATAAACTCCCTCTCCCCAGTACATCTGTCCAGGTTGTCCGGGATTGTACCCTGAATCTGTCTCCAGGCATAGTAGCGCATTTTGCGCTAATACAAAACCTACAGCCAAGATTGCAAATACTAAACTCAAACCTATTAATTTTTTCATTTTTGTCCCTCCATAAATCTATTTAGAACTATTCGTTGATTGCTATTTCTTGTGTTATCAAGTAGTCTATTCATTTATCTGTAACCCCAACAAAGAGGTGGGAATACTTTTCGCTTTATAAATGTTTCGGTTTAGTTTTCACTATAGAATGGAGAATAAATCAGCAGAGCTATAACAGAGCCATAGCCCCCACTGCGATTGAGTGGTAATTATTAAGAGAAAGTACTTCAGAAAAATAGATCTAAACTTTTTCCATGCCTTTTTCAGAAATATCGAAATTCTTGTTCTCGAATATCTCGCACTCGACGATGTTTATTGAGAAGCCCTCAGTGAGAAATTTTAGGTTTTCCTGATAATCAGGGCAAAGCCCTAGTTTTTTGCAGTTATCGCAAAGCTGGTTTTGAAAAACAGTTTTCTTCTTCATATAAATCAGGACAACTATACAATTTTGTATATTAGTATCACATAAAGTTTATAAAGTTTACTATTTTAAATGAGTTATCGTCGAGGGTACAAGATGAAAGTAAGCGAGGTAATGCAAAACAATATTGTTTCTATTCCTATTACAGCGACTATACAGGAGGCAGCCAGAGTGATGTCAGGCGCAGAAATTGGCTCCATTCTTGTGACAGAAAAAGGTAAGTATGTTGGAATAGTTACAGAGCGTGATTTATTGAAAAAAGTCGTGGCAATGGGCTTAGATCCGACAAAAGAAACTGTAAAAAACGTAATGAGCTCCCCGCTGATTACAATTGACGAAAACGAGTACATTGAAACTGCAAATGATTTGATGAACAAAAATGATTTCAGAAGGTTGCCTATAACAAGAAATGGCGAGATAAAAGGCATAATTACCTCAAGAACCATCCTTAAAAACATCAGATATTCAATGGCCAAAAAGCTCAGCGAGGATCATGAAGATAAAAGGTCCTATGTTCTCAGGGAGCTTTAGCAGTTTAATACTTAACCTTCACCGCCACGTCAATTATTTTACCGTCAAGCCATCTGGTGTCATCCTGATTGTTGCCGAAGTAGAGAGTGCTGTCTGATGGGGAATCTGCCTTCAAGCTAAAGGACTGGTCTGCTTCAAGCACCCCATTAATATAGAGACGCGCACGCCCATTGTCGTAACTGAACTCGACCCTATACCACTTTCCTACCTGAGGACTGGTCTTTGAGAAGAGCAAAGGCTTCCATACCCCTCCGCTATATATCCCTCCCTGAAATTTATAGCCTTCGGAAGTGCTTTTTTGCACGATTTGAAGAAGCCAGCCACCCTCATTGCGGGCAATGTAACCTTGCCGCAGGGTATCAGCCTTCACCTGAGCTTCCACGGAAAACCTTTGTCCCGTTGAAAATGTCCCGCGATAAGGAACTTCAAGCACGCTTGAAGTGGTGTATAGATTGGCAACTGCCCCGTAGGTGGAATCCGAGGTGAAGACTACATTTACTGGATTGGCGTCTGCTCCGCTTTTAGCATCATCAAAAGTCCCGCGCAAAGTCCAGTTACCCTTCACTATCCATGCATCCGTAGACGCGGCAACCTTCTGGTTTAGCGCCATTGCAAGATATATAGGATATACCTGCTTGTACCACGTTGTAAGGAATCCATCAAGAGTCTTCGGAAGCTCATTCCATGCATCCATCTCAATTATCCAAGATGAATTACTATATACGGCACCATCGCTTGCCGCAATGCCAGTTCCTTCATAATATTTGAGGGATGTGGTTGAAATCGTTGGATTATATAGGCTCATAGTTGATGCTCCAGTTGCAGCGCTTATGCTGTTCATGTTTTCCAATATTTTTTTTGCCACCGGAGTGCCGATTTTTCCGTTCATCATGCGCTCACCGCCGCAATGCACATTTATGTACGCCTGCGGCTTATATTTCTGCAATGCATACCTAATTGCTTGAGTTTCGGGCTCGCTGCCGGCGAACTCGCCTCTATATTCAAATGCATCCGCAGGATCTGAACTTCCATCCCCTCCCCATCCTTTTACGAAATTCCTATTCAAATCAACTCCCCAGACCACATTAGTGCCGTCTGGATATGTCCTTCTCATATTTTGCCTTCTGGTGCTGTCAACGTTAACTACAGGAATGAAAATAAGTTGGGTATTGTCCCTAACGTTCCTAAGATCAGCATTACTGCCAGCGAGGACATCCTGGATGAACTTCATCCCTGCCTCTGTGCCGCAATCTTCCATACCATGCAATCTTCCGTCAAACATGAATCTCCATCCTGTTGATGTGCCTATTACGAATGCATATATGTTTCTGCCCTGAATGCTTTTCCCTATTACCTCGTGTTTAACCATGCCTGGATACTGGCTTTCAAGCCCGAACATGATATTGTAAACTTGATCTCTTGTGTGGTAAACATCGACCATATTTCTGTTTGTGCTGGAATAATAGCAGTCAACCGGGCAGTTGTCAGCGTTCTCACCGTTGCTGCAAATGCCGTTACCGCACTGGTTATTAGTACAATCTGAAGGGCAGTTTGTTATAGTTTCACTCTCTTTTTTCATGCAATAGTTGTCCCCGCAATAGGCTTGCACTAAGCTGCTGAGAGCTATCAGTGCAAACAGGCACAGAAATACATATTTCATTGTTTTTCCTCCTTGGAAACAAGACTGTAGATGCGTCCTTATTTCCAAAAACTACCAAAAAAAGCAATTGTTTCGAAGTACCTTGAGCGCCATACTCAAAAAGAGATACCGGCTCAAATTCGAAAAAGGGTCAATCGCTTTATTTTGAGGCTCTACGGCCCAAATGTTTTCGAACTAGCATACTGAAATGTATGCTATTATATTAAGAAGAAGAAACTAATATATAAAATCTTCGGTTTGAAATTGAGAAAATCAATAAAATAATAAGAAAAAAGTGAAAAATGAAAGGAAAATCAGAAACTTAGTTTAGAAATGAACCTCCCCACCCTAAAGATCGGGGTATCACGCTTTTCGCTTCTGCAAGCGAGTTTTTGGGGTTAATTTCGCATTATTTTTTCAAAACGTTTTTCAGCGGTTTTATCAGCAAAATCAAAAATCCGAGAATAAAGCACATCACAGCCACTGGAATATTCCCCGAAAACCAGGACCATATCCCATATAAGAAAATTAGCAAGGCAATAAAGATAGTAGTCGCACTAGGCAAATGAACGTCTTCGCGGCGGTAAAAATACGGTTGGAATTCCTTCATAGTGGACTAAAAACCATGTTAATCCCAACATGACGTTGGGATTCGGCATGGCGGCTTTCTTTGGGGGCAATAGACTGTTAATACACCAACATCTCTTAACAAACACGAATTACTATGAGATATATGAAATTTTTGCCTTGAAATGTTTAAAAAAGTTAAAAATAAGGTTAAAATTTGCAGTATTTGTAAGAAATTCTAGAAAAAACGTGTTATTTGCCCTGTTTAGTCGCCTCTTCCATCAGGGGCTCATAATCATCAAAATCCTCTGTTTCGCCTTTATGGGAATCTTCTTTTTGTGGAGGTTCTTCCTGCCTTTCGTAGTGTATTATTCTGCCGATAAATAGGCATATTACGCCAAAGACCATATAAATAGGGATTAAATAAAGGGAAACAGGGCGTATATTGAAAAACCACAATACCAAGAGAATGAAGCTGAAGAGCAATATTATTAACCCGATTGCCTTTCCGGGATTGCTGTGGAGCAAATCCCGGTGGTCAAGGTAAAAATAAGACTGAAATTCTTTCATAAAACAAGAGTAGAAATTATGAATTAAATAGTTTTCTAAAAAATGTTTAATAAAAATAATAATTAGCGCTCAGTCGGCGTGCGGCGAGGCTGGGGACGCACCCTACGGGCTGCCGAGCAGCACAAAGTTTTTGTGCGTCGCACCGCCACCATAGGCGCTAAGAATAAGATTCTGTAAAATATTTTTTTATTCTCCGTAAAGCTCTGTTTTTCCAAGAAGGTTGATTAGTTCTGGCATCAAATCTAATCCTTTAATGTGCCCCAAGGCGCCTGATGCACAGGTGCGCTCAGAGAAGCTTTTCACATCATCAATTCTCACGCCAGGACCGCTAATCATAATTGGCAGCGGGTCTGCAGTGTGCTCTTTCAATTCACATGATGTTGAATGGTCTCCTGTAACAACCAGAAGAGCCCCTGAATTTTTCAGGACAGAAATAGCGCTGTCAATCT
>Ga0315286_10001262_pt1 | contig 22872 bp, 41 predicted proteins | sample YL17G10_0_MG_FD_205038 | JGI IMG/M metagenome (GOLD analysis project Ga0315286, IMG submission 205038) | Sediment microbial communities from Yellowstone Lake, YNP, Wyoming, USA - YL17G10_0 | ecosystem: Environmental > Aquatic > Freshwater > Lake > Sediment | place: USA: Wyoming | collected...
TCATGTTACGCAAGTACGAAGTCGATGTTGAAGGTTTTGCGCCGGCGAATATTGAGACGATCCTTATTTGACATCCACCAAACTCGTCTCTGTTCACGACGAACGAGCCTGCGAGCAAGTCCACGAGCCATCGTTTCAGCAATTGTACGAGCCATGATAGTTGTCCTCAGTTCGTTAAAGTATGAATATAATCGTTCAAGTGGGGTTAAACGTCAACAGTCAATTCTCGATTAACGTTGAGACGATTCCACATCCATGCATGTGGATCTCCTGTTCGAGCTTTTGCAGTTCCGTATGGCATTTCGGGCAAAAAGAATTCATAAAGTTGTTGAAATATTTCTTCGTCATCAACGATATTTTCACCAGCTTCTTGACGGTTGGCAAGATCTCGAACTTGTTCAGATGTCAACATTATCTTTCCCCTGTTTGCGATCATGGTTCTCCATATAATGGAGTCATCGACTCCACTCAATGACATCTGGTGTGCTGTTAACATTTATTTTGTCAACAATCACAATAGGCTCTTCGCCTATGATTGCAGTGAAAGCCTTTTCGATCTCCATACGAGCGGGTGACTTGAAGTTTGAACTAATCTCTGCCTCTTGTTTACGGAGTGCAGTAACCGCTTGTTGAAGAGCCAACGCCATGTGTGTACGAAGGATTTGCATATCGACCTTTCAATGTTAATGACGAATGCGAACTCCAGATGCAACACCAATTTGCTTGTTTGTGCGGTGAGTGACATAATCGAACTCGCGCTCGACCCAATGTTTATTCTCTTTGGAGACCAACCGATGATACTCGGGCGTTCCAACTACAACCGTTGTATCCAGGTTGCGACCATTCAAAGGGTTGATCAGCTCCCATACATTACAGTCGCTGTCAGGACGAGATGCACGACCAATTACCTGATTCAATTGCGGATACGATCCGAACTGACGACCAAGTACTACGTCCGTACAGCCTTTCACATCAACCCCCTCATTAATCTTTTGGCAATTAACAATGAACTGCCACTTTCCAGCCGAAAAATCGTCAAGAATCGTGTTCAAACCTTCTTCCGATTGATCAACAACACTAACTGCTGCATATCCGAGATTAGTCAGTACCGTTGTGATAGCTCGAACTTCCTTTTTCGTTTTTACAAACACCATCGTATGTCCCATTTGATGAGCATAGTTTTCAAAAATGTCACTAAGCACATCAATTTTTTCTTTGGATGGAACGTCAACGAACGTGTGAATCTTTGTCGGAGCAAGCCAACCTTCTTCCACAGCTTGTTCACGACTGATTGGATTGACAATTCGATCAAACTTAATCAAGCAACCATCTGCTCGATTCGGAGTAGCAGTCAATCCAATGATTGGATGATTTCCGAGTTTATCCAAATGATACTGAATTGTGGACATTGCTTCGTGATGTGCTTCATCGAGACAGGTAATGTCCCAGCCTTGTTCCAACAAGTCTTTCGGAAGGTCTTGAAATGCTGAGTGAGAGATGAACTCCACTCCTTCAGCATCAGCATATGCTCGTTCCGCTTGTGTAAGTAGACGATGCTTGTGTGCAATGAATAACAATCGTAATGGTCGGTTGTGTACACCAAGTGCCTTTTTGACCAGATCGCTCGAAAAGATCATTCCAGACGTTAGAGTTTTACCTGCCCCTGTCGGAAGAACAACGAGAATACGTGCTTTGGAATCTTGAAACAGATGTTGTTCAACTGCATGACGTGCAGCGATTTGATACCAACGAACAGGCTTGTCACCAAACATTTCGACGACGGTGTCGTCGGACAAGTCGATATCAAGTTCTTGATCATGATTGGACATGAAAAACCTCGCATTTAGGATTCAAACATTTTACCCTAAATGCGAGGTCATGTCAACAGGATTTACTTTCTGAGAACTGCCAACCCCTTGAGCAAGTTCAATGCTTGATTGAGTTGATAATCAGCCTTTGCTGTTTCAGCTGGACTTGGAGTTTTTGCAGGAGTAACAGCAGCTGAGTCGTCATCTGGATTGGTTAAATGTTGCACGAGCGCCTCCTCGCGCAAAGTTACGCCTTTGTCGATTGGAGTGATTGTTGCTTGAACGACTTCAACATCAGGTGTTACACCTTTATTTTGCATTAGGCGGCCGTTTGGTGTGTAATAACGAGCGGTCGTCAACTTCAAAGCAGAACTACCGTCGCCGAGCGGAATAATTGTTTGCACAGATGCTTTACCAAACGTTTGTTCACCCATAATAATCGCACGTTTGTTATCTTGTAAAGCTGCTGCTACAATTTCCGAAGCAGACGCCGATCCGCCATTAACAAGCACTACAATTGGAACTGTCTTGATAGCAGCAGGCAAGTCGGCCAAGTAATCTTTGCCACGTCCACGCATATAATATTCAGGACTGGCATACAAACGCATCTTGGAATCTTCCGTACGACCATCAGTGTACACTACAAGTGTATTTTTTGGTAGGAATGCTCCAGCAACGCCAACGGCAACGTTTAACAAGCCACCTGGATCGTTGCGAAGATCCAAAACAATACCTTTCACATCGTTATTACTTTGTGCATAGATTCCCTTTACTGCTTCTGCGATCTTTTCACCACTATGTTCTTGGAACTGCGAGAGACGGATATAACCATATCCGGTATCCAATAATCGAGACTTAACACTTTGTACTTCGATTACTGCTCGAGTAATTTTGATGACAAGTGGTTTGTTGGCACCTTTGCGTGCAATCGTTAGTTCAATATCTGTGCCTGGCTTGCCACGCATTTTTTTGACAGCATCGTTGAGTGATACACCTTTGAGATTCATGCCATCAATTGCGATGATTAAATCACCGGTTCTGACATCTGCCTTTGCAGCAGGAGTATCATCAATTGGTGTTATGACTTCAATATAGCCATCTTTTGCACCAACTTCAAGTCCAAGTCCACCAAATTCTCCTCGTGTGCCTTCGGATAATTCTTTGAATTCTTGTTTGTCCAAGTAGTCAGAATGAGGATCAAGACCTGTAACCATACCACGAATGGCATGTTGGAGTAAAGTTTTGTCATCAACAGGAAGGACGTAATTAGCTTTGATTTGACCGAATACTTCTGTGAATTCACGAAGTGCATTGAGTGGCAATGGTTCGCTTAGAGAACCTGCGACGCCTGCGGTAAACATCACAACAGCGATTGTAAATGCAGTGATATAATGTTTCATTATTCCCTCCTGTAGAAGTAGGTACTTATGTAGTAGGTACTTATTAGAGGGTCATTGACTTTGAAGAAAAAGACAACGAAAACGTTAGGTTCAAACAGTCTGGCTTTCCCGATCAACATGCACAGTAAATGGTTGGTTCAACAACCAATTGTGAGAGTGTGGGGGATAAATTTCCAAGCTGATTTGTTTTTTGCATACATCTTAATCCAATGAATGAAAGGAACGAACGATTTTGATTTGCGAATTTGACGAGCCAGATAGTCGGCACGTGCATGATAAAGTCCACGATTCAAGCCTGTAACAAATTGAACATGAGCTTCCAAAAGATACGTGATGACCAAATTAAGAACATCAATATTGTAATCTTTTGCAACAGTGCATAACAGCCGGAGATCGCTCATTCGTTGAGAGATATAGTTTTCCGGATGGAGTGATACTGCCATTCGTCCTAGCGAATCACAGTCAGTAAAGATTGTTGTTTGGTTGGGGGCAAAACCATGACTATGAGCGTAGAGAACTGATTCGAAGAAAGCAACAATTTCATGCTTTTGTCCAAGATTGCAAGCCGTACGTTTGCCTGAAAGTTCAACTTCGGTATCGTCATAAAGTGCAACAATACCCCAACTGATCATTGGTAACCAGTTGCCCTGTTTGTTGAGAACACCCTCGTGAACAAAACTACCATCCGCATGGAGAATAATGCTTTTCATTATTTTTCTGTACCATCTTGATATTCATGGCACGCGGAATCGTGAATGGTGTCGGCAGCAGCAAGCACAATAAGACACGCTTGAAGTTGTATTGATGTTTGCTCGTCAACAGGAATTGATTGTTCAGGTTCCTTGTAGTTGTACATATAGCCTGTAATAATAAATGCCCCAGCAAGAGCGCATCCGATAGAAAGAATTTTGGTCATGATTGTCTTTCGAGGTGAAGACGAAGAGTGGCTTGATCGAGTTGATCAAGCCACTGATGATACTCTTCATCAGCTTGTTGACCGGCGCGATCATCTTCTTCCTGTTGTTGAACATTGTCCATTGTTGCCTCCGTGAAAGTTTGAGCACTATCTCTCAATCAATCAAAAGGGTCAACATTCAAGTCGCAAGATACTCATACCTACCAGAAAATTCCTACGCGCCCGATCAGTGAAATCGAGTTCTCCTTGTCCCCGGACTCCCACGTGAACAAGCCTTCCTTGTCGAAGCGGCCACTCAGTTCGGTCGGAGCGGATTCGGTTTTCTTGGCGGCTTTCTCCGCATCGCGCGCCTCCTTCAGTGCCTCAGCCCGTCTCTGGGCACGCGCCTCGGTGCGCAGTTCCTGATATTCCTCGTCGCTCAACACGCCCTTTTCGTGCAGCTTTTCGAGCAAGGGTTCCATGTCGGCAAACGCCGGCGTGATGACGCTGCCAAATAGCCCCACCATCAACAATACCAGTATGATTACTTGTTTCATTCATCACTCAACGACGTATCTTTCAGTCCGAGATCGCGCCACTTGCCTTTCAAAAATTCTTTGTACGAGAACGGACGATTGATATATTTTTCCATCGCCAATCCAAAATACAGAGTGTCCTTGAAATGAACTTGTGCTTTTATTGCATAATCCTTGCGGGACAAATCTTTGTTCTCAACATAGTAGTCCTCAACCATTTTAACCATATTGTTGTACAAATGGTTCACCTTGATCTGCATCTCGTCGATCAACCTCATCGCGAGCGGATCCGCAGAGAACATCGAACGGAGGTCGTCAACGCCTTCCTCGAGAATGCACTCGAACAGACGACGTGGGTTGTTGACCGAGTCCTTCGCATGATGGAGCGACAGATACCATTCCGTCTTGATCTTGATGCGCTGTCCGTTTGCCATAAGGAGAACGAAGCCTTCGATGTCGGTCATCGAAGGGATGGACGCAACGAATGCGACAGGATCGTCGACCTGCACATTCTGAACAGAATAGGGCACCCACGCAGACGTCATCGGATGATACACACCCGACTCATTGACACGGATGTTCAGCACCTTCAACGTCGGCTCCATATAGCCGAGCACAATGCGATGCTCTGGAGAGCACCACTCGAGGTTGATCGTGTTGTCATGCCGAGTAAGCGTCAGCAGGTCAGCCTTGAATGCTTCATTCGCATGGCGGTCCAACCACTTCATCGCTGCAAGTGCTTGATCGGAGAACAGGGATCCCTTCGACTTCAATCGGAGTTCGCCATTATGTAGGTACGTTGACATCAGTGAGCCGTCAGCCTTCTCTTCGATGCCGACCACTTGAGTGAGGTCGAGGCCCATCGTTGACGGATTCTCGTTCAAGTTGAAAAACTTGGCTATAGGCAGAGACGCGAGACGAACAGCCTCATCACCATTGACTTCGAACATCACACCACGACATTCAAGTGCACCAGGCTTCATGAATTCTGTGTACGACGCGAGACGGTAGTTGAAGATACGATAGACCTTACCGTCCAGAGTAAAATCTTGGAAGTAAAACACCTCGCCTTCTTTTGTCAAAGAAAACAAGGCTTCGTACAACATTTTTTGAAATGCATTCATTTCATGCAGTTTCCAATTTGGTGAGCACATCGTGTGTTACGATCAGCTCATCGTAATATTCGTGGTTTTGTTCGTTGGTCGACTGTTCAGGATACTGAAGCAGATCATCGAGAGACTCTTCGTTCATCTTCATCTGTATTTGAACCAACTCAAGTTCTTGTTCGGTAAGAGCAATCCATTTCATCATGATATTTTTCCTATGATATTAAAATCACATGCCAGCCTAGCAACAAACAGACAACGCCTGTCACGAGCCATAACATGGTGCCAAACTTGTTATTGATTTTGAAAAATGAATACGCCGAACCAACACATATGGCGACAAGGACCAAGAGAAATGCTAAAGCATAAGAATTCATCATATCATTTTCCCAGTGAGAATAGGTACAAAGGAAGTCAGTGTAACAGATTTACACTTTTGAATCAACGAAAAAAGTGATGCCAAAAATTCCCACAGTGTATGTGCCCGTGTGGTCACTACGACTGTGATTATCTTTGTACCGTCGGACGACAACAATCGGGAATTGATTGATCATCAACGAAAAGTAGTCGTGGATGTGAAATCCACCATACTCATTGTACCATGTGCCGAAGTGTATCATTTAGTTTCTCCCGCAAGTTCTTTCCAACACTTCAATCGTTCTTTCGATCCAGCAGTAACTGGATCGGAATAGTTTGTGTTCAATACACCTTCAATCCATTGTTGAAATCCATCTGCATCAACACGAATCAGCCACCGAGCAATAATTTCTTGTGACATCGACAATTCTCGACTCGTGCTGATTGTTTTCATCTGATCTGTCATCCACTGTATGAATCCAGCAACAATGACATCGTCTTCAAGACCAGCCGCCTGAGTTTCTTGTATACGAGAAGCAATGATGGAACGAAATCCACACTCATTCATTGATCCAGTAGGAATTTCAACATCGGCGAATGCGAGAGTGGAAACGAGACAAGCAACAGCAATCAGGATACGGTTCATGTTGACCTCCATTTAAGGAGATTTAATCGTACATCAAACGTTAATGAGGGTCAACGGTCAATCGTTTTGACGTTGAGTTCTACGATGCAAAGAGCACCACCAACGTTGGCCAATGCTTCCCAACGGTTGTCTTTTACATTCCACTTTGGAGCGTTAATGAGAGTTACGCCTGGTGGAATGGTAGCACCTTTATAAGATGCAAGATCAGATTCGTTAGGGTTGGGATAAAAGAAATCAAGTTGATGGGTGAGCTTCATGAGTTGATTTGGAAGTTGTTTGAGGTTACATTAGACGATTTTTAAGACGAAGAACTTGGGCAAACCTTACTTCGTCGATCGGATAGAGTTGCATAATTCGAATCAGATCTTCCTCGACGTATTTCTGTTGTTTGCCAAACAAAGTTGCAACCATTGCGGTCATCTCTGTAAACGCTTTGGTAATTTCGATTGGATCATCAATTGGATCAAGACCAGCGAAGCCACGTTCAATTGGCAGGACAGTCATGTCTGTTACGATTTCAGTTAACACTTGCTTGTAATAATCATCAACCGTTCCGTCGAGCAAATGGTCATAGTAAGTGTCACCATCCATCGTGCGACGCCCAATCTTATTAATGACATCTTGCACTTCAAGATACGTTTCCATCATGCCACCTTTCGAAGTTTGTATCGTTCGATAGCTAATGTCATCTTACGATTAACCCTCAATGTGAAATACTCAAGCATTGCTAACGGAACCATCGATACCTTATTACGTTGTGACATTTCATGCAACTGTTTTAAGAATTCAAAGTAAGCGTGAGGGTGTATCGCTACACCCTTTACGAGACAATACTGGATGTCACTTACCAGCTTCTCGCCACCGACCTTCATGATTCACTCGCAAATGTCTACTAGTAAACATTATCATCTCACTATGCAACTGTGTCAACGTTTTGACCAACTGCTGGTGACTTTATTCCACCACCATTTTCATCATAATGGGGAGCAATGACCGATCCCAACCATATTTCTTCGTACTGATCTAATGCTTGAATAGCCGTTGCACCATATCCTGCTTTTGAAAATGCATGTGCAATATCTTTTCCCTGCACGTATTCGTGTTTACCACTTTTCCATTTGAGTTTAAACATACGACTAACAGGCTTTACTTTCATCTCTTCTTCGTTTTCATAACTTGCTGGCAAATCATTGTTTACACGGAACTGTTGAGCAAACCCACTTTCTTCTTCCTCTTTGGAAGGAGGATTGTGACGTTTGTCCCAAACACCTTTTTCAGCTGCTTCCCAACCTTGTTCCCATTGACCATGGCGGCGTGTACCTTTTGCGTATGGATTTTTTGGAACACCACGAACAACACCACGCCAATGATCGAGACATGCATCTTGTGCTTGTTGATATGCACCTGATGTTTGTTCTTCATACTCCTGATTTTCCTCAGGGCGAGCAAAAAATGATTTGAAGTTTATTACAGCCTCGGCTTTGTTTTGGGCAATCATCACACGATGTTGTTGCCAAAGAATGTTGACGAGCTTTGCTTTAGCTTCTTCATTTGCACCGATTAAATCCATCTTAGGATCGTTGTCGAGCATCTCAAACGCTATGTCTTCAAAGTTACGTTTCGTGTTGATATTCACACCACGCGCCTTGCTTTCTGCATGAATCACTCGCATCCATTTTTTATAATCTTCAAGGATGTGTACTGGATCAACCCAATGCTCTTCTTGTTCCAAAGAAGCATATGGAACTTTATCAGGAGCAGGTTCTGCACGGCGCGGCAGGTCTGCTGGCATCATGGTTCTTATTTGGCGAGCTTCTGGATACAATGGATGACTTTCTGGGTTCATTGCTGGAGTGTTTTCTTCCTCTTCGCTATCTTGTTGGAAGCGTTGATTGATCAAATTATAAGCCCGGCGGCGGATAGCCTCTTGCCAATCTGCGGCTTTGCTGGCGTTCTCAACTTCTTCATTTTCAACTCCACCAATGTTAGCAAGAGATGAATATTCACCGGCATCAGCACCAGCATAAATCTCCGCTTCATCTTCTTCGGCCTGTGGAAGGCGATGACTTGTTACAAGTTCATATTCAGCAGGAGTTAGAACACCAGTCCAAAATCTTTCATTGTCTTTATAATCACCATGAAGATCATATCCATGTGCTTTAAGGTCTTGGAGAAGTTCAGTTTCACCTTCAGCAGGAAGCCGGTTAACAGCATTGCCGGCCCGGGGATCCATGCCAAGAAAAAAGTTATACAGTGCTCGAAACGATGTATTAATCGCAAGATCCCGAGCAAGAATATGTTGCACTTTCTGCAAAATTGCCGCTTTTTGATCGTCAGCAATCTCCGTCAGCAAAATAGCGTTAGCAATAAGACCGAACCCCATGGCGAATCTCCTATGATTTGAAGGTATTTATGGATATCGGAAGTTGCTGGTCGTTGTTTGTAGTCTTTTGCTTTATGTGCGGACAGTTTTTGTTGGAGCATTCATTAATAATATCTTGACTATTGTCAAATATTTGGTTTGCCAGCACCACATAACAATGCTGGCAAACCCACTCATAGTGTCCCATTATGCCTCTTGTGCAAGTAAAATGGTGTTAGAAGGGAAAGATTTCAATTGTTTGAGTACTTCAGGTCTATGACCAACTCGCATTGCAGAATTCTTTTCATTTTCACGAACTTCTACCTTGCAACACCACACACGATTGCTCCAACCATAATCCTTCAAAAAGCAATCATTAACGTAAGTATAGAGGAAATCAGAGAGACCTTCACATCCAGTCTTTTCAACTTCTGTAACTTTTGCAATGCCAAGAACTCCGAGTTGAAGAAGTGCTTCACGTTGTGGATCGTCTTGAGCAACAAGTAAGCAATGATCGAACCACTCTTCTAATAGATCTTTTAGTGGACGGAGACCACCAAAATCGACACACCAGTTACGAGCATCTAAATCATCACACTCGAATTCAAAATGAAAAGATAATGCATAACCATGAACCAATCTGCAGTTACCATCATCACGCCACTGTCGATATGCAACAGGTGCAATTTCCTTGTACGTCTTTGTGGAGACGAATTTCTTTTGTTCCATGAGTTTCCCCTCTTATTGTGGGCGCGGAAATTTAAAGAGGGGCGAGCCCGTTAAGAGACCTCTATGGAATAGAAGTTTACTTGCTGAGGTCGAGTTTTTCAACAGTTACATCTTGACTATTGTGGTCAAGCATGTACTTTGCAACCCTATCAGCTTCTGTACGTGTGTAACATACCAATGGATCAAAGCCCTTACTTTCTTCCAGACTTACCCACTGATAACGATTGAACTGACGATTTTCTGCCAAGGCAAAACGTGGAACAGATGGGTGAAGAAGCAAGTATGCTTCTTTAACTTCTGCACCACCAGCCATTTTGCGAAGTGGGTAGAAGTATGCACCAGCATAAGCTTTCATCATACCCCATTTTTCAGCAGCAGTAACGAATTCAGCACGTGTGCAATTTTTATGTGCTTTGAGCCATTCAATAGCTTGATGCTTTTTCTTTGCAGCAGCAACTGGTGCTTCGTCTTTAGCAGGTTCCGCTTTCTTTTCTTCTTTCTTTTCAGGAGTAGAATCAGGCTTTGTGGCTGGTTTTGCAGCGGATTTTGCGGCAGCTTTCTTAACTGCAAGTTTCTTCTCTACTGCTTCGGCGGTCTTCACATCTTTTTCAACGTCAATGCCTTTTTTCTTCAAATCAGCATCAGCCTTAGCGACAAGTTCTTTTTCCGCTGGAGACATATCTTCGTCGTGTGATTCAAACAGAACACCGGTTTTCATGTCCTTGTGCGCATTCAACACGCCAGCAAGATGTTGTAATCTTTTTGTATCCATTAGATAACTCCTTAAGTGTGGAGCTATTTATGCTGTTTCACACAAGTCTGCCTCTTTCACTGGAACTACGTAATTATTCCTTCCAGTTTGAGGATTGTTCGGTGTGCTGCTTGGACAACAGGTTTGTGAAGATCTCTTCCAAACTCAAGAAACTCCTCAAGGGAAAGCCAGGTAGTTTCAGCAGTCTCAAATGAAGGTTCTCCAAACATACTTCCGTCTTTAATCTTTGACACAAATACGGTTGTTCTACCCATGAAAGTTCCAACTTCTTCTGTGAGCAGCACATTTCCACGAAATAGACCAATTTCCTCTTGGGCCTCTCGAATTGCGGCATCTTGACTCGATTCTCCATCTTCGACTTTTCCCTTGGCTATTTGGAAGAAATCGCCACCAAAATCAGGATCAGACGGACGCATAAACATCATTCGTACAATACCATTCTCAACAATGTACGGAATGAGTCCTGCTCGATATACTAGTTTTTTCTGGTGTTCCACAAAATTCTCCTTATTGTAGGAGTATATATTCCTCTGTGGGTTCACACAACGCATAAATATTTTTATGAAACTTAAAAACTTACCCACACCTTCAGAACGTGCATTTGTGCATCGTGTAAATCATCTTATGGAAGAATTTGATCTTTTGCATCAAGACATGAAAAGAACATATGAATTTCAAACAGGACTCAACTGGTCTAACGTACGTCGTGATACTCCAAATATTCGTAACGCATCAATTAATCTACATGGAGATGAACAACCATGTCCACGCGCATTACGTCTTGCTGAACAGTTGTCGTCTGCATTCTGGGTAAATAAGTATTTTGCCTTTTGGGTATATGACAAATATACAAAACTTGATAAGTTGTTACAAACAGCAGAAAACGTGAATGAACTCATCAGCAAGTTTTGTGGAGAGTCCGCAGCACACTCGCGGTTCCAAAGCGGTTGGCGGAAGACTCAATACGAAGACCCTGCCCAGCGCCGATGGTCAGCAGCGCGCAAAATTACATCGTAGCGTCTAACGTTTTAAAGCCATTATCTTTCGCATTGCATGAACTTGTTTCTGCACTGTTGCAGTTCTCACCAATTTTTGTATATCTTCATGGGCAATGGATAGGATACCAGTTTGAGAGACTCGCACCTTGATACCGTCCACAGTATACATATACGTGTCTACAACGATCAACCGTCGCCACAGATTAAGGCACCACATCATAAACGATTGATCTTTCATGTCATATCTTCTTCGTAAGTAGTAATTTTCAAGTCACAATTTTGATATTCTCCATCGCACTGAAATCCACCTCCAGCTTCTATAAGATATTTGACGTATTGAAAAACCTCATCACATCCAGTTCCCTTTATACCTTCCCAAAATTCATCATTACCCTCATGTACTACTAACTGAAATGTATAATGTCTCATGGCAAGCTCGGTTCTAGATAGCTAATAGCCGTGTTTACATCATTTCGTTTCTTTTCCAAACACTTTGGCGAACACACAGATGTTGTTTCATCTGGCAATATCATTATCATGTGCCAACTCCGTTTCCGAATACACTATTTTGGATTCTGTGACAATAGATGTAACCTTTATCCATGCACATCTTTGCAACTTTTGTAGCGATTTCTTGCTGCTGTTCCTCTGTGCATGCAACTGGCATAACATACACTTCTGTGTTTCTTGCAACACCAGCATTGTAGTACTCATTCATTGCTGTTGCAACTTCTTCAAAATCAGTTTCGGATGGACCACATACAAATTTGAAGTATTGATCGCACGTGAAAATATCAGTCATTATACTACGTTGCAGCAGTGCAATTTCTGGCTTGATCGCATCTTTCCATAATTCACCACTTACGGAGAGTTTTGGTGAATTGCTCCATGTAATTTTTGCATTTCGTTGTTGTGCCCAGAAACTTAAAGCAGCAAGGTCTTTACTTCGAAGTGGTACAGAGCAGTTTGTTTCAATGAGAATGTGTCGACACTCATGAAAAGCAGGATCATTGAGTAGTTCAGGAAATTGTTTCATGCGAAGAGTAGGTTCGCCACCTGTCAGAGAAAGTATTACACGCTGCCCTGAAATAGGATTTAGAAATGTATTGTGTGGTAAAACTTTGAACACTTCTTGTCCTAATGCAGAGACATCTCCATGTTTCCACATATGAGAGAACTTTTCGTCCCAGCTATAGATGCTATCACAGCCTTTGTGAATAAGAGGAATGCTGTAAATGTCGTTGTAGTCTTTAGGATCAAATCCAAGTACAGCGATCGAGGTTGTATCCTCTTTGTTGGGATTATTGAATCCCTTGCATTGGAAGTTGCATTTGGCAAAACGTATGTACGCTGTTGGCCAGCCAGCATATTTCGCTTCGCCTTCAATAGACATGAATACTTCTGACCACTCGTATTTTGCCATTATCTATGTTCCTCGAGATAGTCGATTGTGTTCTGGAGCAGCTGAATGTTTTCTTCAACCTGACCGATGATGATGTTACACCGCTTACATAGAACGCCCCGGAACTTTTTAGTAAAGTGACAATGATCAACACACAATTTATTAATCGTTCCACAAATTGTACATCGTCCGTTGTTCCGTAAAGAAAAGTGTTTTTCGGCTGTAAGAGGCGTTCCATCTTTGTCGAGAATGCCAAGTAATCGCATTCGCTTGCGAGTCTCGTAGAGAGGATCCTCAGCATAGCGCCGCACTCGCCACGCTTTTTCTATTGTTCGCTTCTCAGCACGGGAATCATTCATCCCAAACATAATTATCTCCTTGTTGATTGGAATGATGACCAGTGGGGTTGTTCAGCGCTAAGCTTGCTTCCTTAATCATCAACTGCTGAATTATCCAAAGTATTTATGAAAAATTCAACAGACAAAAAGGAAGGGTGATTTCTCACCCTTCCTATCACACGTTATCGGCCGTTGATGTCGACGTTCAGAGCAGATCCCACGTGTAATTCAGTTTTAGTTACTTTCCATCTCGCGCCAAATCATTAACACTTTCGTGTCTTTGTCTTGACGAACTTTGACGGTACCGATTTGCTTACGCACACTCACATCCATCTTCGAAATGAAGCGACGTGATTGACGCAACACAGCGGTGGAAACGTTGTACTGACGGCGGAAATCATCAACCGAAATTGGTTGTTTTGGAACAGCCAACAATGCTGATTGAATCTTGTCACCCTTGCGACCACGCTTCTGTGGAATCTTCACACGTTTTGTCGCTGTTTGTGGAGCTGATCCATCAGCGGAAACGATAGGCTTGGAATGAATTGTTGCAGACGACGATTTGGCTTTCGTCTTGGGAGTGGTATCCATGGTAGTAGATGCAGTGAATGGATTGTCATACTTGGCTGCATCAAATGCTGGTTGTGACCCAAAACGACCGGCATCACGAAGCGTACGAGCCATTGACAGTTCGTCATTGGAAATGCTGAACACTGAACAAACCTGAGTATCCTCCGGCTTGTATTGATCAATCAAGGCGAATCGTTCTGCCCACGAAAGTGTTGCATGTTTATTTGACATAAAAGTTTCTCCTAGTTACCCTAACCATCTGAGTTAGATGAGCTTGAGGTTACGGAGATCTCAAATAAAGGTCAACTTACCCCCCGAACCGTTCAAGATTTGTACCCTAATAACAATGATCGGGGGTTAACCCCAACCGCACAATTTCTGTATTGTAAGTATTGTTGAAAGCATAACAATAGTTTGAGCCATATCGTACTACTGCATGTGGATTGATCATTGCAATGAAGTATAAAGCATGGCGCATTACTAATTTACCAAGTCCATTGCCACGATGGTCTCTTGCCGTAAAGACACCAATATTAAACTCGTCCGGAATTATACTATGGTCAGGATAAGCAGGAATGAAGGCACTCCACGAAACAGGTTGTTCATTGTCAAAAATCACACTGGCCTGTATATCGTTCTGACGAAGCCAATGTTGCATCAGTCCATAACTAAGAACGAGTGATCGACATCCAACAGGGATATTGTTACGGCCCGCAAAGTGTTGAATTCGCATTATTAGTGCACCGCAATAGAAGTATTGTATATCGGTGCATAAAATGCTTGAGGTGCTCGAGGATTAATAGAAAAGAATGTGACTACATCGTCTTCCAGATTACGAATAGCATCAACAGAATTGTTCAGAGCGATGCTGTATTCTTGGAGACCTTGTTCGCCGAAGTGTTCGACAATCTCATCAGCAAGATTCGGGGGTACCATGACGTTGTTGCTCATTTCTCATCTCCATTTTGTTGAACATGAGTGGATATTACATCAACAACTAATAAGGGTCAACTACCATTTTTCCATTGGACATTCAGCTTTTTCAAGTTTGGTCTTGATGGTCATGAAACATCCACAAGCAGTACAGAGTTTAAGCTGGCTATCGTAAGCCTCACACTTGTTACAAATTGCCATACGATTTGAGGCAATCTCCGGTGATGCTTTTTTAAGGTTACCTGTTACAAGGTCTTTGAACGCTTGCCAAAGGTTGTACATTACGTTTCAACTCCAACCGATTTCATCAAGGTCTCGAAATCCTTCAATTCATCACGTTCATAAGGAAATATAATCCATCCTGCATTTTCAGGAATTGTGCGCCAATGGAAATCAGGAATGATCATAGGAGCATGAAGAGATTTGTAATACAAAACAAATGTATATGCAAAAAGTCCATCTCGCTCATAAAAACTTTTCACTTCATATAAAGTATTACCACTATCGCAAATATCATCAACAATTAACACTCGATCTTCTTTATCGATCAATGGTAAAATATTTGTTTCTGTCTTATCATTACCCTTGCCAACCTTTGAAGAGTATGACACAACAGTAATTGGAAGTTCTAACATGTGAGCAAGAATTACAGCTGGTAGCAGTCCACCTCGTTGAATAGCAATGATACGATTAAATTTCCACTGAAATTGTTTCATTAATCGTACCGCATCCCAACATGCGTTGTGAATTTCATTATACCCTGGCTGTAACCATCCTTCTTGCATGTTATATCTCCTTAATATGTGCTCATAGTCTTTGTCACCGACAAGATAGGTAACTTCACGAATTATTATTTGGGGTCAACCAACACTTTAAATCGCGGTGTGTTACCAAACATTTCCAAGAATTTCATGTGCTTCCATAACTTCTCTTCGGAGCGCATGTTAAATGGAACACGATGGAGAACATCAGCTAAGTCGAACACTTCCATCACAAGAATGTGATCCCCAACCACAAATGTCTCACCAAAAAAATCTTTGACTGAACCATTTAACATTGAAGGATCAGGTCTGTGTGTGCCTTGTTCGTATTCTTGTAGTTGCCGACCAAATACTCGAGCTGCATCTACCGTAGGAGCAGTTTGTGTAAATTGTGGATCTACAAATGGATTGTCTGCCATACTCGTTTTTCCTTTAGAAGAATGATTTTGTGCCAGCTGGAGGACCTTGTTGATCCGAATTCCAAGTTGATGTTGTTTGTAATTCTTTCGCGAGCGTCGATTGAGCTGATCCACCCACCAAAGGATCAACTTGTGGATCAACTTGTGAATCAACTTGTGGTTGTTCTGTTGGCTGATCAATCAAGAAATTGGAAGATTGTGCTGGTTTTGGAGCCAAAGAGGACTTATTACGATCTTTTGCAGCTGTCCAATGTTTACCAGCTTCGTGATTGTAGCCACCAGCATATGCACCCGCATTTGCTGCAGCAATAAAACCAATTTGTCCAATGCGTGTACCTTGTTCAATTTTGATTGGACCACCAATAGTATAGATTGTGAAACCAATGTTACCTTTGAAGCCTGTGTCATATAGACCACTCATAATAAACACACCATTACGTGCAAACGTTGAACGAGTCCACAAAACGGCGGCAACTCCTTCAGGAACTTCAACATACATGTCACTCATACCATCATATACTGAATTCCCATCGAGAAGCCATTCTCTTGACGTTGGTTCATATGGGTCGACTGGACGCATCGTCTTTGACGATTCGCCAATAATAGCACCAACTTTACTATTGATAATACCAAGTTTATCGAGTGTAAAGTCGATTGCATTTGGGCTTATAAATTTCCGTTGTTTCCAATCATCAACAGTTTTGCACTGTGAGTGGGTGATCCATCCTTTTTGAATTGCGTGGAGAGGAGAAATAAACATGAGTGTTCCTTTTTTATTATTATAAATAGACCTTGTTATTGTAGAAGATGTCTAACTGATATTTTACACTCTTCTAATAGTTTAGACGACTTTTCAAAACTCTCTTTGAATCTTGAATTATTAGAGTCGTCATATACAACCTCTTTAACACCTGATTGAATGATAGACTTAGCACACTCTACACAGGGGAACAGTGTGCAATACATTGTTGCTCCTTGTATGGAAACTCCTTGCGCCTGTAAGATAGCGTTTTGTTCGGCATGTATCACAAGTACATATTTTTCTGGTCTTTCCCAATACTTAGGATTCAAATCGTTCATTTGTCTCGGAAGTCCATTATAACCCGTTGAAATAACCTTTTTGTCCCGTACCATTATGGCACCTACCTTTGTTGATGGATCTTTAGACCGTGTTGACGCCATAAATGCCAAATCCATAAAATACTCATCCCATGAAGGGATCGATGAATGTTTTATGAGGTAGGTTGTAGCAGCTCGCATTGTTGTTCTACTCTCAGAAAGATGTCCTAATCCCACATTACACGAGTTACACAAAAGTCCTCGTACTTTTCCCGTTTCGTGATCATGATCAACTGACAGAAAGACTGGTCTGTTACCTCCTTCGGTCATTTTCGATTCGGGCTGCTTGCAAATAGCACATGCACCATTTTGAATTTCAAACATTTCTTGATATTTTTTTAGTGTGATTCCGTACGTTTCTATCAGATATTTGTCTCGCTGTTTTGGCAAATGCCTCGCTTGTTGCTTTTTTTCTAGCACATATTTTACATCTGACAATTCCATCATCGCCCTTCTTTTCTTATATGGCATTAGTTTACTCCAAACATGCAGTAGCAGTTAGGACAACGTGCTATATACTCAGCTTCTTTCTGATCCTCCCATGCCACAGTGTGCGGGGCGCAGTAGAGTTTTATCTCACTGTAGCTGGGAGCAACCATGTGTGTAGCATCTTCTTCACAGTCTTTGAACTGGCACTCTCCCGTGATCGTAATTAGCATTTTATTTCTCCTTGTGTTAGCATTCCGGGCAGCCCTCTGACCTGAGGGTCACGTCCACCTTGCATAGCTTAGGTTTCTGCCTAAGGGCATACGGCTAAGTAGAAGCTGGATCGCTGAGAGCTGCTGGGAATGCTAGCTATTATCTAATTGCTTAGACTTTCATTCAACTGTCGGTGAAGATTTAAATCATGAAGTCTTCATTCATTATATCAAATGTCGTACTGGCTCAAACTGTTGTTTAATATTCTGTTGACTTTTACAAAAGTTGCGCACTTTGGTAGATGTTTCAATTGAGTTGCCCCAACATACGTGCAAGAAGAACGAAGTCCTCCAAGAATTTCTTGCACAGTTTCAATAACTGGGCCTTTATATGGAACTTGAACTTCTTTACCTTCTGCTGCCCGATATGAAGATGTACCTCCATAATGTTGATCCATTGCTTCTTTTGAAGACATACCATGAAATTTCATAAAGCGTTGCTTTGTAACACCCATGTCAATAAAACTTTCAACAATTTCACCATCACATTCATCATGTCCAGCAAACAAACTACCACACATAACAAAGTCGGCACCTGCAGCAAATGCTTTTGCTACATCTCCAGGACAAGTTATTCCACCATCAGCACAGATAAGTCCTTTTTCTCGACCGTGTGCTGCATCAGCGCATTCCATAATTGCGGAAAGTTGAGGATAACCAACACCAGTAACCCGCCTGGTAGTACAAACAGAACCTCCTCCAATGCCCACTTTAACAATATCTGCACCTTTTTCGAGTAAATCATACACCATATCTCCGGTCACTACATTACCTGCCATAATTACTAAATGACTGTATGCTTCCCGCATTCTACCAACCATGCGAGCAAGATTGTGAGAATATCCATTAGCGACATCAATACACACGTATTTTGGACGCCAGTCTTCTGATAAATCAGACCAAACTTTTTTAAATTTTAGATAATCTTCATCTGTTACACCCATTGTATAGAAAGGTTGTTGTAGTTTTTCATAACAGAAGAAGTCAGTCAAGTGTCCAACTGAATAGAACTTATGCAAAGCGGTTGTTAAACCGCTTTGCATAACAGCATCGTGCATCTTCATCGTACCCGTATGATCCATATTTGCTACGATAATTCCAACTCCCTCATACACATGTTTAGAGTGTTTGAATTTGAGTGTGCGAATAAGTTGAACTTCAGCTCGGCTTGCTAATCCAGATCGTTTTGGCATTAACAAAACGTCCTGAAAGTCAAGTTTTACATCTTCAATGATGCGCGTCATAGTAGGCGTCCCACAAATCTTGTAATTTATAAGTATTCGAACATGAAGGGAATTTCGTTTCAAATTCCTTTGTGTATAAGCTGTTTTTAAGTAGCTCTTTTGGAATATTATTGACGATCGTGGTGCACATACGGGCCAGTGGCCGGTAATTAACAAATGTAATCAAATCAGAATCAACAAATACAATTTGATCAATTCGATATTGTCCCGGCTTGAAGTCAGACATTTCCAAACGAAGAAGATATCCACCTGGTGCTAATGCTTCGTGAATCCTTCCCTTAACTGAAAAGCTTTTCTTACCTTGCTTTAAATCTCTACCATATACCTGCATTGTTTTATCTGTTTCGATAAAAACTGTATCATCAGACAACACGCGAAGAGCTGCGCTTGCAATCATCTCATTGCGAGTACCGTTGATCGCAGAAGGATCTCCTGTATTGGCACGATGATTGTACAGTGGATCCCATTCCATCTTTGCTGTATTTTCTTCTCCATGTTTTTCATTTGTGATAAGAAATCCCTTATAGTGTGCAATCATATCCGTCGAAAGAACACCATGTGAAATTAACGAATCAAGTATTGTCGTAAAACCTAGTCTTGCTTGCTGACGTTGGGTCAGTTCTTGGGTCATGTTTGACCTCCTATTATTATTATTCGCTTCACTGCATCAATGCTTTGAAGGCATTCGTCTCTCGTCTAATTTCTCGTCTAGCGAAATAGCTCCAATGTTAAATCCAAATTGTGTTGAATTCTCCTATGTGTTTCTACATCTTTAGAAACTGGATAATCAAAATCAACATGTGCTTTTATCTTCTTAGCCATCAAGTAGCTGTCAGCATTTCGTGTATATTCATGCCCTAGTATTGCAGCCCATACTGGGCCAGAACTATCACAAGAATTTAATGCTTTGGTTTTGATTAATGCCGGAAGTTCTAATGCCGGACCTGCATTCAAACCAAGGTAATGATGATATTTTTCTGCAAACACTCCTCTATCCATCAAAATCTCTGTCATAACAACACGAGCATATGCTGCCGGAATATTTGGTAATGCATTGGGAATGTTTAAAATTGACATGCCGAGTAGATCAATATCATTATTATCTGCAGCCCACATGTACGCATAAACAAAATCATCAAAATCGCCAACACATGATTGCGGGACGAACATCGTTTTGAACCCTTCATCTTTAAACACATGAGCATATTGCTCTGCTGCTTCAATTGTTACATGTGACTGCACAAAAGGATAATCCGGAAGAACAATTACATCAGCACCACACTTTTGACCAAGCTCTAACAGCTTTGCTGGTTCATAGCTTTGACCAAGCTCAAATGCCCCATTATCCATAATGATTCCGTCGCCAGCAGTTGAACGATCAAAATAGAACGAAGCGTACTGTTCATTCTTATCAACCAGATGAGCTAATACAAGATGTTTTGGAGATTGAGTAGCATATTCAAGATATGCATTTGGAGCAATGATACAAAATTCTGGTTTAGCGTTGACTGAAAAATCCTTATTCATAAATCGTCTCCATGATTGAGATGAGTGGTTGTATGTATGGTAGAATATCGAAGCCTACCATTCTCGCATAGATTAAGAGGATATCCAACAGAACAAACATTATTGCTATTGTAACCCAAGGCCAATTTTTTGAATGAATACTATCACCAGTCCATACAATATTAGCAATAAGGTATGCGGTCCATGGTAGGGTTGATGTGGCAGCAATTTTTGGGCTAAACATTGAGACGGTGGCAATGAGGTAAAAGAATGATGCCACCCACTTCGAAAGTTCCCACATTTATTATTATCCTTATTGTGTTGGGGAACTGTACTTCAAATGTGGGGAGTTGTCAACGTTTAAGTAGTTTGAAATTTGCGAGATTTCCGAGCTTGAGGACAATATTATTTAATTCATTAACAGTTGTACGATACTTGTGAATATCATACCACCCGTTCCAGACGGGATAAACTTTAAGTCCATCATCATCAGATGCAACTCTGATCGTTTGATACCCACACATATCATCACGTCCACCTCTTGCTGCAAATTCTAATGACCGGGTATCGCGATACTGTGCGAGATAGTCTTGTTCCATCGTTAGTTGAAACTTGTCAATTAGTTCACACAAATGATGGCCACGATGAGTTAAAGCTGAAACTTCACGAGGGGTCAATGGAGGTTGCCATCGTTGAAGTTTGGGATTCCAAGCGTTGACTTGATTCCAAGCGTTAACTTCATCGAGTTTCATTATCCCACCTGTCGAATGGTGATCTTTTCTCGCTTAACATCTTGATGCCAGAAAGATATAACAGCACCATCTTCTGAGCGTTGATCAATACGAACCTTCACACCATGACGCCGCATTTTATTGGCCATACTTTCAATAATTTCATCAATATTTTTGGCATCGATTTCCGTTTGTCCGGCACCAGGAATGGAAACAAAGAAGCGCTTAGTACCAACATGTGATGGTTCATAACCTGGTGGAGGTGAGAGATCATCAGTTGGCTTTTGTGGGAGTTTGTTCTCTTTATCTTTCTTTTCTAATGGGGTGAGTTGTGATAACAAACCATCACGATCCATACGTTCGACGACAAGAGGGTGTGATACACGCCACGTTGCACTTGGACCAGAAATGCCATATTTTTGTGACATCAGATGCACTGCATAAGGAATCAAATCTGTGTATTGCTTCCAAGCTTTCGTGCCAACATTTGGCTTCTTCATGTTTAGAACATGATAGGCTGTATCAATCAGTTCGAGAGCATTTTTCCATTGTGGCATTTCCGTACCACCATGCATCTGTTGCCACTGTTCCAGTTCCTTCTTGCCAGGATTAACACCCTTGCGCATTTGTTTCTTAATTTCACCAATCATGTCTTGAGGAAGTTCTGACAAATCGTCTCGTTCCAATATATTTTGAATGTTTTTGAGTGGTACTTTAATTGCTTCTGGTTCAACACTCTCTTTTGTCATGAATGCACGGAAAGAATAAAACTTTGTCGGACCGGTCGTGTTTGTAGATTTTATTGTGACACGACGGCGGACAATCTTTTTACTAGCACCAATATTACGATACTTTGGATCCATCTGTAAAGGAATATTAACTTCTGGTGCACCTTTAGCAAAATCATTCGGAGTTGCTGGATAAGTTTCATTGATGATCATGCTGTGTCCTTGACAACTGTGTGAAACAATTTGATTGCACCATCGAGTGTGGCTGCTGTCTGATACACTCGATGCGTATTACATCCATACACAATTTTTCCATTTGCTCGTTTGCTTTTCCAAATGGCACACGTTGGCTTATCATGATTACCTGGATGCCACACGGCTTTAGCTTTCATTGCCTTTTCACGCTCTTCTGGTTCTAGAGCGATTTTGTTTGCCTTGAGTGAAACAATTTCGTTGCGTTCTGCTAGAAATTCTTTGAAAGAGATCATTTTTGTTTTAACTCCCATTCATATCCTGAACCACTCATGTAGCGAGATTTTACTACTGTCCAACCGGTCTTTTTGAGATCGTTGATCATCTTAAAATATTTTGGACGTTCGGCAGGCGTTGGTGCGTAAACAATCATATTCTTTTTGTTACGCTGGTAATTGATCAGCGTTTTTGCTGCCCAATTCACCATGAATCCAGTCAATACTGGATGTGCTTTGGCAAAACTAGTCGTGCCTTTAACAAGATCTACCATGAAACTTTCATCGAGAACTTCCTCGAGTATTAGCTCATAATGATTAGTTTTCTCTTCAAGATTTGCACGATG
>Ga0315286_10001263_pt1 | contig 22862 bp, 19 predicted proteins | sample YL17G10_0_MG_FD_205038 | JGI IMG/M metagenome (GOLD analysis project Ga0315286, IMG submission 205038) | Sediment microbial communities from Yellowstone Lake, YNP, Wyoming, USA - YL17G10_0 | ecosystem: Environmental > Aquatic > Freshwater > Lake > Sediment | place: USA: Wyoming | collected...
GGTTATTCATCATACCCAGTTGATCAATGAACTGGTGGGAAGCGGAAAACTGCACATGCAAACCGAAGGGGAATTGATCAAGGTGACTTTCCATGATCCATGTTACCTGGGTCGCCACAACCACATCTTTAATGCTCCCCGCCTGGATCTTAAATCTGCCGGATACCAGGTGATAGAAATGCCGCGCCATGCCGATAAATCTTTCTGTTGTGGCGCTGGTGGTGCCCAGATGTGGAAGGAAGAGGAACACGGAACTGCCAATGTCAACCGCACCCGCTTCTCCGAGGCGAAGTCCACCGGGGCAGGGATCGTTGCCGTGAGTTGTCCATTCTGCTTGACCATGCTGACGGACGCATCCAAGACGGAAGGACCTGAAATCCAGGTAAAGGACATCGCTGAACTGGTAGAGGAACGCCTGCAATCCGGAAACTCGTGAAGATATTCTCTAATCTTCCTCTTAACCTCCCTTCAGGTTATTCTTATCTGGGTGAATATAATAAGATCATAACATTCTCCTCTAACAAATCCCGCACAGGTCTGGGCCGATCTGCAGCGGGGTTTGTGGTTTAACGGGCAAATATAAGGAACATGGATATTCACCTGCTTGGCGTCATCTTGACATCTTTATTTGACCTGTTTATACTGAATTCATAATTGAACGGGGAGCCTGTTCAAAGGCTGAGAGGAAAGCTGTCGGCTTTCGACCCGCATGACCTGATCCGGATAATGCCGGCGGAGGCAAGGACAATTCCATCCATAAACCACCCTCCACGGCGAGGATGGTTTTATTTATGCCCAATGATCGAGCAGTAATTTTTGCCAATGGTATCTTGCCCGACCTGCAGGCAGCCCGTAAGATCTTGCTGCCGGGGGATGTTTATTTTGCGGCTGATGCTGGGGCAGTCCATATCCTGCGACTAGGGTTTCTGCCGGAATTGGTCATCGGCGACATGGATTCCATACCTTATGAGGAGTTGCAGGTTCTGAAGAATGCCAAAGTACACTTTCTGCCTCACCCGACAGATAAAGATCTCACCGACCTGGAGTTGGCGCTCAACACAGTCCTGGTTGAAGGTTACCATCGGTTATTGATCGTTGCAGGTCTGGGAGGTCGCCTGGACATGACCCTGAGCAATCTCAACCTGCTGGCTCGTCCCGATCTGGCTGGATTGGAAGTGAGCATGGATGATGGCGTGGAACAGGTTCTTCCAGTGAGACATAAGGTGACCGTGAAAGGAAAGGCAGGAGATAGCGTCTCTCTATTACCCTGGGGAGGACCAATCGAAAATGTGTCCACCTCCGGTCTTCGCTGGACCTTGACGAATGCCCACCTGGACATTTATGAAACACGTGCAGTCAGCAATGAAATGCTTTCTGACCTGGCTGAGATCCAGGTTGGTTCAGGATTCCTCCTGGTCATCCATCGCCGCAACTCTTTTCCAGGTAAAGAAAAGGGTATTGGGCAATAATGGGATGCAAAAAGCTACTGATTTCATGCAATTTCGGTCAGATAAAAAGGAGATCTGGATGAAAAAATTTCTTCTTAGTGCAATTCTGGTCCTGCTGGCGACAGCCTGCAATGCTGCCCAGCCAACAGTCCAGCCAACAGCCCAGACAACCTCATTGACGGTTATGACGCACGATTCTTTTGAGGTAAGTGCCGATCTGATCGCTGCCTTCGAAAAAGAGAATAACGTCAAGGTGACTTTTCTAAAAAGTGGCGACGCCGGTTCTGCTTTGAACAAAGCCATTCTTTCAAAAAATGCACCCCTGGCGGATGTTTTTTATGGCGTAGATAACACCTTCCTTTCGCGGGCACTCGATGCAGGTATTTTTGAACCTTACAATGCTCCACTCCTTAAAACCATCCCGACGAATTACATGCTTGATCCAACAGATGACCTTCTCCCGGTAGATTACGGGGATGTCTGCATCAATTATGATAAGGCATATTTTTCAAACCGTTCGTTAACTGTTCCGCAAAACTTCGAAGATTTGCTTAAACCTGAATATAAAGATATGCTCGTGATGGAGAACCCCGCCACATCCTCGACCGGGCTGGCTTTCCTGCTTGCGACCATCGCCCATTTCGGACAGAATAATTACCTGGATTTCTGGAAAGATCTGAATTCGAATGGATTGGTCGTAGTGGACGATTGGTCGACTGCTTATTATTCGAATTTTTCGGGCTCCTCCGGGCACGGTCCTCAACCGCTGGTGGTTTCCTATGCCAGCAGCCCGGCTGCTGAAGTGATCTATGCTGAGACAAAATTAATCGAAGCACCCACAGGCTCCATTACTTCAGAAGGCACTTGCTTTCGTCAGGTTGAATTCGTAGGCATATTAAAAGGTACACCTCATCGCAAACTTGCAGAAAAATTTGTGGATTTTATACTCGGAGTTCGATTTCAGGAAGATATGCCCCTGCAAATGTTCGTTTACCCGGTCAACCCGGATGCAAAACTACCACCGGAATTCGTTAAGTATGCCCAGGTTTCTGCCTCACCTGCCAGCATTGACCCTGGGATCATAGCCACAAACCGGGATAAGTGGATCTCAGCCTGGACAGAGGTTGTCTTACACTGATCGCTCGCAGGTCTGATATTATGCGCCGATTTTTATCCTGGTTGGGTACTTCAGTTTTCCTGGTTGTTTTCTTCTTTTATCCCCTCCTGCGCATCCTGTGGATTGGTCTGACCGTGAAAGCGGACCAAGGGGGGTTGAGCCAGGCATTTGGGCTTATCGGCTCGACCGCCTGGTTCACCTTTTACCAGGCATGCCTTTCCACATTGCTGACCTTGCTGGTCGGTCTGCCAGGCGCGTATCTTTTCTCCCATTATGAATTCCGTGGGAAAAGAACCTTGAATGCGATCACAGCTGTGCCTTTCATGCTGCCCACTGTGGTGGTGGCTGCCGGGTTCAATGCACTTCTCGGTCCACGCGGCTGGTTCAATGTCCTTTTGATGAACCTTTTTCACCTGCAGATTGCACCGATCAATTTTGTGCATACGTTGGGAGCCATTCTATTGGCACATGTCTTCTACAACACCACCATTGTCTTGAAATTGGTGGGGAATGCCTGGTCACAACTTGACCCGCGCCTGGGACAGTCTGCTGCCACATTGGGTGCCAACCCAAAACGGGTCTTCTGCAAGGTGACTTTCCCGGTACTTCGTCCAGCCATCCTGGCAGCAGCCATGCTGGTCTTCTTGTTCGATTTCACCAGTTTTGGGGTTATCCTTCTGCTGGGAGGACCTCGCTTTGCCACCCTGGAAGTTGAGATTTTTATTCAAAGCCTCCAGATGTTGAATCTACCTCTTGCAGCCATCTTATCCATTGGTCAAATCATTTTCACGCTGGTGTTCTCGATTCTTTACAGCCGGTTGGTGACCAGGTCCATCGCTCCTGCCAGGCCGGTCATGAATATCCCTGAGAAAGCGACCAAATGGTCAGAGCGAGTATTTGTTGGCGGATTACTGGTTATTATCACAGCCCTGTTTATCCTTCCGATGGTTTCACTGCCGTTTCGTTCGCTCATTCGCTTTGACCCCGCCATGGGGCAGCGAGTCAGCCAGGCAGTCTCTTTCACCCTGGATTATTACCGGGAATTATTCGTTAACCGCAGCGGATCCTTATTTTATGTGCCACCGATCCTGGCTTTGCGCAATTCTTTTGGTTATGCCTGCATTACCATGTTGATCTCTTTGGTCCTGGGTTTTCCGGTTGCCTCGCTCCTGGCTCACCCGGGAAAAATGGAGCGAGCGCTGGACCCGTTCCTGATGTTGCCCCTGGGTGCCTCGGCAGTGACCCTGGGTTTGGGATATATCATCACCTTTAACCAACACCCCTTGTTCTTCTTGAGATCACCCTGGCTGGTACCGATCGCCCACAGCGTCATTGCCTTGCCTTTTGTGATCCGCAGCTTACAACCCGCCCTGGCATCCATTCCCCCGGAATACCGCATGGCAGCAGCCGTGATGGGAGCGGACCCGCCCCGGGCATGGTTTGCGGTGGTCTGGCCTCTGATAAGTCGTGCCACCCTGGCAGCTGGAACTTTCGCCTTCACGATATCCCTGGGTGAATTTGGGGCTACTTCCTTGCTGGCAAGACCGGAATATCCGACCCTGCCTCTTGCCATCTACCGCTTTTTATCCCAACCAGGTGGTTTGAATTACGGTCAGGCGATGGCGATGGCAAGTCTTCTGATGCTTTTTACCACCCTGGCGATCCTGTTATTCGATCGCCTGCGCCTGCCGGGAACGAATTATTTCTAAAGGATGACCTGCCCATGTTGGAAATTGTTGAAATAAATAAATCTTACCAGGGAGAGTCTCTTTTAAAGAATATTTCATTTTCTATTGAGGAGGCAGAAACGATCGCCCTGCTGGGGGCATCCGGCAGCGGGAAATCGACCCTCCTTCGCATTGTGGCAGGATTGGAGGTTCCTGAATCAGGTCTGGTGACCTGGAATGGGGAAGACCTGTCTGGCATTCCCGTGCACCAAAGGAATTTTGGCTTGATGTTTCAGGATTATGCGCTTTTTCCTTTCCTGAATGTGGAGGACAATATAGCATTCGGGTTGAAGATGAAAAACCTGCCTCAGCACGAAATAAAACTGCGCGTAGCCGAAGTCCTGGCTCAGGTTGATATGACGAAGTTCGCCAGGCGACCGGTGAATGACTTATCAGGTGGTGAACAGCAAAGAGTGGCTCTGGCACGCGTCCTCGCTCCTTGGCCCAGGTTGTTAATGTTTGATGAACCCATGGGTGCCCTGGACCGCACCTTGAAGGAAACTCTTTTGGATGAATTGCGTCTCATTCTTCATCAGAGTCATACACCGGCGATCTACGTGACCCATGATCAGGAAGAAGCCTTTGCCCTTGCCGATCGCATTCTCCTGCTATATGAAGGACAGATTGTCAGGTCCGGAACACCGGCAGATGTCTGGAACCAGCCCGGTTCTGCCTGGGTTGCCAGCTTCCTGGGTCTTGGAAACATCCTGTCGGGCAGGATCCTTTCCATTGGACAAGTGCAAACAGCATATGGAATATTTCGCCCACTGAACTGCGATCACCAACATCAGGCGGGGGATGAAGTCTCAATACTAATCCGACCGGACGTGGATGAAAATGATTCTGCCACTTACAACCTGGAAGGGATCGTCAGGGATGTAAATTTTTATAATAACCGGTACAGGGTGACCCTGGATGATAACCTGGTATTCACCCTGCCAGTGGCGCCCGAGGTGGGAGGAAAACTACACCTTAACCTAAGCGAGACCAAGATACAATGTCTGGGATAAATGAGTTTACGGTTTACAAATGTGACCCTCAGGGAAATATACTCTGGCAGTATCAGGGTGAATTATTGCGGCATGAAGGTTCTGAGATCATCCTCGAGGCGTTGTTCAATTGGGAGGAAACTCCTTTCCAGGGGATCACAATTAAGAACAACGATCGTTTTATCGAGACTTTTTACACCGACCGCTGGTACAATTTTTTTGAGATCCATGACCGGGAGGATGACCAGATCAAAGGCTGGTACTGCAATGTCGGTCGTCCGGCAGTCTTAAAAGGCACCTCCAACCTGTCTTATCAAGACCTGGCGCTCGACTTGTGGGTCGGGTCGGATGGCACCCAACAGGTTCTGGATGAAGATGAATTCTCGAAATTAGATCTTGACGATACCACCCGGGGGAAAGCCCTCGCAGCTCTTAAAGAGCTTCAGGACATCTTTACCAGAAAATTTAATAATGGATCCTGACAGGTATTCCTTATGCCATTAAGGTAAAGAGTCCTCCTGCAAGGATCTGCGATTTATGGCGCGTTTTCTAAGCCAGAGGATCATCATGACAATAACGAGGATAAACACCAGGGCGACCAGGTAAGGCATGATGATCGCCAGGATGGAGGTAATGGTTGCGATCACATCCTCAGCAATGCTCACCGGTACATTGCCTGCTCCTGCCGTGGTGGCGGTCACTGCCGGACGAATCGCCACAGCCTTGACCACGTGCACGCTTCCGGCGATCAGCAAGCCACAAGCCAGGGCGAGCACAGGATGGATATCGGTCAACACCCTGGCACTGGCGGCAAAGACAACCGCACCAGCGGCAGGTCGAATGAAGGTCTGGATGATGTCATTGATGTGATTTACCGCCGGGATCTTGTCTGCCAGCATTTCCAGGCAGACCAGCACCCCCAGCAGGATCAGGATCCACGGGTTGGCCAGGGTATCCCATGGGGAATTTAAGTGAATAAGCTTGGTGTAATGAGCCAGGACACCGATCACCAACAGGGGAATATAGGCATTTAAACCCGCGCTGGCTGAAAGCCCAAATGCAGATAAAATTCCGGTCAATAATTCCATTTCACTTTCCTTTCCTGTTTCACCTCAAGGGAAAACCAGCCCAAGTTCCGGTCAGCCAGTAGCGCAGGGCATCGATAAGAGCGATCTGAAGGATGCTGATGGTCAAGCCGGCCAGCAGAGCCAGCCAGGTCTGGGTTATCCGCTCATATTTGTTTTCCTGGTGAAAGATCATCAACCAAAAAATGCCATAAATCATGGTCAGCAGCACCAGCACTCCGCCTGCACTCAGAACTGCGAGGGGGTATAGGATAAAGGCCTTTTGGGTTAAAACCAGCATGTCCACCAGAATCATGACCCCCAGAAGTATGGAAAAATTCTTGATTCCCGCCAGGGCTGGTCGTGCATCCTGTTCCTTCCAGACGGTCTGGTTGAAAGCCGGGAACATCACTGCCGAGATCGCCAGCCCCATGCCACTGCCGGTCAGCAGACGCAGGATGTTGTTGGGGATGTACAGGTTGGGAATATTGGTAACCAGTTTGGGATATGTTTCCTTGATCAGGTAAAGATAGGAATTCACACCATCCACTGCAAATGCGAGCACAAGCAAAGCCAGGGGGATGATCACCCGCCAGGGCGGAAAACCGGAGCGGCGTTTGGAGACAAGGATCTGAAAAAAGAGACCCAGCATGGCACCCAGGTACATGCCGCTGCAACGGGCACACAGAGGCAGCTGATAGGTGCCTACATGAAATGATCTTTCCGGGATGCGGTGGCAGACGGCATACCCGATCATATCTGCTTTTGTAAAAAAACCAGGAGGTGTGGTCAACATCCAGCCGGAAAGGACCAATAGGGCAGCCAGGATGATGGATACTCTTGTGACCACTGCAAGGGTGACTCTTTTGGGTCTTTGCATAATGGCATCATTATAGGTTTTACCAACCTGAAAAGCAAGCATAAAAAACTTATCATTTTGTGATTGGGTGCAGCCAGGGTGTCATTCCATTATAATTTGCAGCCTTATCAATTCCTGAAAAACTGGAGTATGATTGCCAGATCTAAGGAGATTTTCGATATATGAAAAAGATTGCTTCAACAATTATCATGGTATTCATTTTCCTTTCCGCTTGTGGACCAGCTGCACCCATCTCCACTCCAACGCAGGAATTATCTCCAACCTTTACGAACACATCGACCGCACCACCACCTACTTCAACCCCAACTGCCACTTTGGAACCGACCTCCACCCCTGCGTATCCTCCCGAGGGGATCGGACCGGATAATTACCCCCAAAATGTGGATCCGTTGACCGGATTGGGTGTGGCGGATCCATCCCGGCTTGAGCGTCGACCGTTGATGATCAAGGTCTCCAACATCCCCCGTTATGTGCGTCCACAGTGGGGTCTGACCCTGGCTGACCACGTGTATGAGTACTACACGGAATATGGTTCAACGCGCTTTATTGCCATTTACCTGGGCAGGGATGCCACTCAAGTTGGTCCGATCCGTTCCGCCCGGTTCTTTGATGACAACATCATCCAGGCATATAAAGCGGTTTTTGCCTTTGGTTATGCAGATTATCGAGTCATGAACGTGCTTTTTTCATCGGATTACGCCAACCGTCTGGTCTTGGAATCTGAAAATACCCCCTTGTTCCGCATTGATCCGAACGGGTACGACCATTTGATGGTGAACACCAGCGATCTGAGCAAATACGTCACAAAAAAAGGTATTGATAACGCTCGGCAGGATCTGCATGGGATGTTCTTTAAAAAGGAAGTTCCTGCAAATGGGGAACCAGTCACCCAGGTCTTTGTCCACTATTCGCTTGCCATCTATAATAAATGGGAATTTGACGCTTCGACCGGCAAGTACTTGCGCTCATCCGACACCGTTGAGTCCGAAAACGTGGCAACCGATGCATATGCTCCCCTCATGGATGCGCTTACCAATGAACGTGTTTCAGCGGATAATGTTGTCATTCTCGAATTGCCCTATCAGTATGTCAATAAAAATCCTGAGCAATTTGAAGTGCCGTTTACAGGAGATGGAGTGGCTTATGCATTTCGTGATGGTCAGGCTTGCAGGGTACACTGGCAGCGTTTGACCCAGAATGCGATGGTCTCACTGGTTCTTGATGATGGAACACCATATCCATTCAAACCGGGGAATACCTGGTTCGAAGTCATCGGAAAAACTTCAGAACTCACCAAGAATGAGCAGGGCTGGCGGTTCATATTCCACATTCCTTAATTGTTGAACCTTTAAAAGAGATTGATGCTCGGATATTAATATTCCCATATCATGGAATTAAATGAGAAGACCGTCCAAATGGACGGTCTTCCGTTTGGCGATGCGGCATCTTTTATCGCAGAGCGAGGAGGGATGCCGCATCGCTTCGTCTATTACTACTTTCCATATAGGCACCACCTCCTCATGCAAAGGATTGCGATCAGGGACAGGCTCTTGCCTGTTCATGTTCAGTATCGCATAAAAATTTACTCATGTCAATAGATCGGATCGGCTTCGAATCCATCCGGTTGGGGGGAGGAACGCTTCCTTGTTGGGTTATGAGATAAAATATCTTAATCTGGGATTATCTGATATTATATGAGATTTTTTGATAGTTTCCGCAAGCAGGGAATGGCTATGCTTGATAATAAATTTGGAGGTTTGGCATGAAAGGAAAATCCAACAGGATCTGGATAGTCGCACTGATTTTGGGGTGGATATTTGACTTCCTTTTTTGGAAACATGCACCTGGGATCAATTTCGCCATATTTGTGTTGTTTTGCCTGGCTGGAGGGTTTTATGTATTGCGCATGGATGGATTAAAACCAGCAACCAGCTCGTTGATCCTGGTCATCCCAATCTTATTCTTTGCAGTCATAACCTTCATCAGGCAGGATCTCCTCAGCCTGTTCCTGGCGGTAGCTTCCACCCTCTTCCTGATGGTTTTGCTTGTCACCTCATTCGTGGGAGGTCGCTGGAGTTCTTACGGACTGTCGGATTATATAGTGACAACGCTAAAACTGGGTGTTGGAGCATTGACCAAACCTTTTCTAAAGTGGATGGTGGATCGCAAAGAGAAGACGAACGATCCGGAGGCGAATAATAAGAAAAACAAGGTCTTTCCGATCGTGCGTGGCATCCTGATCGCCATTCCGATCGTGGTGATCTTTTCTGCTCTCCTTTCATCAGCAGACCTGGTCTTTGCCCAGCGTTTGGATTCATTTGTTGCCTTCTTCCGCCTGGAAAATTTGCCGGAATATCTCTTTCGCATAATCTATATTCTCATCGCTGCATATCTGCTGGTGGGGGTTTTTCTGCACGCTGCCAATAACAGTCAGAATGAAAGGTTGATCGCCGATGAAAGATCCTCTCTGCCCACATTCCTGGGAATTACCGAATCATCCATCATCCTTGGCAGTGTTTCTGTCCTGTTCATTTTGTTTGTCGCCATCCAATTCCAGTATTTCTTTGGAGGCCAGGCGAATATCCACCTGGATGGATTTACCTTTGCCGAATATGCCCGTAAAGGTTTTGGGGAACTGGTCATGGTGGCATTTTTCAGCCTGATTTTATTCCTTGGGTTGAGTGGCATCACCCATCGGGAGAGCAAAGGACAGAGGAATCTGTTTTCAGGGTTGGGCATCACGGTCGTTGTCCTGGTTGGGATCATCCTCGTTTCTGCATTCCAGAGACTGGGATTATATGAATCTGCCTATGGGTTCTCACAATCACGGACATACGCCCATGTTTTTATGATCTGGCTGGGTCTGCTTCTGATAACCGTTGTCATTCTTGAACTTTTCCATAAGGAAAAAAGCTTTGCCCTGGCGGTTCTACTGGCTGTACTTGGTTTTTCCACCAGCCTGGCATTGCTTAATGTAGATGGTTTCATAGTCAGGCAGAATGTCGACCGGGCTGTCAATGGGCAAAAATTGGATGTCCCCTACCTCGCCAGCCTAACCACGGATGGGATCCCTGCGCTGAAAGATATATACATGGATCCAGCCTATTCTCAAACCGTGCATGAACAGGTCGGTGCGGCTCTGGTATGCATGTCACAGGGTATACTTTCCACCCAGGACGTGGATTGGCGCGCATTCACCTTCTCCCAATACAACGGACTCAAGATAATGCAGTCGCTTGAGGGAAGTCTTAAGATATATTCACTTTCAATCGAAGGCTTTCCATCCACAGTGAAAACGCCTTCCGGATCAACCATCAATTGCCAGGCAACCGGTCTGATGGATTAGTACATTCAAATTCTGAATTAAATTTCTGCTGGTGCGTGGATGGGAATGACCATCCACGCACTTTTTTCTCTTGAAAGAAGACAGGATCTTGGAATGATCAACCTGCTCGCCTGGAAGGAATTAACCTGCAGCCAAATCTCGTCATGCCCAAATTAGAGTAAAATTGTATAATCTTGGATAACTCCTGGTAACATTCTGTGCGAACTTTTGAGATCCTGACCGCCCTTTTCCTGTTAGTAACCATTCTTCGCAATCTTCTGCCTGCGCGACCCCGATGGATGGAATTTTTGCCTGCCATTACCCTGCTGGTGGCATTGGTCCAGATTGTGTTCGAAGGGTATCGCTGGCAGATGCTCCCGATCTACATCTTTGCTCTGCTATTATTATTAATTCCTAATCTTCTTCCGAAAAAATCACAGCAAACGCTTGCCCGTTCCCTGTGGCTAAAAATTGCAGGATTGATCCTTCTGTTGGGAATATTTGTCCCATCAATTGCTTTACCTGTATTATTGCCTGTCCCACGCCTGCCAGCGGCAACTGGTCCATACAAAGTTGGGACTTTCTCGATAATGCTGACGGACACCTCCCGAAAAGAACAGTATTCCGGGAATCCCGATAACCCGCGCCGCATCATGATCCAAGTCTGGTATCCAGCTGAACCAAAATCAAACAATCGCTTTGCGCCTTGGGTGGATCGCGCCGATATCATCAGCCCGGCAATTTCGCGTTATCTCAAACTTCCATCCTTCTTCCTCGATCATTTGAAATATGCCCGCACAGGAGCATACCTGGATGCACCATCCTCGAATGTCCGGAAGAGTTATCCTCTGCTTCTGTTCTCCCACGGCTGGAACGGTTTCCGTTCCCAGAATTCATACCAGGTAATTAATTATGCCAGTAATGGATTCGTAGTGATCGCCGTGGATCATACCTATGGATCCGTGGCGACAGTCTTCCCGGACGGTGAGGTTGCCTATAACAATCCCCAGGCGCTGCCGGAGGGGTTGCCGGATAAGGAATATTTCCCCATTGCAAACAGGCTGATCAACCAGTGGGCAGGCGACCTGGGATTTGTATTGGATACCCTGGCGGTCATGAACCGGGATGATCCTGCTCATGGGTTGACCGGCAAAATAGACCTGGATAAGGTGGGAGTGTTTGGTCATTCCACCGGAGGCGGAGCGGCAGTTGAGTTCTGCGAACGTGACTCGCGCTGCAAGGCGGGGGTTGGACTGGATGCATACATGAGCCCGGTTTCCGAGACCGTGCTGGAATTGGGGCTGCGCCAGCCTTTCCTGTTCATGTTCAGCGAGACCTGGCCTTCCAACAAAAACTGGAAATTATTTAACGAATTATTTTCAAACTCGGACCAAGCTACAGTGCTGACGATCCTGGGTACTTCCCATTACGATTTCACTGACCTTCCGATCCTTTCTCCCATCGCCGCGCAACTGGGACTCAAAGGTGCGCTCGCAAGCGATCGGGTTGTAAAAATCGTTTCAAATTACCCGCTGGCTTTTTTTAATCAGGTCTTTTATGGAATACCCACCAACCTGTTGGATGGACCATCCAAAGTTTACCCGGAAGTTGTGATCCCCTGATCTGATCGTTATTATTAAATTCCCCTTCGTCCCCAAAAAAAGGATTTTTAAAAATCTGCCTGCAAGAACCAGGTGGTTTTGCAGGCAGATCGTGATCTTTTTAAGGCAGGTTTCAGGCTCGAGAAGGAGACGCACTGTTCAATCGTTTATAGATATCCTTGTTTTGTTTATAGAACATGACAAATTCCTTGAATATCCTGTCATACACCTGTCTGTTTCCCGGATTGGGCATATAACTGCCTTTGTATTCGATTAATTCAGGGATATCTTCATATTTCAGGTAGCCCAATCCGACGGCTGCAATGAATGCTGCACCACGCGCGTTTGCCTGGATCGGATCACGCACCTGGCGAATGGAAAGATCGAGTACATCGGCAATTATCTGGCACCAGATGTCCGACCTGGCACCGCCTCCAACGAAGTTCATCTGGGTCTGTTTTCGTCCCAGGAATTTCTCAACCGGAGCCAGCAGCCAGCGGGTATTGAATGCAACCCCTTCCAGCACCGAACGGATGATATCCTCCCGGGAGTTTTGCAGGGAAAGGTTGAACAGGGCAGCGCGCACAAAGCGGTCATCCACCGGGGCTCGCTCGCCATAGATCCACGGAACGAACATCACGCCGTTACTGCCAGCTGGGACACGCTCTGCAATGCGGTCCATCACCTTGAAAACGTCTGGTGCCTGTTCTTCAATTAATAATTCATCCTTATGGTATAGAATATTGTCCCGCAGGTAATTGAGTGTTCCACCCGCGGTTGTCTGGGTGGCAATGAGCAGATACTTGCCCGGGATGGCGCATGGCACGGATGCCATGGCGGTAGTGATGTCCGTCTTCTTAAATGGAACATGAGTTGCCATCCAGGAGGATGTTCCAATATAAAGGTGGGTTTCATAGTCATTGATCGTGCCTGCCCCGATGGCTGCTGCAGTGATATCGATCGAGCCAGCTACAACCTTTACCCCCGCTTCTAACCCCAGCGTAGCCGCTACATCTGGTTTTAGTTCACCCACAACGGCTTCACAAGGGACGATCTCGGGAAATTTCTCAGCTGCAATGCCACTATCATGCACCAGTCCCGCATGGTAGACCACATTGGCGGAATTTCGATTATCCGTCACCCACGATGTCAGGATCGAATCGGGAGTGGCAACAACGCGGCCTGTCAGGCGTAGATTCAAATAATCCAGGACGTTCAGGAATTTATCCGTTTTTTCATAGATCTCAGGTAGGTTGTCGCGAATATAAAGCATATGTGCGGATGGGTCGGTGCCGCGCACGCTGGGTGCCCCCCCGGTCAGACGCATCCAGCGCATCAGTCGCAAAGGATGATATCCCTGGATATTGATGCGGCCTTCGATCAATTGCTTCAGGCTTTCTGCACCGCGCATATCCAACCAGGTCATGGCGTTCATCAGTGCGTTTCCCTGCCGGTCAACCGGCACGGTTCCCTCACCCTGTGTCGAACAGCACACAGCAATAATGGATTCGACCGATACCAGGTGTTTGTTGACCAGTTTTTGACTGGTGCTGATCAATGCCTGCCACCAATCTTCCGGTCTTTGCTCTGCCGCACCCGTTGCAGGGATCAGCAATGGCACTTCCTGGTATTCCCAGCCAGCCACCTTTCCGGAAATGGAAATGAGAGCTGTCTTGCACCCGGAGGTGCCCAGATCTATTGCCAGAATATAAGGTTCCTTATCTGTCATATTGTTTTACCTTGTTTCAAGGTTTTTGGGTTATTTCCACCGGGTCTTTCATCTGGGTGATCAGGAACAGGCTCAATACCAGCAAACCAGCCGCGAAAAGTAAAGATGGAGTAAAAGAACCATCCGCACTTTTCATGGCTTCCATTATATATACAAACACCACCGCGGCTTGCCCGAAAAGCTGCACCATGCCATTGGAAGTCCCTTCGGGGGTTGGGTGGGTTATCTCCGCTGCATACTGCATGCCCACTGGAAAGGTGCTCACCAGGAAGAATCCCAGCCAGAATGAGGAGGCCATTAATAGCCACAAACTGGTCGCAAAGGTTACTCCGATCAACCCTGGAATGGCCAACGCAAATCCAAGGTACAGATAGCGCTGACGCTTGCGCTGTTTATCTGAGAAGGAAGGGATCAGCACGGCACCGATCAATCCGCCCACCAGCATGAGAGCGCCTACGGTGCCGGCATCGTTTGGTGTGAAATGGCGCGGGCTGATGATCCGTTCAACCCAGGTGGTGACACCGTTGAATATACCCAGACCGATGAATGAGATGGCAAGGAAGAACAAGAAAGGTTTTACGGTTATGGCATGCTTCAACCCATCCAGCATGAGGGCACGCGTCTCCATCCCGGGCAGGCATGGAGGCGTGGCAGGTTTTTCACGGGCAAATATCACAAACAGAACCGCTGATAACGCCGCGATCCCTCCAAAGATCAATTGCACCTGTGGAATGGAACCCGGGTTTTCATTCACCAGCATGGGAGTCAGGAGCATGCCCAGTGCAGTGCCCAATATGCTGGCAAGCGTGACCATTCCCACCGCAGTGGTTCTTTCTCCCATTCCAAACCACTTGGCCGGGATGGTTGTCCAGGCATTCAGTAAAAAAGGTTGGGCGACAGCAATGCCGATGGTGCTCCACAGCACCAGGCTGTAATTCTGTCCCGCCATACCGCGCAGGATCCCAAACACACCCATCATTACGGCACCGATCCCGACAGAGACGTGGAAGCCATAGGTATCGATCAGCCACGATACCGGGATGGAAAGTGGAATAAATGCGATCATGAATGCCATCGACAGGAAGCCGATCTGCTGGTCGGTAACGCTGTAATAGCCTGCTGCCATGCCTGTGATAGGCGCATACGTGATCCATAAGATCTGCATGGTGATGTTGATGAACATGAAGACTGCCAGCACCACCCAACGGTAACCGTAAACTTTGAATTCCCTTTCATCTGTCATCTTATTGGCTCCTTGGTTTATTTGGCTAATTAATAATTTTGGAGGAGAAATGTTTGGAAAACCATCCTTGAGATGAAGACATGTATAAGACCTACAACACCAATATTGTGTTCAGGTTGTATATGGATTATGATCTGGAAGAATAGGATCTTCTTAGTGAGCTGATCGCCAGATCACTACCAATTTCACATAATTCAAGCGACCCGGCTCCAGCGAAAATCACACATATCATGCTCCTGGGCAAGTGTCTTTGTCCGTGACCAGTGGATCTTTGGCAACTTTGCGGACAACCAGTCATCCGTTTTGCAATACAATCCGGTCAATTCCCCGGCATTTAAGTCGGTCAATACCTCCAGTTTGAAACAGCGGATCGCGTTGATCGCAAAGCAGTTTCGATCGTCTTCGACCACAACCTGGAATCCTGGTGGGTATTGTGATTGGGTCATCCTCCTGAGTACTGGACGGATGACCTGGAATGGATCCGGCAGGAAGTCTAAGAAACCGATCCCCTTACCCAACCCTCTAAAGAAATCCTCCTTCATTAATATTTCCAGTTTTTCCAGAGCTAATCCCTGATTCGGATCTTCTTCGAGCATTGCCCGGTACATTGCCAGAACGGGATAGATTAGATCATGTAATTCCTTGTCCATATTTGGAGTGATGCTCTGGATGAGTGAATTTCCCGCCATTAAATTGTGATAATGGACTTCAGCCCTGAGAATTAACCTGTCTGCCGCCTCCCGGGAGAGGTCTTTTGCCAACCGGGTATGCCAACGCTTTGAATGGGGAAAACTGCGCATAGATTTGATCAGAACCATTATGGATTGAACGGGTCATTTCTCCGGGAAGGTGACCGCAACAGTCATCCCCCAGCGCAGACGGGTTTCACTGGCATCCTCAATACGGATGTGAACTGTATACAGGATATCACCTGCCTGGTTTTTGGGTGTCATGGAAATCTCCTCCACGATCCCATTTAAAGTCAGTCCTGGAAGAGCATCCACCGATACCTCGACCTGCTCTCCGACCTCGACGTTGACAACATCCAATTCGCTCATATCGCTGGTATCCACATACCAATTGCTGAGATCAGCCACGATCACAGCCCAGGTTTCTGGACCCGCCATCTGACCTTTGCTGAGGTTGATATCGGTCACAATGGAATCGAAGGGAGCCTTCAACACATACCCATCCACCAGAAGTTGAGCAGCAGCCACCTGGGCATCTGCGGATTTCAGGCGTGCTTCCATTAGCGATAACACATCAGGGTCAGCTCCATTTTGCGTGTTTTCAAATTTTCGCCTGGCTTCCATTTCGGCTGCCTGGGTAGTAAGCAAGGCTGCTTTTACAGAATCGCGCTGGTTGGAAACCTCCTCCAATTTTCGCAAAGCTTTATTGTAATTATTCTGAGCAGTTGAAAGATTATCTTCTGCGGTCTTGCGGGTGGGATTGCTTGGATCCAGGGACTTGTATTTATCGAATTCCTTTTGAGCCTCATTCAAATCCGCTTTCCTAGCATCCACAACCTCTTGGGCATTCAAGATCAAATCCGCGATGGCATTCAGATCCAGAGCTTCCCAGGCTTGTTCAACTGCAGCATGCGCTGCCTGGGCATTTATATACGTTTGCCAAGCCTGCCCATGCACCAGGTCTGTGGTGCGCAACAATTCTTCCTGATCCTGTCTGGCGGATAATTGTCCCAGCCGGGCTGCTGCCAGCGATGCGATTGCCTGTTCCTGGTCTGCCAGTCGGATCAGATCCTGACCGGCTTTAACCTTTTCACCCTTGGTTACCAGGATCTTATCCACTTTTCCACGCACACTGAATACCAGGGTCATATCCTTGTTTGGAACAAGATGTCCTTCGGCGACAAAAACCCTGGGTAAAGGCATGGGTGTCGGTGTCGCCGGTGTGTCTGTGGCTGAACTGCAGGAGGTTAATGCAATACCCGCCAGGATTATTACAGTCAGAAGGATTATTTTCTTCATAGGATCATCTCCTTGATATATTGTTCCATTTATTATTCATAAGCCAGCACTTCGCGGATGGTCAACCGGGCAGCATTCCGGGCTGGTAACAGGCTGGCGACTGCAGATAGTATGATCACAACTACGAGCCATAATACAAAGCCTTCAAAGGTAAAATGCACCGGGATGGCTGAGTGGAAAATGGACACACTGATGATGTTTGTGAGCATATACGTAATCGGGAATGAAACCAGCACACCGATCAGCCAGGATATGCCCCCAATGAGCATTCCTTCCACGATCACCATGGTTGTGATCATGCGGTTTCCAGCTCCAATAGAGCGCATGATGCCGATCTCGCGTGTTCGCTCCAGCACATTCATGCTCATGGAGCCGGTCAGACCCATGCTGCCTACCAGGGCGGTGAGTAGAGCCATGATCAGCAGGAAGATCACCAGAATGTTGAGGCTCTCCGAGGCGGTTTTCAATGTCGACATTCCGGTCCGGGCTTCACGCAAGTGAAATCCCTGTTCCCTGAAATATGCATCCAGCTTTTCACTCATGGATTGCTGATAAGCCGGGGTATGTTCCGCAGTTACGACACGATAAGAAAATGAACGATTTGCCAGGTGTGTCAACCGGGAGATATATTCATACGTACTGTAAGCGATCGTCCCTTCCTGGTTGACGAACTGAAAGAGACCCACCACCATCCAATCCGCTTCCATGCCATTGATCTTCAAATGCAGCCGGTCGCCAACTTTTAGATCAGGGAACAAACCCAGGATGCTTTCACTGACTGCGATGGCTTTCTCGTCCCCGGCTTGAAGCCAGCGTCCGGAAATAAGCACAGGAGAAACCATTTTACTATCCAACGGTGGTGCCAGAATGGTCAAATTCCCGACCGCGTCATGCTCGATGTCAAATATTTCTGCGCTCGCATATGCCCAACCTTCCACATTCACAACACCCGGCACCTGTTTTCCTGCCAACTCGACTTTTTCGAGGCGGTAGGGAGTATCAAAGTCCAGGCTCACATCCGCGATGAAGTATTTCCCTATTTGCTCAATATAACTATTAAGGCTGAATTGGACGTTAAAAACAGCTATGAAAATAGCTCCACCCATGGTCAGTGTGAAAAGTGTCAGGATCAAACGCCCTTTGCGGCGAAATGTATTGCGCAGTGAGATCAACAACGGTCGGGGAATGTGAATATTACGACCAGCCAGCCCAGACATTATTCTCTGACGTACTTTTTCGAACTTTGATTCAGGCTTTGGTGTTTTGTGATGTTTGCCGTGCTCACCCTGACTGAGGTCATTACTGAGGGCGCGCTGGACGGTGACTCGAGAGCCATTTAGTACAGGCACCAATCCCACCAACAAGGGAACCGCCAGTCCAATGATCACCTGGATCACCAACGCAAAAGGGACTATTCGGAAACCGGTAAGGGAAAAGTTTAATTTATCTGCAATAAAGGCGGACAGGGCGTAAGCCCCTTCGCCACCGAGCGGAACTGCGATAAGCAAGGCAATAATCCCAAATGCCAGGATCAACAAAATGTACATACCGAAGACTTGCTTCTGGTTTCCTCCGACGAGTTTCATGACCCCGATATGTCGCTTGTGTTGATTTAAAAGGGCACTTAGGGTATTGGCGATCAGGGAGCTGCTGAGGAGCAAGATGAGGATCCCCATCGCACCCAAAATCCCAATCACCGCTTCCACGATGGAAGCCATCGGATGCCGGTCGCTCCGTGCAGTTCGGGTGCGATACACTACCACGCCATTCTTTTCCACTTTATCTTTTAAAGTTGCTGCCATCTCGTTCAGGTGGGATGGATCATTCCCGCCCTCAGACAGGATGATGTACAACCGGTTGAAACTTTCCAGCTGTGCCAGGAATTTCAAGGTGTCCATGGAGATGAATGCCATCGGTGGTGCCAGGAAGTCTCCTGCACCTGATGTCTGATCCTGAACAACTCCCACGACTGTCATGGTTTTAAGGGTACCATCTGCAAGTTGGAATTCCAGGTCGCTTCCCAGCGGAACATTGAGGTTTTCAAGGGCTTTCTTTTCCAACAGGACCTGCTTAAATCCAGGAGTTGTTTCTCCCTCGACCGGGCGAAGTAAATTAATGCCAATTTTGTGGTAATCCTGGATGGCGAACAGATCGAGCGTAGTCCAATTATTATTTCCGGGTATGCGAACCCGCAGATTGAAAACCCTGCGCCCTTCAGCCACCCGGACAGAGCGTAAACTATTGATGGTATCAACCAGGTCATTAGTGAATGCCCCGGTGCGCATCTCGATATTCATCGGTTGGTTGGCTGCGTAGCTGGTGCTCATATCCTCGGAGATGATTACATGCGTGCCGGCAATTACACCGATGGAAAATACCCCCACAGCGATCGAAAAGACCACCAACAAGGTGCGCACCTTGTTGTCGATCAGATCGTGCCAGATCTTGCGCCAGCGCGGACGTAACATGGTCAATCCCCGTCCCTTCCAAACCATCGCCTGGAACGCCGATCAGCGGATCGATTCTCTGCCAGCCTGTGTTGCACCAGGTCTGCGATGACATCTGCAGTCAATGCAGAATCTTTTAATAGGGAGATGAAGGATGCACGCGGCAGGGCTACCAGTTCAACCGCTCCTTCAGGTGCTGCCCTGACACAGGCAATGGACTTGCCTCCTCGCAATAATTCCACTTCTCCAAAAAATTCACCCGGACCCATTCTCGCGATGCTGACTTCTCTTTTCTTTTTCCCGCATAAGACCACCTCGACCTCCCCGCTTGTGACCATGTAAAAGTATTCCACATGGCTTTCCCTGGGAATGATATTCATATTCGGTTGGTATCTAAAGCGTTGCAGCAGACGGGTTGCTGCAAGCATCTGGTGATGGTTTAGCAGGGGTAGGGCATGTGCCAGGGTTTCATTGATCAATTCACCATCGGAGATCACGATTGTACGCGAAGTTCGTTCAGTCAACGAGGGGTCGTGAGTCACCATGGCGATTGTCTTTCCCTGTTGAACCAGTTGATCAAAAAGATCGATAATGAACGCAGCTGAACGGGAATCCAAATTACCTGTGGGTTCATCAGCCACGATAATGGGTGGGTCTGTTGCCAGGGCGCGTGCGATGGCGGTGCTTTGCTGCTGACCGGTTGAAACCGCAGCCGGCAGTTTGTTTGCCTGGTGTTCAAGACCGACCAGTTTTAATAATTCCATGGCACGTTTTGGACGTTGGTCGAATTCGTACATTTCAACGTAATCCATGGGCAGCATGACATTTTCCAGCAGGCTGAGCATGGGCAAAAGTTGGAAGAATTGGAAGACGATCCCCAGGTTGCGGCCTCGCCATAATGCCCTGCGACTTTCATTCATCTTGTGGATCTCTACACCGTTCACGATCACCTGCCCGGAAGATGGAAAATCAATGCCTGTTATCATATTAAGCAGGGTGGATTTTCCACTGCCAGACTTGCCGACTATGGCTACGAACTCTCCAGTCTTGATGTTCAGGTCCAATCCTTTAAGGACTCGGAATTCACCTGCTGCATTTTTAAATGTTTTTACCACCTGATCCATCATGATCATATCTTGCTGGGAATTTTGTATTCGGGGAGGTGTTATCGTATCCGGGATCATGGTCGACCTTGTTCTATATGTTCATGCCCGGATACCAACTCACCATCAATGATTTGCAGGTGGCGTGTGAAGCGGGGGCTCAGGCTTTTATCATGTGTGACCATGATGATCGTCATGCCCTTCGTGATCAACCGCTCGAAGACTTCGAAAATGTGTTCAGCGGTCAGGGAATCCAGGCTACCGGTCGGTTCATCCGCCACCAGGATGGGGGGATCGTTGGCAATGGCTCGGGCGATCGCAACCCGCTGCTGTTGTCCCCCCGAGATCAAGTTCGGGGTTTTGAAGGCATGCTCTTCCAGCTCCACCAGGCGAAGGATCTCCATGGCACGCTCACGGCTCTCTTTCCGTTGATATAAACCGCAAAGATCCATCGGAAGCATGACATTTTCAATGAGTGTAAGCATGGAAAGCAATTGAAAGGACTGATAGATAACCCCCATGTGACGTCCGCGCCATAATGCCAGATTATCTTCTTCCATATCATGGATGGACACGGTGCCATCCGGCATATTAATCAACACTTCACCGGAAGTCAGGTCATCCACACCGGTGATCATATTCAATAAAGTTGATTTTCCTGCACCCGACTTCCCGATTATTCCCAGAAATTCCCCGGGAAGGATCTCTGTAGAAATATTATGCAAAGCCTGGAAGTCACCGGATTCACTTTCATAGACCTTAAAAACACTTCTCAGTTCGACGAGGGCACTGGATGCTGGTTTGAAGGAGATTGTAGGGTTGTTATTTGGTGACAGATTGGGTGACATGTGCATATTCTCACAGTTATTAGCACAGGGATTGTACTACATATTCAAATCCCTCCTTTTCCCGTGGAATAATAAAGGCTTGAAGAGCAATGAAGGTCTGATTTCAATTCATCCAGGTCTTTTTTCCCTATTATTCAACCTTTTTATTGAGTTTTACCCTTATTTGTTATGAAAATGTTGATAAATCCAATATAACCACCGACGCGCGCTTGACGAATCGCTGCATCACGGCTAAAATGTCAAAGCATTTTGGAAAACGTGCCCCACGTGGTGGCGCGTTTTTTTGCCCGGAAAGATCCAGATTACGGAGGAAACGATGTCCCCGAAATCAGAAACCAATGAAGAAGATCGACCCGAGGTGGTAAACCTGGTCGATTCCCAGGCAGAAAAGATTGAAGCAGACCTGGTGCGTACCAGCCGGAGTTATATTGGCAGCCTAAGCTCTGAAGAGTCAGAGATGCACCAGGCATTTGCAATGAATATCAATGCCCATAATCTCAATGCCGGCACATCTATCCTGGCTGTCTCACAATCTGTGACAAGTACCAGCAATAACAGTCTGGTGGTTGCCGCAAGGGCAGAACGAATGGAAATGAAGAACAGTCTGGTCGGTGGATTCTATGCTGACAGTGCCACTCTTGCGGATGGTTCTCAAACTGGAATATTGGTCAGCAGCCGGGTGTCCGGTGAACAGATCCGTTCCGTTTTCCTGGTTGCCCGCCAGGTTGAGGGACCGGTTGAAACCATGCTGGATACGCGCCAGGTGGCTATGGCAAGCGTATTAGCCGGACTCGCCTGTGGATTGGTCATTGTCTTGGGAAAATTCTTCTTCAGGCATAAAAAATAGTGGTTCCCCCGGTTATTGCCGGTATTCTCATTCAAGAGCGATGGTAATCCGTGGTCCCGCAAAGGCATGGGTGAGAGGCGCTCGAGGAAGGTCATAAATGGAAAAAGTTACAATTCAAGTAACACCCCGAACCGTGATCGGTAAACAGGTGCGCGCCCTGCGCAGAGCCGGGCAAATTCCGGCAGTGCTATATGGTCGCCATATGGACCCCCTCCTGGTTTCCCTGGATGCCCACACAACCAGCCGGACCCTGGCACGCATGACTGCCTCGAGCCTGTTGACGATCGAACTGGAAGGCAAGGAATTCCCGGCCTTGGTGCGTGAAAAGCAACGCAACTTTATTAAAGGAAATCTTCTGCATATCGATTTCCAGGTTGTGTCCATGACTGAAAAACTGCGCACCAGTGTGGGCATCGAATTTGTCGGATTGGCTCCCGCAATAAAAGAATTCAATGCCATCATGATCAACGGTCTGGAAGAACTGGAAGTGGAATGCTTGCCACAGG
>Ga0315286_10001264_pt1 | contig 22858 bp, 22 predicted proteins | sample YL17G10_0_MG_FD_205038 | JGI IMG/M metagenome (GOLD analysis project Ga0315286, IMG submission 205038) | Sediment microbial communities from Yellowstone Lake, YNP, Wyoming, USA - YL17G10_0 | ecosystem: Environmental > Aquatic > Freshwater > Lake > Sediment | place: USA: Wyoming | collected...
AAGAGGGCGTTAAGGAAGCCGAGGTCATTTTCATCGCTGTCGGTACTCCATCAGACCATGATGGTTCGGCCGATCTTCGCGATATCCGCGCCGCCGCTGCTGAAATCGCCCCAGTCAGTCCGCGGGGCGCTATCGTCGCTGTCAAAAGCACCGTGCCTGTCGGCACGTGTGATATCGTCGAAAAGATTATGACCGAAATTCGTAAGGAACCAGTCTGTGTCGTCTCCAACCCGGAATTTCTGAAAGAAGGAAACGCTATCCGCGATTTCCTGTACCCCGATCGGGTGATCGTCGGCACCGTCGATGAGCGGGCTAAACAGATCTTCTTCGACCTCTTCGCCCCCTATACCAAGAGAGGTCAATCCATTATTTTCATGAGCCGGCGCTCTAGCGAGCTGACCAAGTATACTGCCAACACCTTTCTGGCGATGCGCATCTCCTTCATCAACGAAATCTCCATGCTCTGTGAAGCCATCGGGGCCAATGTGGAAGAAGTGCGGATTGGGGTCGGCAGCGATTCCCGCATCGGTCAACACTTCTTATTTCCTGGTGTAGGCTACGGAGGTTCTTGTTTTCCCAAAGACGTGCGAGCCCTCATCAAAATGGGTCGCGACCAAGGCCTGGACTTGGGTCTTCCGAAGAGCACAGACGATGTGAACATGAGGCAAAGAGAGCGGTTCACGAAAAAGATCCTAGAGCGATTCAACGGTGACCTGACAGGGCGAATAATTGCCGTGGCCGGGCTAGCGTTCAAACCACAGACCGATGATGTTCGAGAAGCGCCCGCTATTGATATCATTCGCGCAATTCTCGATGCCGGCGGCGCTGTCAGGACCTTCGATCCCGCGGCGATGGAGAACGCCCGGGCGATCCTGAATTCCGGTGCGGTGCAATATTCGAAATCTCTCTACGAAGCCTGCGAAAATGCCGATGCTCTGGCGGTAATCACGGAGTGGAACGAATTCAGACGTCCCGACTTCGACCGCATAAAATCGCTGATGAAAACGCCCATCATCTTTGACGGCCGCAATATTTATAATCCGCAAATCCTCAAAGATAAAGGATTCGAATATTTTGGGATTGGCGTACGTTGATGTGCAGAATCAGCGCGGCGACATGAGAAAATAGGATATTTTACATGGGTCACTATTTATTAACAGGCGCGGCGGGCTTCATCGCTTCAAAAGTGGCCGAGTTGCTGTTGTCGGAAGGCCATGCGGTCGTCGGCGTCGATAACATGAACGATGCCTACGATGTCCGCCTCAAGCAATGGCGCTTGGCCCAGCTCGCGGGTCGGCCGGGATTCAAGTTCCGCCAATTGGATATCACGAATCGACAGAAAATGCGGGACCTTTGGGAATCTCAAAAAACGAAGGGGTTCGATGCCGTTATCAACCTTGCGGCCCGGGCCGGTGTCCGACAGTCCGTCGAGAACCCCTGGGTCTATTTAGAGACCAATATCACAGGCACTCTGAATTTGCTCGATTTATGCCGGGAATTCGACGTCAAGAAGTTCATCCTGGCCTCCACCTCGAGCCTTTACGGAAAAGACAACCCCTTGCCCTTCCGTGAGGACGCGGACTCGAACCGTCCGCTATCCCCTTACGCGGCGTCGAAAAAAGCGGCGGAAGCCCTCTGCTATACCTATCACTATCTCTACGGCCTCGATGTGACCGTTTTTCGCTATTTTACCGTCTACGGACCCGCCGGCCGCCCCGACATGAGCCTTTTCCGCTTCGCGCAATGGATAAACGAAGGGAAGCCGGTGACGGTATATGGTGACGGGCGGCAGTCGCGGGATTTTACCAATGTCGAGGATATCGCCCGGGGGACGATCGCGGGGTTGCGTCCAACGGGCTTCGAGGTCATTAATCTGGGGTCAGACAAACCCGTGGTCCTCATGGACGCCATCCGGCTCATAGAAGAGCTGACCGGTCGCAAAGCGCTGCTGGAATTCCAGCCGCTTCACCCGAGCGACGTGCGCGCGACCTGGGCGGATATCGGCAAAGCAAAATATTTACTTGATTGGCGCCCGTTGGTCGGCCTTGAGGATGGTATCGCAGACTTGGTCAATTGGTATCAGCAAAACAGGAGTTGGGCAAAAGAGATCGCTACAGATTAAGGAGCTCGGAAACATCTTAGATGCGTTCCCTACGAACACATTTTATTATTGAAAAGAATCTCATTGAACAGCTTTCCTCAAATGTACCGGTCTCTAATAGGAGTTCTGTTAGTATCCAAGTTTCGGGATATTCCGGAGGATTTTTTTGGACATGGCCAACTATTCAAATCATATTTGCGCAGGCCCTGAGACATGCGTCAATCTCATCTAATCCTCTTTAATGCCACTATCATGTGGGTTAGCAGGGTTCTCCTGTTAGTTCCCCAATTGATTCTGGTACCCTATCTCCTCGGCACCAGGCCCCACCGTGTCCGCCTCGCCTGGCCCATCCTCCCCATTCTGGCGGATTGCGGTCCCCACGTTTTCCCTTCACCACGGCCTGATCATGCGGGGGCAGCCCGATTGAGCGGGGTCGAGCAAAACGCAGTGACGGCGAGAGCGCCGATAACATGACGGTCCTCAGAAACTCGACCGCCAATATCCTGGCTCAGGGCGTCAGCATCCTGGTCGGCCTGTATTTCACCCCCTATCTGATCAAGCATCTGGGTGTCACGGCCTACGGCGTCGCACCGCTTGTCATGAGCGTGTTCGTCTTCGCCCAGTGGATCTCGTCGGCAACGACCTATTCCGTAGGGCGTTACTTGACCATTGCGCATGTCCGAGGCGAAACCGAAGAAGTCGCGGTGATCTTCAACACCACGATGGTCGTCTCGCTTCTCTACAACGCGCTGGTTGTGCTGGCTGGAGTGGCGCTGAGCCCTTTTGCGAGTTCACTTCTCCGGCTGCCGCCAGGCACGGAGCATGCCACTGCGATCCTCATCGTCCTCGGGGGTGCGGCCACGGCCTTCAACCTTCTTTCCGGCGTCACCCAGGTTTCATTCTATTGCCTGAATCGGTTTGATCTGCGCGCGCTCATCACGACGGCGGGAAGCGTAGGCTCCGTTGCCTTGGTGGTCGCAATGTTCGGACTTGCCGGCCCGCGGCTCGAATGGGTCGGGGCGGGTTCATGCGCGGCCGCGGGCGCCGTCACCTTCGCCTCCTATCTCTGGGGAAAAAGGCTGATTCCGGTCCTCTCCTTCAAGCCCCGGCTGTTCAGTTGGCGGCATTTCAAGATGATGCTCGGCACCAATGTCTGGGTCGTCATCGACGGGCTCGGCGTGGTGTTCCTCTTCGGCGTTGCACTCCTGCTCGTCAACCGGCTTTTCGGCCCCGAAGTGTCCGCCGTGTATGCGCTGGCGGCATCGTGGGAAGCCCGGCTCAAAGGTTTCATGACCTCGCTGACGGTGTTCACGCCGAAGTTCGTGTCCCTGTTCGGGCAAAACGATATTGCCGGCCTGCGGGCGCACGCCCAGCGCGCCTCGCGGTTCGTGGGTGTGGTGACGGGCATCGTCGGTGGCGTGTTGATCGGGATGTCGGGCGTCCTCCCCGAGATCTGGCTCAAGCGGCCGGTCGAGCACATGGGGGCCTACATGGCGGCGTTGATGGCGATCACGGTGGTGAACGCCGCCGCAAACCCGCTTTTCGGGGTCTGGCAGGCTTTCAACCGGGTGCGGGTGCCGTGTTTCGTGACCTTGGGGACCGGCGTCCTCTCGATCGCACTCTCCGTCCTCCTGGCGAAAACTACGCTGCTCGGCCCCTGGGCAGTGATCGCCGGCATCGGAACTGCCTATACCCTGAGGAACACCATTTTCGTGTTTCAATACGTAGCCAGGCTTCTGGGGTGTCCGGCCACATCGTTTTACGCCTCGGCGGCCTCCAGCATCGGCGCCTGCGCCATCGCTGCCGCGGCGAGTTGGGCGCTTACGCAGGCGGCCAATCCGGCGGGATGGATCGGCGCGGGCCTCGTGGCCGCCGTCTCACTTGCTGTGGCGGTGCCGCTGATCGCGATTCTCGTTCTGGGCCGCCCGGACCGGGAAGCGGCCATTGCGGCTGCTCGCTCGGGATTGCGCCGATCGGTGGCCACCCTGGCCGGGGCTCTTCGGTAATTGCCGATGTGGGTAGGGCTAAGACTGGGTTCCACGGGATCGGAAACACCGCCGCGCGGAGCAGACGAGGACGGGCATTGTGAATAACGCGATTCGTATCTCGGCAATAATACCGGCGTACAACGCCGAATCCTTCCTCAGACGCAGCCTGGATAGCGCGCTCTCGCAGACCCTTAGGCCTGCGGAAATCATCGTGGTTGACGATGGATCGACCGACAGGACGGCCGAGATCGTCAAGAGCTACGGCGAGGCTGTTAACTACATATATCAGGAAAACGGCGGAGGCGCCGCCGCGCTGAACGCAGGAATTGCAGCCGGTGAGGGGCCGTGGGTTGCAATTCTCGATGCCGACGACGAGTGGCGGCCACGCCATTTGGAGAACGCGGTGCGCGTGCTCGGATCCCACCATGAATTGAGCTGGTATGGGGCGCCTGTCAACCGATACGACCATAAAGACGGGAGCGTTCTTTTTGAATACACCCGAAAGGGCAGGGGGACCCTTGTCGATAAAACGTATTTCGCCGACTACTTGTCGGCGTGCCCCCCGGAGGGCTTCTTCGCTCAACCCACGATGGTACTTCATAAGCGTGTGTTTGAAGCGGTCGGCCTGTTTGATACAACGAAGCGCACGGGATATGACTTGAATATGTGGTTCAGGATCGGCTTGCAATTTCCGAAGATTGGATACTGTTATGAAGCTGGGACAAACGTTTATAAACGAGAGGATTCGGTCTCTAGAACGACAATCATGGACTTTCGAAAGACGCTTGCCTTCTGGAAAGAACTTGAGGATCTTGCGATAGAACTCGGTCAGGAGGAACGCACCCGCGCCGAACCGAAGATCATGTACAGAATACTACTGCTTCTTAGAGGCTGCATAAATTCGGGTGACCTTCAGGGCATAAGGGCAGTCAGCGACACCTACGATAAACGCCTCCCCCCAAAATGGCGGTTGCTGGCGCGGTTCTATGTAACCGTGCCGTGGGCAATAAAGGGGGGGCGTTTGGCAAGAGGTGCGTTTAGAAAAGCATGTCGTTTTCTGCGAGGACGAATCGCCGCAAAAGAAAGGAGCGCCGCGTGCCGTTAGAAGTCATCACCACCCTCGAAGCCTTCGCCGGCTTGCGTGATACTTGGAACGCCGTTCTCCGGGAAAGCGGGAGCTATACGCCGCAAATGAGCTACGAATGGCTGGCCGCGTACTGGAAGCACTTCGCTGCCGATGCCCAGGTCGAGATCCTGGTCCATCGCGACAAGGGGGGAGGCATTGTCGGCTTCTCGCCGTTCATGACTCGCCGGCGGAGGGACGGACTGAGTACCGTCACAGAGCTGACTTTTCTGGCTGATGACCTGAGCGACTATCTGGATTTCGTGTCAATCGAGAAATGCCGCGGCGAAGTTCTGGTCAACCAGGTGATTCCCTTTCTCGCGGAACGAATGAAGCAGGTTGACAGGGTGTTCTTGCGGAGAATCCGCTTCTCGAGTCCGAATTGGAAGTTCTTGAAAAGGCAATGGAGTGATGCGTTCCTGCCAACGGGAGAGAACCCAATCGCTGTGCTAGGGACGTCGGCGGATGAGTTCTTCGGGTCATTGGGTCGAAATATTCGACGTGAACTGCAAAAGCGACAGTCCCGAGTCAAGGAATCCGGATTGCACCTCTCCTTTGAGGCTGTCAGCGGATACGACTCGGAATTGCTATCAGAGTTCGCCGAGATGGACCGGATTCGTGCCGCCGAAACGGGCCATCATTCAGCCCTATCAAGAAAGCGGGTGGCTGAATTCTTCCGAGACGCCGCCCAACCCCTCGCTGCCAGGGGTGAGATTTGTGGCTGGGTTCTAAGGTTGGAAGGCGAATTGGCCTCCTATCGGCTTGGATTTGTGGTGGCAGATCAGTTTCTAGATTGGCAGACAAGCTACAATGGGAAGTTCAACGAATTCGACGTGGGGAAGATCCTCCTAGCGAAAGCTATCGAAGACTGCATTTCAAAGAAGTACGAGCAGTTCAATTTTCTGGCGGGCTGCGAGGGATATAAGCTTTCTTGGAGCAATAAGATCGACTTCTTCTACGCATACACGTGGGAAAGAAGAAACGTCTCGATGAGGCTCATGGATACGATCCGTTCCGTGAAGCGCTTGGTGGATATGAAGCAATGAATGCGAGAGGCGCGCCAGCAGCGGTCCGGAACGCACAGATCTGCCGTTGGAAAGGCGGCGCCGTGGCGCCAGTGTGTCTCATGGTGGACGACTTGGCCAATGTCTGGATCAAGACGCGAAGCGGTCGCGATCCGCGCCCCGGCGACGACTGGGGGCACTGGGGCCGGGTGCGGAACTCATCTCTGTGGTGGCTCGAAAACCGCGTTCTGCGGGGCTTCAAGGATGTGCGCGTGACGTTCTTCGTTACGATGAGCCGCGCCCCACAGACCGTTGAGAGCCGGTATCGTGGTCATTTTGGCTCGATCGCAGAAGACGACACGATCACGGACTTCTTCCGCGGTGTTCATGCAACACCGCGATATGAGTTGGCCTACCACGGGTTCACACACGGTGTGAGCGGGACCGGGCAGCGTCCCTTCGTTCAGGAGTGGGAAAGCTTCGGCTCACTAGACGAGGCAATCGAAGTCACAAACCGTGGCAGGGAAGTGTTCCGCGCGGTGACCGGCGAATACCCCCGCGGCGGGAAGTACTGCGGATACAAGCGGAACGCGTTCAGCGACGCGTCGATCGACCGCTGCGGGTTCAATTGGTGGTGCAGGTTCGACACGCTGAGCGCGAATCCTGTAGGGACTGAGCGGCGGGAAGGGTTTTCGACTTCTCGATTCGGTGAGCGGAGGCTTGTGGACCTGCCCTCGACGGTTCATGGCGGCGCGATCTCCATGCCCCCGGGGAGGAAGGCGAGCATGCGGTGGTGGTACTCCCTGCTGCTGCTATACAAACGTCGAATGGAATTTCGTCGCCACTTGGAGTTCTTGATTGCTCACGGCCTGCCGGTGTTGATCCAGGAGCACAGCGCCCGTTCGCGGACGGTCGAGGAACCACAGACACCTAACATTGTTGACGACACTCGAGGGCTTCGGTGGATCCTGCGGTGGCTTTCGCGCGCCAATGTCTGGCACGCAACGTGTTCCGAGATCGCTGCCTACGTCTCACTCCGCGATGAGGTCCGAGTGGAATTAATCGAAGGCGGGAGGGCGATCCAGTTGGAAGGCGTGCCGGAGGGGACCACTGCCGAGCTGTCCCTTCAATTCAATTCTGACAGCGCCAAGGCGCTCCGGCTGATTGGCCCGGCGCGAACAGCCAGGCAGGTTGTACGCGATGGGGGGAAGGCGTTCGTAACCCTCGCTCCAGTGAATGGGCTCTATCGGGTATACGAGGAGTAACGAATGCGCGTCTTCCCACCATGGACAAGAATCAGGGGCCACCACCGGCGACAGGGGTTGGCGTCGACCCTGGTATGGTTGACGGAGTTTTATGGCGGATATCTGGCGGTTTTCAAGTGGCGATACCTCGACATGCACTATTACCGTTGCGAGATCCCGGAGGAGGTTCCGATGCTGCCACCGAAGGTTCCCGTCACGGTGGAAGCAATGTCCGCTGAACATGTGGAACGGATGCGTCCCTGGTTGCCGCCGGGCAAGGCGGAGTTGTTCCTCGAGCGCCTTGAGGCCGGGAAGCATGGGCTTGTTTGCATTCTAGCGGGAGAAATTGCGTATTTCACATGGATCACCAACCGAGATGAATATGAAAGTGTATCAAAGGAATGGATACGACTCGCTCCCGGCGAAGGATACCTATTTGACTCATTTTGCCGCCCCGAGTATCGCGGTCTTGGCCTACATTCATTCATGAACGCCGCGCGCTTGCAGCGTATGCGAGGTATTGGTTGCCACCGGGCCTTGGTAGGCGTGACAACAACGAACTTCTCCGCCCGGTGGGCGTTGCATGGAAATGGCCTCCGCGCGCATCACCGGGTTGTCATCGTTGAGATGGGAAAGAAGAAATACCGGCGAAAAATGAAGCCGTTGCTGTTGAAATGGGAAAGAAATGTCCGCGGTGGCGCTGGCAGTAAGAATGAACGCGGCTCGGGCGGGGCCGCCGGCTAAACGTAACCCCAGAGAAAACTCGATGGCAAAGCACGGCATGTACAGCAGGAACAGCCAGCCTCTTCCCGGCCCTATTCCGACTGGACAGCTTGCGGTTCGCGCAAGCCCGATGAGAGTGGCCGGAGAGCCGAGCGGGAGCGACAACTATGCCCGGCCCATCTTGCGGGCTGTGTGGCGCGGACTGGCTCCGGTGGCCGCGATTCTGGGCGGGGCGCAAGCAATAGCGCTGGCGGCGGGAACCTCCGGCGGCCAACCGGCCAAGCTCTTGGTTCTTGTCGCCTTGATGGCCGCCGCCGCAAAGCGTCCTGGGTCCGCGTTCTATTCGGTAATGCTGGGCAACAGCTTGTATTTGCTGCTTGGCGAGCTGACGGTTGTCCCGGCATTGAATTTCCTGGGTCCGGGAATTCTGCTGGCGGGCCTGATCGGTTCGAGTCGGAAGGGCATCATATCCGTGCACAAGAAGCCGCCGTTTGTTGCGACGGGGTTGTTCGTGGGCTGGGTGATGCTGGTCAGCATGGTGGCAGGTGCGCCCCCGCCGTTTTTCTGGTATTCAACTGCCTTGCTGCTAGCTGCCGGCCTGGGCTTCCAACTGCTGGCGCGAGACCGACTGAGCCAGCTCGCGGCGTGGGGAGCGGTTGTGGTGGGCGCGGCGCTGCTCGGCGGCTATTCGGTGTTCACATACCTGCGCGCAGGGGAAATGACTGTTCACGGTCTTGCTCGTGAGGAGAGCGTTGCCGACCCGAACTACCTCGCCGCGATGATTGCCGTGGGTTGCGTGCCGGCCGTGGTGTTGGCAAGGGAGATGATCATCGGCCGGAAGCAGGTATGGGGTATAATCGTGGCCTCCTTAGGAGGGCTTTGTTTGTTCTCGGTGGTCTTTCTGGCTTCGCGCGGAGTGCTTCTGGCTGTCGGAGTTGCTTTGATAGTGACCATGCCTCTACTCGTCCGGCGGCGGGGTTTCAAATTCGCTGTGGCGATAGGGGTGGCGGCGGTTCTGCTTCTGGCGGGCTTGTCGCGCCTGGCCGAGTATCAAGGCGGCACGCTGGAAGTGTTTCAGCGTTTTGTAACACGGGGACAAGCGGACCCGACCGGCGAGCGGTTGGGACTCGCGCAGGCTTCCTTGACGGCCATGGTCGCACGCGGTCCTTACGAGTTGCTGGCCGGAACTGGGCCGTACTCGAACTTTACGGCTGTTGGCAGAGTATGGGGCACAGGTGGGGCCCACACGCACAACGCTGTCCTGGAGTACGCGCTCGACTTCGGCCTCATTGGGGCCGGGCTGTTTCTCGCTCTCTTTTGGGTTGCTTTCAAGAGCGCACAGCAAGCGGGAGCGAATATCAAGCTCATCAAGATAGGCCAACTAGTCCTAATTGCGATTGCCGGGCTTTCTATTAATCCGCTGGCCGATTTTACGATTGTGGTGGTTCTTGGATTATCCGTGGCGTATTGTAGGAATGATCCTGTGCCCCCGCCGCACCTCAATCGGTCGCGCCCGTCCCTTCGGGCAGAAGGGCCGGCGCGGATGCATGCAGCGGGGGAGGGCGGTCCCGTTGGCTGAGCAGCTTGCGGCGCCGGCCAGTTTTCTATCGAGGAAGCGAAGAGTGTCTGGTTCAGGGAAGACCGGCCTTCTCAGCGTGACCCACTTTGGCCCCTTCCCGCCTCCCTACGGAGGCGTGAGCGTGTTCATCCGAAGGTTGCACAATAGATTGTTGCGCGATGGGTACGAGAGCCGGGTGGCGACGTACCGCAACGGGGAGAAGAGCGGGGATGGACGCGTTTTCAGACGGCCTGGCCTGCCGTGGCCGGCGGGCCGGCTGGACGGGTGGTACTACAGGTGGGCGCACGTCCCCGGCGCCGTCCAGCACTGGCACGATTCCTGGCACGGCAACGCGCACTGCATATGCTCGCAATTGCGGGCCGGGAAAAGGGCCGTGATCACCGTCCACAACGAAATCGAAGCCGGGATGCATCAGCGGTGCGGCCCGGCGGCAAGGCGTTACGTGAAGGAGATCATCAGGTGCCGGAAAGTGATTTGGGTCGCGGTCAGCCACCGGATCAGGGAAGGGCTGATGAAGGAGGGGGTCGAGCCGGACAGAATCCGCGTGTACCCGGCGTACTTGCCGGAGCCGCAGCCGGTTGGCGAACCGGCCCTCCCGTCCGGTCTCCTGCGATTCTTCGAGTCTCACGGCCCGATCATCGCTGTGTACGGATGGCGCTTTTCGAGCCACAAGGGCGGGGACCTCTACGGCTTCGATGAGAGCCTGGTATTGGCGGCCTCCCTGAAAACGGCCTACCCGAAGATCGGGCTTGTGATCCTGTGCCCGGGCGGTAGGGAGGACGAGCACAGCCGCCGCGAGGGGCTGGAGGCGCTGGGCCGGGAACTCGGGCTTGAGGGCCACGTGTTCTGGGCCCTTGAACCGGTCGATCACATGGGCGCGCTCTGGACAAGGTGCGACGCCTATGTGCGGCCAAGCCTGACGGACGGCGATGCGGTCTCAGTCCGGGAGTGCCTGAGCCTAGGGGTCCCCGTGGTCGCGAGCGATGCCGTGGAACGGCCGGCCCAGACCATGATCTACCCCGTCGGCGACAGGGCCAGGCTCCGTGAAACGGCCGAAGCGGCGATCAAGCGCGGCCGTTCCGAACCCGCGGTCATGCCGGACGTTTACGGCGGCATGGTTTCCATCTATTCCGCGCTTCAGAGCGGCGACTAACGACCAGATGTCATAACGTCATGAAAAATGGTCGCTTAGCGGCGGCGAAACCAACACGCGCCGTGCATCGACTGTGGATAGTGCAATGGGAAAGGAACACCTGATGAACATCAAGGACAAGGCCCTCTTCATCACCGGCGGCACCGGTACGTTCGGCAACGCCGTGGTCGAACGTACCCCGCCGACCGCCTTCGGCGAAATCCGTATCTTCTCCCGCGACGAGAAGAAGCAGGACGACATGCGAAGGCGCTGGGCCGACCCGCGGGTCAAGTTCCACATCGGGGACGTCCGCGACGAGCAGAGCCTGAAGGACGCCATGGCCGGTGTGGACCTCGTGTTCCACGCTGCGGCGCTCAAGCAGGTGCCGTCGTGCGAGTTCTTCCCGATCGAGGCGGTCCGCACCGACGTGCTCGGCGTCGAGAACGTCCTCATCGCGGCCATCGCCGAAGGCGTCAAGAAAGTGATCGTCCTGTCCAACTACAAGGCGGTTTACCCCATCAGAGCCATAGGAGTGTCCAAAATGATGAGGAGAAGCTGACCATGGCCAAGGGGCGGAGGGCTAGGAGTACAAGCGATAGCCCAATCGCTTCCTCGAAGGGACGATCGGCCTTCTTGGCGGGAATGCCCCAAGGTACCGTGCCCAGGCGATTTGCGAGCTTGCGGGAAAACCGCTCGAGAGGGTGGTGACAGGTGCGTAAGATCATGCTCGTTGCCGGGGCGAGACCGAACTTCATCAAGCTGGCCCCGGTCCTGAGGGCCCTTCGTGTCCGTGCTGGGCTGAGCGTGGACCTCGTCCACACCGGCCAGCATTACGATGATGCTATGTCTGGTTCCTTTTTCCGGCTTCTCGATATCCCCCGGCCCGATGTGAACCTTGATGTGGGTTCCGCCAGTCATGCCGTACAGACAGCGAGGATCATGGAACGCTTCGAGGCGGTCCTTTTGGAAAGACGTCCCGACTGCGTGGTGGTCTTTGGCGACGTGAACTCCACCGCGGCCTGCTCGCTCGTGGCCGCCAAACTCCTGGTTCGCATAGCCCATGTGGAGGCCGGCCTGCGAAGCGGGGATCGCACTATGCCGGAGGAGATCAATCGGATCGTGACGGACGCATTGGCCGGACTTCTCCTGGCCAGCGAGCCTTCGGGGGTCGAGCATCTTCTCAGAGAGGGGAAACCAGCCGAAAGTATTCGCCTGGTTGGCAATGTGATGATCGATTCCCTCAACTGGGTTTTGCCCCGAGTGCGAGACCTGAAACCATGGGAGAGGTACGGCCTGGACCGCGGCGGGTATGGGGTTCTGACATTGCACCGCCCCTCAAATGTGGATGACCCCGCGGTCCTTAGGCGGCTCATGGAATGCCTCGTCGAGATTACAGCCGAGGTGCCCCTCATCTTTCCGGCGCACCCGCGCACCCGCAAGGCACTAGAGTGCTTCGGATGGGTGCCCTCAAGGGGCTTCCGTCTGACGGAGCCGGTGCCCTACACCGAGAGCATCGCTTTACAGGCCGGAGCGGCTCTTGTAATGACGGATTCTGGGGGGGTGCAGGAAGAGGCGTCCTGCCTTGGCGTGCCTTGCCTTACCCTGAGGGAGAATACGGAGCGCCCAATTACGGTAGAGTTGGGCACCTCCACACTAGTAGGGAACGAGCCATCCCGCATCTGGTCCACTTTTCGAAGTGTTCGCTCCGGGATTTATAAAAAGGCGAGCCCTATTCCCCTCTGGGACGGCCAGGCGGCGGAGAGAACGGCCGAGACAATCGAAAACTGGTTGGGAGGTTTCCTCCGGTGAAAGGATTCAAAGAATGATGGTGTGTTTGGAACAGGCCTGTACTTTGCCGCCCCTCTCCCCTCTGCTGCGCTCTTCTGTAGTCAAACGCCTTGCCCATCGCTCGGCCTCCGGTGCCGAGCAAGAGGGGGCAGGACGAATATTCATTAACCAACGACTTGATTGACGGACTGATTTACTTAATCGCCTTAAGATTCTTTTCGCCCTATTTCTTATGCGGATATTTAGGTTTGAAGGAGGGGCGTTCTCAAAGGCCGAGAATGCTATGGGGGCTTCAGGCATAAGTAATGTTAGAGTCACATCTGAACCATCGGCGCCGAAAGCGCAGAGAAAGGGTGCGGAATGAAGAAGGTCTTCCAATTCCTGGAGCGCGTGTGAAGGGTAATAGCTTCGTTCTGCCAAAGCAGGACAAAGGCTGGCGCCAAGAGCTCATCGAAGTGGCCAAGGCCATGCGGGGGCAACCCTCCGCGGCGATCCCGATGGAGGAATCCTTTGAGGCTACGCGCCTAACCTTGGAAGCGGAGGCGCTCTCGCGCAACGCTTCCCTTTCGTTCAATAATGGATCATGAGCTGTTTTGCTGGTCAAGGTCGGGGACTTCAAAGCTTTCAATGAAACATCGTCGCTTCACACATCTTGCCGGTCTGGCCGTAAAACGATCGCCCCTAGTCAACACCCGCCGGTTGAAAGAGATGGCCCTGCGCCTGTGCCGGGATGCTTGGACCAAGCGCCGCCTCCGCCTCGGGAAGACTCTCTTGGACAAGCGTGATCTTCAGACCGCCTTGGTCAAGGGTCTATCTGCCGACACCTTCGGCACGGTTCTGCGGCAGCGAGCGGATGCCCGATTCTTCATCCCGAGAGCCTTTAAGGCCGAGTTGGTGGAGGCTTTAATTCATCTCGATCCTACAATCGAAAAGCGGACGATTGAGGCAGCCGAGAGTGTTTGTTCCCATCGCTTCGATCTGCTGGGGTCCGGGGAAACCCAACTGGGTCATATCATCGACTGGCACACAGATTTTAAGACGGGCTACAGGTGGCCGCAGGGCACCTATTATAAAAAGATCGATGGCCGCTACCTCGTCCCCGACAGTGACATCAAAGTGCCTTGGGAGCTCAGTCGGTGCCAACATCTCCCAACCCTCGGGCGGGCCTACTGGCATACGGGGGATGAGCGGTATGCGGCTGAGTTCGTGGCGCAGGTCGGAGACTGGATCGCCACCAATCGGCCGGCGTCGGGCGTCAACTGGGCGTGCCCCATGGATGTAGCCATCCGGGCCGTGAACTGGCTCTGGGCATACTACCTGATCCTTGACTCTCCCCACCTGACGGCTGACTTCGAGCATGCCTTTTTCGCGTCTCTGCTTGCTCATGGCCGCCACATTCTCACCAACCTGGAAGGGTATCCGGGGGCTTACAACTCGAACCACTACCTGTCGGATCTTGCAGGATTAATCTTCCTCGGACTCCTTCTCCCCGAGTTTCGTGAATCTCAACGCTGGCTCCAGGTCGGGGTAACTGGACTATCTTCGGAAATAGGAAGACAGGTGCTCGATGACGGCGCCGATTATGAGCTTTCGATCAGCTATCATCGGTTGGTCGCTGAAATCTTTCTGACCTGCGGCCTTCTATGTAAGAAGAACGGTGTACAGTTCCCCTCCTCCTACTGGGCGCGGCTCGAGCGCATGATCGACTTTACATGGCACTACACGCGGCCCGACGGCACGGTGCCCATACTTGGGGATGCGGACAACGGTCGTCTCCAGCGGCTGGCATCCTGGAGCAAATCGGAACGGGAGTTTTTCGACCACCGCCACCTCCTCGCCGCCGGTGGTGTTTTATTCGATCGACCCGGGTGGGCCGCTGCAGCGGGGCCTTGCTGGGAAGAAGCTTTTTGGCTTATGGGAGAGACGGCCTCGCGATATTGGCAAGCGCACCGGGGCGCGCCAGCAGAAAACGCCATATCAAAAGCTTTCCCGGACGCAGGTTTATTTGTCCAGAGAGACGGAGAGCTTTATAGCCTTTTCGAGGCCGGGGGGAATGGGACGGGCGGCTCCGGAGGCCATTGCCATAATGACACGCTGAGCTTTGAATTGTACGCCTACGGCTATCCCTTCATCATTGATCCCGGCTCTTTTGTTTATACTTCGGATGCCGAGGCGCGAAATCTATTTCGCTCGACACGCTATCACAACACCGTACAAGTGGACGGAGAGGAACTGAACCGGTTGGCCCCCAGCGAACTTTTCATGATGGCTGATGACGCGACGCCGCACATGGAATACTGGAAGAGCACAGAGGAGCTCGACCTCGTTGTGGCATATCACGACGGCTACCTGCGGCTACCTGACCCCGTTTGTGTCCGGCGTTCATTCCTCTTCGACAAGCAAGGGCGGCTGTGGGTCGTGCGGGACGACCTGATCGCCGAAGGGGAGCACGAGTACAAATTCTTTTTTCACTTCGGTCAAGTGGTCGTGCGCGCCAGCGATGATCACGAAAGGCGCTTTATCGCCGAGGCCCCCGGCGGGCCATCGCTCGCCCTATGGGTCATCGAGGGGCCTGGCCTTGAGGCCAGGATATCCCAGGGCTGGATATCGTCAAGTTACGGGAAAAGAGTTCAGGCGCCTGTTCTGCAGTTCACCGGCCGCCTGAGTGGCCGTCACTCGGTATTTTGGGGGCTTTGTCCCTCGAACGACGCCCTGCCCCCCGGGGAGAAGATTAGACGGCTATTCGAGAGTAGCCGCATGAAGTTCAACCCTGTCGCCCAGCAAACTACCCGATCAGCGACATGACTGAAAGTGCACCTCGATACATTTACTTGGCGTCCGATGGCCTAGCTCTGACCGTCATCGATTCCCAGGTCATCGAGCCGCTAAGGTGGCTTGCCATACGTGGGGCCGCTTTCGACCTCGTTGTAATGGTGGGGTTGCGGGCTTGGTGGCGCGACAGAAGACAGAACCGAAAGAAGCTTTTTGCGGTGCGAGAGGCACTGAAACCAAGCCGCGTTTGGCTTTGCCTGAATCCCTTTCCCTGGATTTTGCTGAGACGCCTTTGGTTGTCGGCGATGCTGGGGTCCTTAGTATTCGGCGACGTCGTTCGCCGGAAAGCCGTGCTCTGTCACTGCCGGGGCCACTTCACCGCATCTGCCGGCAGCCTCGTGAGCCGCATCCTCCCGCGTGTCAGATACATCTTCGATATGCGGGGAGATGTGGCTAACGAAACCATGATGAGCGTGGGTTGGACCGGGGCCGCTTCCGACCGGCGGGGGGCGGCAGTTTGTGAAAAGATAAAGCGGGATGAAGCGGCCAGCATAAAAAATGCCTCGGGGATTATCTGTGTATCGGAGTCTTTAGGGAGGAAGATTTCGAAAGAATATCCAAACACTATTGGGAAACTCGTTGTCATCCCCTGCCTCGCCCCGGAGAGACTGTTCTTCTTCGACCCATCGGTTCGAGCAGCCAAAAGGAAAATGCTAGGGCTTGAAAATAGGCGGGTGGTGGTATACGCGGGAGCTTTAAAGGCACCATGGCACATCCCGGATGCATTGTTCGGGCACTTCAAGGCATGGTCTTGCCTCGACGAGAGCCTGCATTTTCTCGTTGTCACTCGCGACCCGGACACGGCCTTTACCATGGTTAGAAAGTATGCCATCCCCGCAGCCGTATTTACGATCCTTTCGGTGTCGCACAGAGAAGTGGCCACTCTCTTGATGGCGGGAGATTGTGGCCTCCTCCTGCGCGAGGACCACCAACTCAATAAGGTCGCCTCCCCGACGAAGTTTGCGGAGTACGCGATGACAGGGCTTCCGGTCATGGCGTCCAGGGGTATCGGGGACTTGGACGAGTTGATCACCGCGCAAGGACTTGGGGTCATCCTTGACAAACTCGATAGCACCGAGGAATCATTCATAGTTCTCCGGAAAGCTTTGGCTCTCCCATCGGAGAACTCATGCAGGGCCGAGCGGGCAGAGCGGGCAAGAAGACAATTCAGCGCGGAGGTCGGGAACGAAAAGCGGCTGAGGCTTTATGCGAAAGCGGGAACGCCCTAGTGTCCGGAGTTGAAGATGCGCAGTCAGAAGCGCTTGATGCTGCCTAGGTCTGGCCCGCGTTTTTTTGCCTGGGACGGGTATGTTATCTTTGCTATGCACGAGCAATGGGGCGGCGTCTCTTTGGTGGGAGCCGAGGGCTCAATGGATCCTCCATCGGCAAAACCTAAATGCGGGTCGTTGCGTGCAAATGCGCTGAGATCAGGTTTGACTATCGGGCGAACACGGCTCCGCTGCAGAAATATTCGCGGGGTGCTGGTAAGGAATAGCATCCCAAACATGAGAACATGTATGCCAATTCCTCCTGTGGACGGCGATACCGCCCTCCTTTTCTTTGGCGTTACTCCTTTCCGGCACCTGGATCAGCAGTCCGCCCGTTGGGCCTGCAACCTCGAGGCGCGTGTGACTTGGTTGGAGGCCATGCCCGTTGCCGACACTTTTAGCCATGCAATGCTCTGGCGCCAAATGCGGAAAGCTTAGCGAGACTGAAATGATAATGGATAATCAAGGACTGGTCGCGCTAATTCACAACCAAGAGGTTGTTGGCTATCCCCCTCCGCCCTATTCGCCGCAGTGCGAGTTCCCGGAGTACCCTTGGAGGAGAAGAGGGCCTCTCGACAAAACGAATGCGAATAAGAATGATGTTTACTCCCTGGTCAGGGAGTCCTTGCGTCTGCTCGAGATGGACGGATCGAAATTCGGCACAGACTCTTGGAATCCCCTAGGCGATTTGATCAAACCGGGGGATACGGTCCTCATCAAACCGAATTTCGTCCATCACCACAATTCTTCAGGTGGAGGTACCGACTGCCTTGTCACTCAAGGCGCTGTGATCAGGCCCTTGATCGACTATGCCGCATTAGCAATGAACGGGACGGGCAAGTTGATCCTTGGCGACGCGCCCCTTCAGCTATGTGATTTCAAGAAGTTGCTAAAGGTGTCCGGGGTTGAAAGCCTAATGGGTTTCTATGCCGAAATGGGGATCACAATACAGCCCAAAGATTTCAGGGCCGTTGTATCCCACAAAGACGGTCTCGGCATCTTTGTACAGGGCGATAACGAAACGCCGGGCCCCGAAGAATACGTGCTAGTCAATCTGAAAGAGAGTAGTGCCCTATGCTCTCTGGATGGAAATTCGTCGGGATATAGAGTCACTTGTTACAGCCCTTCGGCTATGGCGATTCGCCACAAGCCTGGGCGGCACGAGTATTTGATAGCAAAGAGCGTGCTTTCGGCCGACGTGGTCATCAATATTGCCAAGATGAAAACCCACAAGAAAGCCGGGGTGACGGGCGCCTTGAAAAACACCGTGGGTATCAACACGAATAAAGAGTTCCTGCCGCACCACCGTGTCGGGGCGCCCGGTGAGGGTGGGGACGAATACCGTCAAAAGAGCTATTGGAAAAGGGCCTGCAGCCGTTTCCTCGATAGAGGGAACGAAAGCGATTCGCGATTATCAAGGTACTGGTATCATTTCGCCAGCATGGCGTGCTGGGGCATGGTCAAACTATTCAATAAGGATATGACGTGGGAGGGCAGTTGGCCGGGAAATGACACCATTTGGAGAATGGTGCTGGACTTGAACAAGATCCTTCTGTACGCGGACAAGGAGGGCAACATTCAGCCAATTCCGCAACGCAAACTTTTGTGCGTGGTAGATGGCATTATTGCAGGCGAGGGCCAGGGGCCGCTATCCCCAACCCCAAGGCCTGCTGGGGTTATCCTTTGCGGTTCTTCTGCCCCGATGGTCGATGCATTGATGGCAACGGTGATGGGTTTCGATTGGAGGATTGTGCCTTGCATCAGGGAGGCAATGAAAGGGCTTGGGATTGAGAGTAGCGGGATAACAGTCGTTTCTAACAAGAAAGACCTTTGCGGAGCTTTGGATCAGAGGCACCGGTTGTTCTCGTTCACACCGCCAAGATTCTGGGAAAACCTGAGAGTCGCCGGAAACCGGGGATGAGAAGCCATGCCTGATTCCGTGATATTGGGCCTTAGCATCCGTCCCGGAAGTTTCAGCGACCGGTGGGTCGAACTCTGCCGAGAGTCGGGGATCTCCTTTCGAGAAATGGACCCGTTTCTGCCGGATTTCATCCAGCAGGCACTAGGTCTCAATGCTTTTGCCTGGCATTGGAGTCATGATGATGCCAAGGCGGCGCTGATGGCGCGCCAGGTCACAATGGCGTTGGAAGCGATGGGAGTGGAAGTCTTTCCCAATACAGCGACGTCCTGGCATTACGATGATAAAGTAGGCCAAAAATACTTACTGGAGGCGATCGGGGCGTCCGTCCCGGAGAGCTGGGTGTTCTACGATTTACAGGCGGCATTGAACTGGGTGGAGGGGGCGGTCTTCCCAAAGGTCTTCAAACTCAGGTGCGGGGCCGGCTCATCAAACGTCCGGCTGATAAAAAGCCGACGCGAAGCAGAAGGGCTGTGTTGGAAGGCGTTCAAAAGGGGGTTCGCGTCTTCGGGTGGCTATTTTTCTGACGCGAAAACGAAAGTGCGTAAGGTCCAGTCATGGGCCGCATTTGTCGGGAAACTGCGCAGGGCCCCTTCGGCTTTCTTGAAGGCCCTACGGGCCAAAAACGAGTTGGCCCGGAGTCGCGGGTACATCTTCTTTCAGGAGTTCCTTCCGGGAAACGCCCACGACACCCGAATCACCGTGATCGGCGATCGCGCATTTGGTTTCATCCGCAGGAACCGGCCGGGTGATTTCCGCGCGTCTGGGAGCGGTGCGTTGGATCACGCAACCGATTTGGTCAGTCTTGAATGTGTCCGGTCCGCGTTCGATGTGGCCAAGAAACTGGGGACCCAGAGCCTCGCCTTCGATTTCTTGTGGGACGAGAATAAGCACCCGCTTATTGTGGAAATCAGCTACTGCTATCAAGCCGAGGCTGTTTACAAGTGCCCAGGCCATTGGGATTCTTGCATGAACTGGCACGAGGGCCACATGTGGCCGCAGGACGCGATTCTCGACGATCTGCTGGGGGGAATCCTAAAGTGAAGATTGTCATGCTTACTGAAAGCCTCGGCAGCGGCGGGGCCGAGAGGCAGGTTTGCACGCTCGCGGGCGAGTTCAAGCGGCGAGGTCACGAAGTCCGTGTGGTAACCTATGCTCCGGGTGATTTCTACCGACCGCTGCTGGAGAAAGACAATATCGAGCATATCTTCCTGGGTGGAAGCGGCAAACTTTCATGGGCAGGAAATATCAGACGGTTTCTGAGGGATAATCGCCAGGATGTCGTTCTGGCATTTTTAGCAGGCCCCTCGGCCTATGCAGAGCTGGCCTGCCTGCCTTGGCGGCGATGGGGGTTGGTGGTTTCGGAGCGGTTAGCCGTTGCGGGGCAGAGGGCGGTTTTAAAGCGCCTGCTCCATAACGTTGCCGACTATGTGGTGACAAATTCGCATGCTAACCGGTTCATCATCGAGAATGGGCGCCTGGTGCCGAAAAGGAAGCTGGTTACAATATACAATGCGGTTCAGCTCGCTATCCTTGAACCTGAGCCAAGTTATTCTTCTGATGCATGCGGCCTTCGATTAGTGGTGGCGGCACGAGTTCAGTTCCAGAAGAACGTTCGTGGCTTACTCCAAGCTTTGCGAATTTACAACGACTTGCATGGCAAAGACCAGTTATCGGTACATTGGTACGGGAATCAGACCGCTGAACCGCGGCTGTTTGAGGAGGTCTGCAGCGAGATATGTCGCCTTGGGCTGCAGGATACAATTCAGTTTTATCCACCGACGCCCCAGATCCACGATGTCATGCGGCGATCAGATGCGATCCTTCTCCCTTCCTTCAAAGAGGGTCTACCCAACGCAGTGTGCGAGGGAATGATGCTAGGGAAGCCGATCATCATGAGCGCGGTTTGCGACGCCGGCAATCTGGTGGAGGAAGGGAGGAACGGGTACTTGTTCGACCCCAATTCTCCCGCTTCGATCGCAACAGCGCTATCAAGATTCGCAGCCCTATCCAGCAAAGCCCGGGGCGAAATGGGGGGGGTGAGCCGGAAAAAGGCGGAAGCTCTCTTTGATTTAACAACGGTCGGTGATCGTTTCCTGGTGGTGCTTGAGGCCGCTGCCAGGAGGGAACGCCTTGCCTTGACACACTGGCCAACGACGGTCCCGGATACCGCTTACGCGGCGCGCAAGGAAAGGTGAAGGGTTTTGGTAAAAATGACAATGACAAGGATCGCTCCATGATGGCAATCATTCTGGCCGGCGGAAAGGGCACACGGCTTAAGCCGTTCACGATCACAATACCCAAACCCCTCCTGCCCCTGGGGGATTATCCCATCCTGGAAATCGTCCTCCGGCAACTGGCGGCCGCGGGGTTCACGAGGGTGGTCCTGTCTCTAGGGCACCTCGCGCATCTGTTTACAGCGCTGATTGGCGACGGGAAAAGATTCGGGATGACGGTCGAATACATTCAGGAAGAGGAACCACTCGGCACGGCTGGGTCTTTGAGGGCGGTGAAAGAGGTGGAGGACCATTTTCTCGTGATGAATGGCGACCTCCTCACGACGATCGACTTCAGGGGCCTTTTCGACCGACACCTGAAAATGGGCGCCGCGGCGACCATCGCCATACACCGCCGTCAGGTGCAAGTCGACTACGGTGTCGTGGAGTTCAGCCCCAAGGGTCTGCTCTCGGGTTACAGAGAGAAACCGATAATCCCCTACTACGTGAGTATGGGTGTCAACGTCCTCTGCCGGCAAGCCCTGGAGATGATCCCTCCAATGGGCAAATGGGACATACCCGACCTTATGCTGGCGCTGAAAAATGCCGGGCGGACAGTCGCCTGCTACGAGACCGATTGCTACTGGCAGGATATCGGCAGGTTCGACGACTATCAGCAGGCCAGCGAGGATTTCCAAGAGAATCCGACCAGATTTCTTGGGTTGGAGCAAAAGGCGTGACAGGCCCCGTCCTAGTCACCGGTGTCAACGGGTTCCTGGCGCGGCATTTACTCGCGGCTTTGAAGGCAAGATCTTCATGCACGATCATCGGGACGGACGTGCAGGCAATGCCGAAATGGACCAAAGACCTTGATGGGTACCAGCCGGCGGACTTCACGTCGCAGATCCAGATCGAAGCACTGTTGGAACGATGGAAGCCGAGCCGGGTGTTCCACTTGGCCGGCTTGAACAAAGGGAACGCATGGGATCTTTTTGCCGTGAACACTTTGGGCACGGTGGGGCTGCTTGAGGGAATAAAGAAGATTGTTCCCAAAGCGCGAGTCCTACTCATTGGATCAGCTGCGGAGTATGGCCCGGTGTCTCAAGATTGCTTGCCGGTGCGGGAGGACCAGCCCTGCCGCCCACTTGGAGCTTATGGGGTGAGCAAGCATGCGGCAACCTTGGCGGCATTGGACCACGCGCGCCGGACGGGCCTGCATATCATGGTAGCGCGCCTGTTTAATCTTGTTGGCGCCGGCATTTCCGGCGATCTCGTCATCGGCGCATTCCTTGAGCGTGCGCAGTCGGCGCTTGCCGCGTCAAATAGCTGTCCCGTGGTTCAAATGGGAAGGCTGGATGCAAAAAGAGATTTTCTTGCTGTGGAAGATGCTGCCGGTGGTTGCATCCAATTGATGGAGAATGGCGTCCCGGGAGATGTGGTCAATCTGTGTTCGGGGGTTCCGATGGAGGTAGAGTATCTCGTCCGGAAGCTCTGTTCCTTTTCGTCCGTGCCCATCCGGGTGGAGGTCAGTCCGGACCTCGTGACCGCCACGGAGGTGTCGGTGATGTACGGGGATCCAACCCGCGCCAGAACGATGCTCGGGTTCACGCCCCGGGTCCCGATTGAAAAGGCCCTTCAATCCGCCTGGGACTATGCCATGGCTGTTGAGCAATAAGGAAAGCAGCATGATGAACGATAATGATCTTGCATGGATTGCGACCGGCAGGAAGCGGTCCATGTTCCAGGAGGACTATGACGCCTGCCGCCCGGCCATTCAGGAGGCGGTCTGCGACCGTCGCGTCCTTATCATCGGCGGGGCGGGAAGCATCGGGAGCGCCACGATCAGGCAGATCCTTCCCTTCAGGCCCCGCGCCCTCCACGTTGTGGATATCGATGAGAACGGTCTTGCCGAGCTGGTCCGGGACCTCAGGTGTTCCCGGCT
>Ga0315286_10001265_pt1 | contig 22854 bp, 17 predicted proteins | sample YL17G10_0_MG_FD_205038 | JGI IMG/M metagenome (GOLD analysis project Ga0315286, IMG submission 205038) | Sediment microbial communities from Yellowstone Lake, YNP, Wyoming, USA - YL17G10_0 | ecosystem: Environmental > Aquatic > Freshwater > Lake > Sediment | place: USA: Wyoming | collected...
CGGCGCGTGGCCATGCCACCCGGCAATTGGGCGCCGCGCTACACACGTACACTGACCCGCCGCGCCGTGAACGCTCCCCGCCGCAGGCCGCGGCTATGCGGCGGCATCCGTATCCTATTGTGCCTCAGGGGGCGCTGCCGTGCAAGGTAATGACCGCGCATCGCGCCTGCCGCGTAAGCATCGTTTAGCCGTCGCCGGTACGGCGACGCGATGGAGGAGCGGTCCCGTATCTCCGTCGCCGTACCGGCGACGGCTAAACGATGCGACGGGCACACTCTACGGCTTCTCGATCAGCATCGCCGCCGCCTCGCGGAGCTGGCGGAGGGCTTCGGGCGTGACCTTGCCGTACTCGGGCGTGCCGGCGTCCTCGGCGTAGGCGGAGCGCACGGTGCCGCTCAAGTTCAGGTACTGGTCGATGAAGGCCTGCACCTGGCCGGGCGTGAGGTTGTGCTTCTTGCGGGCCAACTCCAGGTACTCCACAGTCTGCTCCGCCGCCAGGTACGCCGCCAGGCGCATCGAGTGGCGGATGACCGGCCGGCCGGCGTCGGTCTTCGTGAAGATGAACAGGCCGAGCTGGTCGGCCTTCGTCATGGCCGCGCCCTTCGAGTCGATGGTCTGCCACGGGACGACGCCCCACGCCCCGCCGCGGTAGGCGTCGAGGACCCACGCCTCGACCGTGCGGTTCGTCTCCTCGATCTTGTTGGTGGTGCCGTAGACCCAGAGGCGCTCGCCCGTTTGCTCGGCCCGGTCGGCCACGAGGCGGTGATACTCGTGGAACGCCCCGGAGGCCGTGACCCACAGGTCGGCCTTCCCCGCGAGTTGGCCGCGGTCGAACTCGGGCCGCGAGATGTCGATGCGGTACCGGAAGGCCGGCGGGCGGCCGCCCCCCTCGGCCTGCCGTGCGAGGTCGCCGTAGTACGCCAGCGCCCGGTAATCCCAGTACGAGGCGGGCTCGTCGAGGATCCACGGGGCCTTGTTCGCGTCCTTCAGGGCGCCCTTGTTGTTGCAGTAGAACTGGAAGCCCGTCCGCGTCCACCCCTCGCGGCGCGCGAGGGCCAGGAAGTCGCCCATGATATTGACAAACGTTTCGGCGTAGACCGGCTTGGCCTTGAACGCCTCGCAGGCGTCGGGGTTGCCGTCGAAGAACTCGCGGCACGCGAGCGGCCAGCTCTCGTGGAACGTGAGGTAGAAGCCCGGCGCCGGCACCGGCCCGCGGTGGCCGTTCTTGAAGTACGCGCCCGAGAGGTACGGCCCGAAGACGGCCGTGAAATCGTCCCACGACCCGTGCCTGGCGCCGGGGGCGATGTCGTTGTAGCGCTTGTCGTCCATGCGTCGGGTCGCCGTTTCAACGGCCGCGGTCGCCTTCGGCTCCCCGCTAAACGACATATCCATAAGCATGTTCATACGCGATTTCGCCGCCCCCGGCGCGGTGGAGCTGTGGCCGTAGGCGAGAAGGTTGACGTGCGCGCGGTGGTCGTAGGCGATCTCCTGGAGGCGGTAGAACTCGCTCGCCTTGTCCGGCAGGCCGTAGCCGTTCATCTCGCACAGGAAACTCGCCTCGCGCGGAATCTCGAAGCGGCGGACGGCGATCCTCACGGACACCTTGCGGCCGTCCGAGAGCGCCAAGGCGCCCTCGACGGCGCGCTCCTTGAAGTCGAAGGGCACGAAGACGTACACGCACACGGGCGTGGCCTCGTCGGCCGAGAGGGCGATCTCCTCGTCGGCGGCGATGGGCGCGAGCGGGTCGGGGACCCGCCGGCCCTTCTCGGCCTGGACGTAGACCGCCCGGTAAACTTCGGTCCGCAGGCCCGGCAGGTCGCACTTGACCGACACCTTGCCGCTGCCCTTGACGAGCGCCTGGAAGCCCACGACCTCGCCGCGCGCCGCCGCCAGGCGGACGGCCTGGCCGTCGAACACAGGGTTGCGGACGAGGTAATCGGCGGGCAGGTTGCCGACGGCCTTCCCGGCCGCATCGTACTTGTCTTCGAGCGGGATGACGGCGAGGTTCCCCGCCGCCTTGGCTGCCGCCGGGACGGCGGGCACGCTCGGAAACTCGATCGCCTTCGGCGCGGGCACGGTTGTCGCAAGCGCGGCGGGGGCGGAGCGTTTGCCCGCGCGGCTCACGGTGACGACGCTGACGGCGAACGGGTCGCCCGCCTTCAGCGGCACGTCGCGGATCGGGATGACCTGCATCTCGCCCGGCCGGACGAACGGCGTGTTCCAGCGCGGCAGCGGCGCGCCGTTGACGGTGACCTCGTATGCAAATCCGTTCTTCGGGGCGCGAAGCGCGAGGCGCACCGCCGTCGGGTCCGGGCCGGTGACCTTGAGGTCGGTCGGCGGCTCGGGGTCGCCGTCGGCCTCGCCGAACGTGACCAGAAGGTACGGCTTCTTGCCCGACTGCTCGCGCGAGAAGATCGTGGGGTTCCGCGAGTAGTCGGCGGACCACTCGTGGAGCGTCAGGCCGTAGGCGGCGCCGACGGCAAGAGCGTTGATGAGGTCCGGATGCACCGGCCAATGATACGCCCCGTCTTTCACGGTGCTCGGCGCCTGGCAGACGAGCGAGAAGGCGTTGCCGCCGGTGACCGCAGGGAAGCGCGCGCCGGCGTAGCCCCAGCCCTCGACGCCCGGCAGGCCGGCGGTCAGTCCGTTGGACTTCATCTCGTCCCAGTCGGCCTGGAGGGTGGAGATGGTGAGGCCGTCGATCATGGCGTCGCCCTTGCAGGCGACGAGCGTGGCGGACTTGACCGCCATGTATTTCGCCCCCGGTGAATCACCGGGGGCCAAATGGCGCAGCGCCGCTGCATCGAACATCATGGCCACCATGTGCTGGTTGCCCTTGATGCGGATCTGGCCGCTCGAGCCCGCGTTCAGCTTGATCTCGCCCGCGAGGAGGACGATTGAGTTGTCTTTCGTGACCTCGACCCGCGTGGGTTCCTGGGCCAGGGCGATGGCTGGTGCGAGCAGGAAAAGCAAGCCCCACGCACCGCGTGGGTGCGAAAACCCCTTGGCGGGGATTCTCATGGGCGGCTCCTTGGGTGTGCACCCAACGTAACCCCTGCGGCGGGGGGATGCAAGATGTAGGTCGGGGCAACGCTCCGGCACTCCTTCTCCAGGCGCGGCGCCTCAAGACAGGCGGCGCGTTCGTGGAGCAAATCAGGAACTTGGGCTTATATGTATTCAGGGTGTTCCTCTTTGGCTGTCACCCCGAGCGCGCGCAGCGAGTCGAGGGGTCTCGCCGTGGGGATGCACGAACGGCAACGGCCACGGCGAGATTCCTCGACTCGCTGCGCTCGCTCGGAATGACAGCGCTTGACTTACGCCGGCGTTTTGCCCCGGCCCACTTTCGTGCACGTGCACGTCATACTACAATGGTGCCGCCTTCAGTTAGGGGAACCGACATGCGGCACCTTGTCATCGGCGTTGCTCTCGGCCTTCTGGCCACCTGTCCTGCCCTTGCGGTCGAGGAAGTCAAACTGCCGCGAATCGAGGTGGCGCCCAACTTCAATGCGGCCAGCGTATACGTTTACTTCGAGGGGCAGGAAGGCAAGGACGCCTCTTGCCGCATGGAGTACAAGGCGGGCGAGGCCAAGGAGTTCCGCCCCGGCCACCCGCTTTCGCGGACGGGTAAGGGGCGCTTTGCGGCCAGCATCTTCGGCCTCAAGCCCGACCAACCGCTCGAGGTCCGCGCGACGCTCGACGACGGCTCCGGCAGCGCCAAAGTCCTCACGGCCGCGACCCGCACGCGGAGCGACGCGTTCCCCGGCGGCACGGGCAAGTCGTACTACGTGGTTCCCACGGGCGACGACGCCAACGCCGGCACGCGCGAGAAACCGTTCAGGACGATCCAGCATGCCGCGGACCTCGTCGAGCCGGGCGACACCATCCTCCTCATGGACGGCGCCTTCTTCGAGAGCCTGACCATCAAGCGCAGCGGTCGCCCCGATGCCTACATTACTCTTAAGCCGGACCCGGCCGAGATCTCCCCGCCGATCCACTTCAGCGAGATCGACGAGAATGGCAGGCACCCCGGCTTCACCAAGACCTTCGTGGCCCGTCCCCAGATCATCGGCTGGACCCCGGATAGCGGTGCTTGGAAGGATCTCGGCAGCAACCTGTATGTCACCGACGAGAAGCGCCCCGTCGGCGCGGTCACGATGGGCCTGGACCATCCTGTCGATCGGTCGTATCCGGCAGGGACGCGAGTTTACCATCACGGGTCACTGGAGGAACTCAAGGCCGCGGCGCCGCCCCTGGTGCCCGGCTGGTGGCAGGATGACAAGGCGGGGAAGATGTATGTGCGTGCGGCCGACGGCCGAGGCCCGCGGGCGCTCAGCGTCCGCCTGGGCGTCCTGCCGCGCGGCCTGCAATTCGACGGTGCGGGATACTGGGTCGTGGAGGGCATCGGCTTCGAACTCTTCGGCGGCGGGCCGTACGGGCGCGGCATCGACATCATCAATAGTAGTAATATCATTGTGCGGGAATGCCGGTTCGACACGATGCGGACGGGCGTCGCCGTCCGCAAGGCCCGTTCGACCAACTGCCTCATCGAGCGATGCCGCTTCAGCGATTCCGGCATCTGGACCTGGCCGTGGAAGGCCGTGAAGGCGCACGACACCGAGGGCGGCGGCGTGGACCTCGAAGGCGGCGGGGGGAACGTCGTCCGGTTCTGCAACTTCAGCGGCATGTTCAACGGCGTGGGCGCCAGCACCTGGGGCGACCTGGAGAACGAGGCCCTGAACCGCGACCTCGACATCCACGACAACGCCTTCACCGAGATCGGCGACGACCCGCTCGAGCCCGAGGGGGCGTGCATGAATGTCCGGTTCTGGAACAACCGGACCTACGACACGCTCCAGGGCATCTCGCTGGCGCCCATCACCGTCGGGCCGACGTACGTGGTGCGCGACCGGTACGTCAACTTCAAGAGCTCGGCGGTCAAGGTGAGCGTGAACTCGCGCGGCATCGTGTACTTGTACCACGTCCTGGGGTGGACGAACCGGCCGGAGGCCAACGCCATGGGCGTCTCCGGGCCGTGGGACAACATGCATTTCCGTAACTCGATCCTTCGCGGCACGCGGTACGTGATCGAGGACTTCCGGCCGCACCCCATCGGCTGCTCGTACGATTATTGCGACCTTTTCACGGCGGGCCGCGTGTTCGTCAAGTGGTCGGACCAGCGGTACGCGGGCCTCGAGGACGCGCCCGCCGCCACGTTCGGCAAACACAACCTGCGCGTGGAGCCGTACCTCAAGATCGAGAACGGCCGTCCGGCCGAGCTTGCCCCCCCGCTCATCGACGCCGGCGTGGTCATCCCCGGCATCAACGACGATTTTCGGGGCAAGGCGCCGGACATCGGGCCGGAAGAGGTGCGGTAGCCGTTGTTTCGTTGCACCACGGAGATCACAGAGAGCACAGAGAACGGCAAAAGAGTATTGAGATAAACGGAAACAAAAGATTCTTTCTCTGTGTGCTCTGTGCTCTCTGTGGTGCACGAAGCTTCCGCGTCGGCTACTGATCGAGCGCTTCGAGGCGGTCCTTGGCGGCCTGGTAGGTGGGGGCGAGCTCGAGGACGCGGCGGTAGAGGGCGACGGCGTCGTCGTCGGTGACCGAGACCTCGCCCGTGGCGATCGCGTCTTCGTACGCCAGGCCGAGGTTGTAGAGCACGTCCGGATCGTTCGGCGCGAGGCTGCGGGCCCGCTCGAACGTCCGCAGGCAGTCCTTCGAGCGGCCGAGGGCCGCGTAGCACATCCCCAGGGCGATGGCCGTGTCGACCTGCGTCGGGTCGAGGCGCTGGGCCCGGTCGAGTGCCTCCATCGCGCCTTCGTACTGCTGGAGCTCGTAGTACGCGCGGCCGATCAGGTAGTAGCCGCGCGCGTCGAACGGCGCCTGCTCGCACATCCGCCGCGCCACGGTCAGCGACTCGGCGGCGCGGCGGGTCTCCATGAGGATCGACGCAAGGTTCCCGAGGACGTCGAGGTCGGCCGGGTGCTTCTTCGCGAGGGCCTCCAGCTGTTCGAGGGCCGCCTCGTGCCGCCCGAGGTCGGCCTCGATCAGGGCGAGGTTGATCAGCAGGGGCAGGTCGTCGGGCCGCTGCTTCAGGCCGCGGTCGAACGCCTGGCGGGCCTCATCGAACTTGCCCTGCATGGCCAGGAGGACGCCCAGGTCGTTCTCGAGCTCATGCGCGCGGCCCGAAAAGACCATGGCCCGCCGCAGCTCTTCCTCGGCCTCGTCGAACCGCCCTTCGCCGGCGAAGAGGGCCGAGAGGTTGCGGTAAAGCTCGTCGCGGTGCGGCTCCTCGCGCAGGGCCCGCCGCAGGACCCGCGCGGCCCGCGTCGTGTCGGACTTCGAGTGCGGCACGACCGAGAGGTGCGAGAGGATAAGCGGGTCGGAGGGGCTGAGTTCGAGCGCCCGCATCAGGTGGCTCCGCGCCTTGGCGGTGCGGCCGAGGCGCATCAACGCGACGCCCAGGTCCAGGTGGACGCGCGGGTCGTCGTCGGCCTCCTTCAGAAGCTGCTCGTAGAGCCGGACGGCGTCGCGCGGCTCGCCGTGCTGGACGTGGTAGCCGCCGAGGGCGAGTCGGGCTTCGCGCGAGTCGGGGTAGAGCTCGAGCTCGCGCATCAGCTCCTTGTGCGCCGCCTCGAGATCGCCCTGGGAGGCGAGGGCCCGGGCCATCGACAGGTGAATCTCCGGGAAGTCGTCTTCCCACTGGGCGGCCTGGCGCCACGCGCGGATGGCCTCGGCGTACCGCCCCTGCTTCGAGAGCACCAGGCCCCACTGGTAGGCGATCTCGGCCGAATCGGGGTGGATGTCGGTGGCTTCCTCGTAGAGCTTGGAGGATTCCTCGAACTGGCCGAGGTTGCCGTACGTGCCGATGAGCTGGGCGAGGACGGCCTCGTCGTCGGGGGCAAGGCGCCGGGCCCGCTGAAGGAACCCGAACGCCTCGCGGTCGTCGGCCCGCAGCCACGAGACGAACGCCAGGCCGAACCAGGCGTCGACGCTCGTGCGGTCCAGGTCGACGGCGCGCAGCAGCTCCTTCTCGGCCTCGTCCACGCGGTTGAGGTAGGCGAGGCATCGGCCGGCCAGGGCGTGGGCCGCGGCCAACTCGGGCTCGATCTCGAGGGCCTTGCGGCAGGCGGCGAGGGCGTTCTCGTAGGCCCCCTCCTCCAGCAGCCGGTCGGCCTCTTCCAGGTAGTCTTCCGGGTCCTTCCAGTCGGGCATCGCGAGTCATCCTCAAACCTTGGCGTCGAACGCCACGCTTCTCACCCGCACGGTGTACGTGGGCGCTCGGGCGGCCTTCCCCGTTTCATCGATGGGGAAGAATCGCCACACGCGGCTCAGGGCCAGGCCCTCCAGGTCCCACCATTCCACCATCTCCACCCGCATCGGCCGGCCGACGAACGGCAACTCCGGCCACTGAACGAGAACGTTGTCGACACGGTGCGTATCCTGGCGGACCTCGACGACCGTCCGGTCGTCCAGGCCGAAACCTGCCGCCCCGCGGTAAGTGACCCGCAGGCGCTGCCAGACGCGGGCCTCGGCCGGTCCCAGCCGCACGCCCACGTACTCGAACTCCAGCCCCGCCGCCGTGAGGCTGAACGGCATCGGCAGAAGCTGCCGCGCCAGGCGCACGTCGCCGGCCGCCTGGCCGCGGGCGGCGAGGTCGGCGGTCTCCTCTCCGCCCACGAACACGCGGACGCTCGCGCCGTCGGCCAGGGCCACCTGGCGCTGGGCCGGCCGCTCGACGCGAACCTTGTTCGCCCACGGATCGACGAGCCAGACCATGTCGGTCGCGGCGTCGCCGAGCGCCCGGTGCTCGATCCAGGTTACCTCGGCCCGCAGGTTCGCATGGTCGACCCAGCGGTACGTGGACCCGTGGGCCCAGAGGGTGTCGAGGAGGATAGTTCGCGCCTGTTCGTCTCCGACCGCGCCGAGGCGCGAGTTGACGATGTCGAGGCGCGAGCATCCGCCGGCCGCCAGGGCCAGGATGATCACGGCGCCCCATACGCCGTGTGCCACGGCCGATCCTGCCCGGCCGCGCTTCGCGTAGTATGAGGCACCTAGCCGCGCAACGGCGCGTGGCCATGCCACCCGGCGATGGCAGGCGCGCGCCGCCATTTTCTCAAGCGTGGATCGCATGAAGGCTGGCCCAAGCGTGCGGAACCTATTATACTGGACCGCGGCCCGTCCACAAGGCGGCTTCCCCGCACGCACCCGGTGAGACGTCGTGCTTCGAAGCGAATACTGGTTCCGGTTTCCATGGCTGCTGCTCCTGTCGGCCCTGGCCTTGGTGGGCCTGGGCATCGCGGGCATCTACGCCGCCACGTGCGGCGGCGCGGACCCCGCGCCCTTCTGGGAGACGCTGGCCGCCAAGCAGTTGATGTGGCTGGCGGCGTCGCTGGTGGTTTTCGCGGCGGTCCTGGTGCCCAGCTACACCCGCCTGGCGCGGTGGAGCTACTTTCTCTACGCCGTCAGCCTGCTGGGGCTCATCACGCTGGCGGTCATGAGGTACCTGCGCGCCGAGGTCCCCGGTTTCATCTACCCGATCAACAACGCGTACTCGTGGATCCGGATTCCGGGGACGAGCCAGAACCTTCAGCCGTCGGAGCTGATGAAGATCGCCTTCATCATGTCGCTCGCGTATTACCTGCGGTACCGGAAGAACTACCGGACCTTCTCGGGGCTGCTGGCGCCCTTCCTGATGGCTCTCGTGCCGACGGGCCTCACCCTGTATCAGCCCGACCTGGGCACCGCCATGATGTTTCTGCCGGTGCTCTTCCTCATGCTGTTTGCGGCGGGGGCCCGCGGCAAGCACCTCCTGACGATCATCCTGATGGGCCTGGCGATGGTGCCCATCTTCTATTCGTCGATGAAGGGCTACCAGCGGATGCGCATCGACTCGTGGCTTCTGCACGGCTGCGCCGAGCGGCTGCACTTTGCCCTGGCCCAGCCCGCCGCCGACAACGGCAGCGCGGACAAGGAGCCGGACGACGCCGACAAGCCCGTCGCCCCGCGGCGGGCGCATCTTTCGGACCAGCGGAAGGCCGAACTGGTCCGCGAGGTCACCGGCATGTGGCGGTTCCGGCTCTGGCGGCTGGCCACCGCCGTCTCGTGGGCGAAAGAGAGGCCGGAGTCTCTCGAGCCCCGGCAGCGGCAGTTCGCCGAGGCCCGCGACAGGCTGTACGAGGCCCTCGACGCCGGGCCGAGTCCGGCGAGCTTCGACGCCCTGCGGTTCTTCTTCAGCTCGCTCCTGGATGATGCCGGCCATCAAGAATTTCAGGCGAAGATCGCCGTCGGGGCAGGCGGTTTCGCAGGGCGCGGCTGGCTCGAAGGCACGCAGACCCGCTACGGTTTGTTGCCGGAGGCTCACACGGACTTCCTCTTTCCGACGATCGCGGAGCAGTTCGGCTTCATCGGCGCCGCCGGCATCGTCATCCTCTACGCCCTGCTGTGCCTCCTGGGCATCGACGTCAGTTTCTCGACCACCGAGCCGTACGGCAAACTCCTCGCTGTGGGCGTGGTGGCGCTGGTGGCCGCCCAGGGCTTCCTCAATATCTCGATGAGCATCGGCATGATGCCGATTACGGGGATTCCGCTGCCGCTGATGTCGTACGGCGGGTCGAGCCTCATGAGCTCCTTCCTGGCGCTGGGCCTCTTGTGCAACGTGGCCGTCCGGCGCCTCTACCTCATCGCCCCGCGGCCGTTCGAGTGGCGGGAGTAAGACGGCCGCCCGCCGGCTAGGACGCCCATGGCTTCCAAGATAGGCCGCGGCGATTTGTCTTGACGACTGCACCCATTTTGGGTACGACCGTACCCGTTATGGGTACAATCGCCTCCCCCGAGATGCTTTCATCGGCTCTTTTCGGCAAGACGCGCCGCGCCCTTCTGGCCCTATTCTACTCTCACCCGGACCAATCCTTCTACGTACGCGAGGTGGCGCGGGCTGTCCGAGTCGGCCAAGGCGCCGTGCAACGGGAACTCAAGCGGCTCTGTGATGCCGGCGTGGTCACTCGGTCCCGGCGCGGTGCACAGGTGTATTACCAGGCCGACCGCCGGTGTCCGATCTTTGAGGAATTGCGTCGGATCGTCCTCAAGACCGCGGGTGTGGCCGAGGTCGTCCGGGGCGCCTTAGCACCCCTCAAGCCGAGGATTGTCTTGGCATTCGTCTTCGGCTCCGTGGCGAGCGGCAGCGAGCGGGCCGACAGCGACGTGGATCTCCTCGTGGTAGGCGACGTCGCGTTCGCGGAAGTGGTCTCCGCCCTCGCGCCGGTTCAAGAAGCCGTCGGCCGCGAGGTCAATCCTTCGGTCTATCCCGTGCGGGAGTTCCGGCGCAAACTGGCCGACGGACACCATTTCCTTAAGACCGTGATCGCCGGAGCGAAGGTTTTCATCGTGGGAGACGAACATGCCCTTGGCAGACTGGTCGAGTAAGGGCTGGATTCGCAGCCACAGGACAAGCCCGGAGGAAATCCAGGAGCTCTTGGCTATTGCCGACCGGGACCTTGTCAGACAGTTCGACACGTTTCGCAAGAAGCGCAACATCTCGGGCTACGAGCGTGTGGGGGCCGTATCGGACCAGGAGGCCAAAGACATGGCCGCCCTCGCGCGTCGCCTGAAGGAAGCCGTGGAACGCTGGCTGTGCGCCCATCATCCAGAGTTGGGCTAGCCTTGTAACGTCCTGACCGTACGCCCTTGCCAGAGCACCTCGATCCCCCCAATAATTGTTGAATCCGAAGTGAGCTTGGTCATCGCAAGGAGGGTAACCCGTGAGCGATGTTGCCGTTCTTCCATGCTGCTTCACGCGGGCCGCTGCAGCGCCGCAGCGTTCCTGCGGCCTGCATAGCACCCTATGGAAAGAGGACCACGGTCACCACGGGTTGACAAGCAACCCGCGGCACGTCAGCGGCGGGTCCAATAGCCTTGTGTTGGTGCGCAGGCGCCGGTAATATCGTCCGCACCGGACGGCCGGCACGGGCGGGAGGCGTCATGGAAAAGGCGGATGTCGAGCAGCGGCTCCAGCACTTCGGCGAGACCTACCGGCGCATCCGCGAGGAGGTCGAGCGCGTCATCGTCGGCCACGGCGAGGTGCTGGAGGGCGTGCTCCTGTGCCTCCTGACTGAGGGCCACGCCATCCTCGAGGGCGTGCCCGGCATCGGCAAGACACTCCTCGTGCGGACGCTGGCCGACGTGCTCGATCTCAAGTTCAGCCGCATCCAGTTCACCCCCGACCTGATGCCCGCCGACATCACCGGCACGAATGTCATCGTGGAGCTGCCCGGCGGCCGGCGCGACTGGGAGTTCCGCCCCGGGCCGGTCTTCGGCAACCTCATCCTGGCCGATGAGATCAACCGCGCCACGCCCAAGACCCAGTCGGCCATGCTCGAGGCGATGCAGGAGCGGGGCGTGACCGTGGCCGGCACCACCCACCGGCTGGCCGAGCCGTTCTTCGTCCTGGCGACGCAGAACCCGCTGGAGATGGAGGGCACGTACCCGCTGCCGGAGGCCCAGCTCGACCGCTTCGCCCTGAAACTGCTGATGCGGATGCCCGAGCGCGAGGAAATCTCGGAGATCGTGGCACGCACCACCGGCGCGCGCCTGCCCCGCCCCAACCGCGTGGCCGGTGCGGCGGACCTTCTGGCCATGAGGGACCTGGCGCGCGAAGTGCCGGTGGCCTCGCACGTGCGGGACTACACGAGCGCGATCATCCTGGCGACCCACCCTGAGCACGCCGCGGCCTCGCCGATGGTCAGGAAGTACGTCCGGTACGGGGCGAGCCCGCGCGGGGCCCAGGCGATGATCCTCGGCGGCAAGGTCCTCGCGCTCGTGGCCGGCAGGCACAACGTGGCGTTCGACGACGTCCGGAAGATGACCCCCCCTGCCCTGCGCCACCGCCTGATTCTGAACTTCGAGGGCGAGGCCGCGGGCGTCAAGACCGATGACGTGGTCGAGGATGCGTTGAAGCACGTATCTGAGCCCAGGGCGTAGCTTGCCGCAGGACTTCTTACCGCAGAGGGCGCAGAGAACGCAGAGAAAAAAGACAAAGACAACGGCACAAACAACAGCATTCACCACAGAGAGCACGGAGAACACAGAGAGAAGATCGTTGGGAGAAACAGCAACAGGAAAGACGCCATTGTTTCTATCTCTATATTTTCTCTGTGCTCTCTGTGTTCTCTGTGGTGAAAGCCGTTGTTTTCTCTTTTTTCCTCAGCGTTCTCTGCGGCCTCTGCGGTGAAAAGGAGTGGGGGCAGCGCCCGAAACGGCACAACGGCCATGGCTGACGACAACCTCTTTGACTCGTCGTTTCTCCAGCGCCTCGAGTACCTGCGCGTCGTTGCCCGCCGCCTCTTTGCCGGCAGCGCCCCCGGCAGCCGCACCGGGCGCCGGGCGGGGCCGGGCCTCGAGTTCGCCGAGCACCGCGCCTACGCGCCGGGCGACGACTTCCGGCACATCGACTGGGCCGCCTACGGGCGGCTGGAGAAACTGCTCCTGCGCCTGTGCCAGCAGGAGGAGGACCTGGCGATCTATTTCCTCCTCGACGCCTCGGCCTCGATGGCCACCGGCCGGCCGCCCAAGTTCGACCACGCCCGGCGCCTGGCGGCCGCGCTCGCTTACGTCGGCCTCGCGAGCCTCGAACGGGTCCGCCTGGTGGCGGTGGACGGCGGCGTGCGGGCCCACCTGGAGGCCGGGCGGGGCAAGTCGCATATCCTCGGCGTGCTGGACTTTCTGCGCGGCCTCGCGCCCGGCGAGCGGACGGACCTCGCCCGCGCGGTCGAGGCGTTCCTGCCCCACGCGACACAGACCGGCCTCGTGGTTCTCATCTCCGACTTGCTCGATCCCGCCGGGTACGAGAAGCCGTTCCTCACGCTTCAGAGCCGGGGGTTCGACCCCTGGTGCCTCCAGGTGACCGACCCGGCCGACCTCGCGCCGCCGGCGCTGGGGGACCTGGCGGTCAGCGATGCCGAGACGGGCGAGGTTCTGGGCGTCCACATGACCGAAGAGGTCCGCGAGCGCCTCGCTCATGAGGCAGAGTGCTTCAAGGCCGAGGTCCAGGCCTGGTGCCTCTCGCGCGGCATCGGGTACGCCGAGGCGTCGACACAGGTGCCCATCGATGAACTCGTCCTGAAAGTCCTGCGCCAAGGCGGGTTCCTCCGATGAGGCCACGGGAGATCACGAACCTGTAGTAGGTAGGACGTATACCGTTGGGGGACCGCCCATGAGCACGATCCCTATAAGCACGGCCCGCGCGCACCTGGCCGATCTCTGCAACCGCGTCGCACTGCGGGGCGAGCGCCTTGTGGTGCAGCGGCGCGGCAAGAACCTCGTTGCTCTGGTGCCCGTGCAGGACCTGCAACTCCTTGAGCAGCTGGAAGACCGCCTTGACCTCGACGCCATCCGGGCCGGCAGGGATAAGCCGGCCAAGTCCTGGGCCCAGGTCAAGAAGGCCCTGCGGCTCTAGCCGTGAACCACGGCAAAGGCGCGCGGCCCCTCAAGCCGCGGCGTTGCTGCGGCCCACACGGGGCACGGCATGCCGCGCCCCTGCATCTTGAATGTCGCCCCGAATCTGCTATAAACTCCGTGATGTAGCGGTTTCATACGAGCCCGTCGCGGGAGCGGCGGGAGATCCTGAAATCGCGTGTCTCCCGCCGCTCCCGCGGCGGGCGCGAAGGCGGTGGGCAGCACCATGTTCGAAAGCTTGACGGAAAGACTCGGCGGCATCTTCCACAGCCTTTCCGGCCGCGGCCGGCTCACCGAGGGCAACATCCAGGAAGCGCTGGAGCAGGTCCGCACCGCCCTGCTCGAAGCCGACGTCAACTATCAGGTGGCCCGCGACTTCGTCGGCCAGGTCGCCAAGGCGGCCATCGGCCAGGAAGTCCTCAAGACCCTCCGCCCCGACCAGGTCTTCGTCAAGGTGATCCACGACGAGATGGTCCGCCTGATGGGGCCGGTCGACGCGAAGATCCCCTTCAAGTCGCCCGGGCCCACCGTCATCATGATGGCCGGCCTCCAGGGCTCCGGCAAGACCACGACCTGCGGCAAGCTGGCGAAGATCATCCAGGACCGCGGCCATCGGCCGCTGCTGGTGGCGTGCGACTGTCGCCGCCCGGCGGCCATTGAGCAGCTCATGATCGTCGGCGCGACGGTCGGCGTGCCGGTCTTCAGCGAGGGGATGGGCGACCCGGTGCGCATCGCCCGGCGCGGCGTCAAGGCGGCCGCCGAGCAGAACGCCGACGTGGTCATCGTCGACACGGCCGGCCGCCTCCACATCGACCAGGCGATGATGCAGGAGGCCAGGGACATCGCCAAGGCTGTCCAGCCCGACCAGATCTACCTGGTCTGCGACGCCATGACCGGCCAGGACGCCGTCACGAGCGCCAAGGAGTTCAACGCGGCGCTGGAGCTGTCGGGCGTGATCCTCACGAAGCTCGACGGCGACGCCCGCGGCGGCGCGGCCCTGAGCGTCAAGGCCGTCACCGGCAAGCCGATCAAGTTCGTCGGCGTCGGCGAGAAAATGGACCGGCTGGAGGAGTTCCACCCGGACCGCATGGCTGACCGCATCCTGGGCATGGGCGATGTGGTGAGCCTGGTGGAGAAGGCCCAGGCCGCCGTCGACGCCGATGAAGCGGCGCGGATGCAGGAGAAGCTGCGCAAGGCCCAGTTCGGCCTCGACGATTTCCTCGTGCAGATCCGGCAGATGCGCAAGATGGGCCCCTTGCGCGAAATCCTGGCGATGGTCCCCGGCATGGGCGCGGCCCTCAAGGACCTGCCGATCGACGAGCGCGAGCTCGACCAGACCGAGGCGATCATCCACTCGATGACCCCCGCCGAGCGCTCCGACCCCGATCTCATCGACGCCTCGCGCCGCCGCCGCATCGCGCGCGGCTGCGGGATGGAGCCGCAGGACGTCGCGGGCCTGGTGAAATCGTTCGGCCAGGTCAAGGAGCTCGTGCGCCAGATGCAGGGGGCCGGCGCGTTCGGCGGCACGAAGCGGGCCGCCCAGCAGCAGATGGCCCAGATCAACCTTTTCGGCCCGATGCACAAGAAGCGCCAGCGCTCCACCCGCAAGCGCAAGGACCGCAAGCGCCGGTCGCGGTAGGACGGATGAACGTAGGGTGGGTGCTCCGCACCCACCGTCCTTTCTACAACGCCACCTAACTTCGCGCGCGGTGGGTCTCCTGACCCACCGCGCGGCAATCGGCCCCCGGCGGTGAGATAACACAGGTGCGCGGCGGGTCGGGAGGGAAACCGTAGCCTCGCCCTGTTCACCCCGACCTAAAAGGTCGGGGCTATGCGCCGCTTCGCGGCGAGAAGGCGGCTGAAGCCGCCTCATCATCCCTCCGGAAATATGGGTAAAGACGAGGGCTCGCGCCCGGGGCAACCATCTTTCGCCCCTTCCGGGGCTCAACGACGGCTAGAACAATTCGATCCTCGGCCCCACGTCCCACTGCGTGGCGGCGAAGAGGCGGACGGGGTGGGTGTGGCGGCGGGCGAGATGGGCCTGGGCCTCGAGGGCAAGTTGGGGGGTGTTGCAGTCGCGCGAGAGGTGGGCGAGGACCACGCTGGCGACCCGCCCGGGATGCGAGCGGCCGACGATCTCGGCGAGGGCCTCGGCGGCCGCCTCGTTCGCCAGATGGCCCTGCGGGCCGGCGATCCGCTCGATCAGAAGCCGCGGCCGGCCGCTCGAGCGGAGCATGTCGGGATCGTGGTTCGACTCCAGGACCACCGCGTCGGCGTCGATGAAGGCCGAGAGGCAGTCGGCGGGCAGGTGGCCGAGATCGGTGGCCACCGAGACCGCCCGCCGGTGGCGCGGCGGACCGAGCGTCAGCCGGAAACCGAGCGTGCGGCCGAGCGAATCGTGCGGCACGTCGAAAGATTCGACCGTGATGTCGCCGATCTCGACCGCCGCGCCGTCGATCGGCCGCAGCAGGTCGGCCGAGCCGAGTTGCCGGAAGCCCGCCAGATGGCGCGAGAGGTGCCGCAGGTTCTCTTCGGCGGAATAGACGGGCACGTGGTGGGCGAGGCAGAAGCCGACGGCGGCGGCGGAGAAATGGTCGGTGTGCGTGTGGGTGAGGAGGACCGCGCTGACTTCCTCCGGCGCGAGGCCGGCCGCCTTGAGGCTCGACCTGACGCGCCGCTGCGAGAGGCCCATGTCGACGAGAACCCGCGCCTCGGCCGACGCCACCAGCAGGGCGTTGCCGGAGCTGCCGCTGGCCAGGGAGCAGAGGTAGGGGTCCATGGTCATGGCGCCTGGGTTCTCATAGGCTTCGTTCCCTTCGCGGCACTGCCGCCGGAAGGCCTGAAGGGTAATTCCTAATGACTAATTTCTAATGACTAATGAAACGACAATGACGAATGCCCAATGGGCTGACCGGCCGCCGCGTGGCATACTCGTCATTGGGCATTGCCGTTTGATTAGTCATTAGGCATTAGACATTAGTCATTCCCCCGCCCCCTGAGCGCAAGCGCCAATTCCGGAAGCCGCCTTAGTTCGGCGTCATCCCGCCGTTGCCCTCATCGAAGTAGATGGTCTGCCCCACCTGGGTGGACCTCAGATACTGTCGCCAGACGAACCAGCCCATGTCGCGCGCGGCCCGGAGGGTCCGGGTTTCCGGCAAGGGCGGCGTCACGCGGCTGGCGGCCAGGGCCTCGTGCAACACGCGGCCATCGAGCGGTTTGGGGGGCGTGACGCCCAGGATCCAGAGCGCCGTGGGCACGAGGTCGACGTTGCCGGAGGGCATCTCGTCGACCAGCCCCTTCCGGAAGTCCGGTCCGGCGGCCACCAGGATGTTGTGCATGTCGTAGCGGCTGAGCGAGCCGTGGGCGCCTTTGCCGGGCGAGCCGCCGTCGGTCATCGCGAGTCCGCGCACGCCCAGGTCGTCGGCCTCGTTGAACCACCGCATCGAGATAACAACATCTGGCTGAACGTTGGCGGTGTTGATGCGGGCGGCGGCCATCAGGAACGTGCCCTCCAGGGGAAGGCGAGAGAAGATGGCGCCGGCGAAGTCGGTGCCCTGGAGGAACTCGACCAGTTGGCGGACCACCGGCTCGTCGTGGTCCACCACGTAAAACGAGGTGGCGCCGCCGTGGCCGACGACCAGGATCTCGCCGGGTTCGGGGTCCTCGAACTTGCGCACCGCCTTGAACTTGGCATTCTTGAGCGCCGCGACCACGTCGGGGCCGCGCCGGACGTTGGAGAACCCGTGATCGGAGGTCACGAAGAGGTCGGTCTTGTCGCGCAGGCCCTTTTCGTCGAGGGCCTTGAGGATCTCCTCGAGGTTCTTGTCGCAATTGGCGATGCCCGCGAGGGCCTCGTCGCTGCCGACGCCTTCCGCGTGCTGCGTGGAATCGGGATCGTAGAGCCAGAGGAGCGTGTACTTGGGCACGCCCTCCGCCCAGAGGCCGCGGATGACCGCCTGGGTGGTCCAGGCGTCTTTCTCGGTGTTGGGCGCCGAGTTGGCCGACGGGAACTTCTTGTCCTTGTTGGCCTTCTCCAACTCCTCGAGCAAAGACTTGGGAATGGTCTGGCCGGCATAGAGAACCGCGGAGTCGATCTCGGCCTGGGTGCGGCGCTTGGCGGAGCGGTCATGGAGGATCACCACGGGCTTGGTGCCCGCGACGAGGGTGGGGTAGCCGGCCTTCTGGAGGATTTCCGGCAGGGTCGGATAGAGCAGGAAATGCCCGCCGCTGAGCAAATCGCCGCGCCGAATATTGTCGAGGCCCTCGGTGGCGATGCTGCCCAGGAAAGACAGCTCCGGCCGGTAATCGTTGTTGGCCATGATGCCGCTCTTGTTGGGATAAACCCCGGTGGCCAGGGCGGTGCCGTTGACCTCCGTGGTGCTGAGGAAGACGGAATGATGGTTCTTGAAGTACACTCCCTCCTTGGCCAGGGCGCACAGCGTGGGCGCGTACTGCGGGGTGACGAAGTCGGGCCGCATGCCGTCCCAGACCATGACGACGACGTGCTCGGCCTCGCCGCGACCGGCGGCGGGGGCGGGGAGAGACAGCGCGGCCATAACGAGGACGGCGAAGAGACTTAAAGCTATAGCGCGAGGTAGCGCGGCGGGTCTCCTGACCCGCCGCGTGCGTGCGTTTTCCGGCTGCAACTGGGCAGTTTCTGCGCGGTGGGTCAGGAGACCCACCGCGCACGGGGCCAAGTCGCGCTGTAGTATTAAGCCCAACCGCATTCTCATGATCCCCTCCCTGCCCCAATGCCAAATGTTAAATGCTAAATGCTAAATGGAAAAACGACCAGCGCCGTGCCGGTCATTTAACATTCAGCATTTTACATTTAGCATTTCTTTACCTCAGGGTCAGCGCCTCTTCCTCGCTCTCGCTCGCCACCACCTCGACATCGGTTTCCCTGGCGAGCCGCACGGCCCAGGCGTCGAGCGGGATGCGCTCGGTCCTGTAATGTCCGCCCAGGATAACCGCTACGCCGCGGGCCGCAAGGTCCTCGACCTGGTGATAATTGAGTTCGCCCGTCAGGTAGGCGTCGCACCCGGCGTCCGCGACGGCGTCGCAGAGGCTGCCCCCCCCGCCGGTCACCACGGCCACGCGCTCGATCGGCCGGTCTGGCTCGCCCGCGTAGTGGACCGCGCCGAGGCCCAGGATGTCGCGCACGCCGTCGGCCAGGGCCGCCAGGCGCCGAGGCTGGGGGAACCGGCCGATCCGGCCCAGCCCGACCCCCGTCGGCGGCGCGTGGAGCGGGTACACCTCGATGGCGGGCTCCTCGTACGGATGGGCGCGCGCCGCGGCCGCCAGCACCGCCCCCAGGCGGCGGGCGTCGACGATCGTCTCGAAGCGCATTTCGCGAACCTCGTTGCGGCGGCCCTTCTCTCCGACGGCGGGCTCTGCCCCCTCGCCCGGCAGGAACGTGCCCGTGCCCTCGAGCGCAAAACCGCACTCCGTGTAGGCGCCGATCCCCCCTGCCCCGGCGGCAAACGCGGCGGCGCGGACTTCCTCGAGGTTCTCCGCCGGCACGAACACTACGATCTTGTATTGCACCAGGGCGGGCGCGGCCGCGAGAGGCTCGAGGTCCTGGAGGGAAATCATGTCGGCGAGGATCTCGCACAGGCCGCCGGCGGCCGAATCGAGATTCGTGTGCGCCGCCACGAGCGCCCGCCTGTCTCGCAGGAGCCGCAGGGCCAGCCGCCCTGCCCGCGTCTCCGACGTGAGCCGCTGGATGCCCTTGATGAAGAGCGGATGGTGCGCCAGGACCAATTCGGCTCCGACCCGCTCGGCTTCCTCGCACACCGCCTCGCGCACGTCGAGGCACACGAGGACGCGCCGCACCTCCCGCCCCGCGTCGCCCAGCAGGAGGCCGACGTTGTCCCAGTCCTCCGCCAGCCGGAACGGCGCGAGGCGGTCGATGAGGCCCAGGATGTCGCCCACGGTGCTCATACGCGATCCTCATTGCTCGGGCTAGATCGCTCAACGATTCAAGGCATAAACTGAATGAGATGCCTCCGCGCCAAGGTCAGGCCCGTCTTCACCTTGTCCAGGCTCCCCTGCCACACCGGGTCCTCGCACTCGACGGCCACGGACCCGTCGTAGCCGAGTTCGTGCAGGCGGTCGATCAGGCGGCGCCAGTCGATCGTGCCGAGGCCCGGCAGGCGGTACCGCCACCAGCCGGCGCTGGGGCGCAGGATCGAGCAGTCCTGCCGCCGGAGGTCGAAGACCTCGGCGTCGCGGGCGTGGACGTGAAACACCTTCTCGGCGTAGTCGGTCAGGGCCGAGAGCGGATCGATGCCGAGCCACAGAAGGTGCGCCGGGTCGAACGCCAGGCCCACCGCCGGGCTGCGGGCGTGCGTGAACAGCTTCTCCCACAACTCCGGGCTGAAGGCGGCGTTGCCGGGCATGTCCTCAAACTGCCAGCCGACCATCGGCGAGTTCTCGATCGCCAGGCGCACGCCGGCCGCCTCGGCCTGCTCGATCACGGGCCTGAAGCGGCGGGCGAACTCGGCGATGCAGTCGCCCAGGGGCATTGTGGGGTCGCGGCCCACGAGCAGGCACACCGTCTCGACGCCGAGCGTGGCGGCGGTCTCCACGAGCAGACGGTAGTGGCCGACGATCGCATCGCGCTTGGCAGGGTCGGACTCCAGGGGGTTGGTGTACCACGCCAGGGCGCTCGCCTTGAGGCGGGCCTTGTCGAGGGCGGTAAGAAAGGCGTCGCGGCCGGGGCCATCGAGGCCGGCGACGTTCAGGGCCGCCTGCTGGTACCACGTGGCGGCGCCGCGGAGCGGGGGGCACGCAATCTCGACGGTTTCGAAACCGGCCTCCCCTGCCCAGCGCAGGGCTTCCGGCAGGCTGATGTCCTGAAAACACGAGGTACACAGACCCAGCCGCACGGTGGCTCCCTCGGCCGAGTGCCCGGTGCATGGTCGAGACTATCCCTTCTTGGGCGTCTTCCTCGGCGGCGGTTCCTTCTTCGGCGGCGGCTCTTTCTTGACCGGCGCTTTCTTCGGCGGCGGTTCCTTCTTGACCGCCGGCGTTGCCGGCTCGGCGCCCGTCACGGTCGCCATGGGCGGCGGCGCAGGCTTCTCCGGGCCGGCGGCTTCCTTCTTCGCGGCCGCCGCGGCCGCCGCTTCCTTGGCCGCGAGCTCTTCGGCCTCTCTCCTGGCGAGTTCCAGCAGGTCGCGTTTCTTGGCGACCGCCATGACCTGCCCGCTGGGAGTCGCCAGGTAGATGAGTCCCGTGTCGCCCTCGTTCGGGGCGGTCAGAACGCCGGGGGCCAGCGGAATGGAGAAGTTCTCCTTCCCGTTCTGGCGATCGATTGCCACGAGGTCGCCCGCGCGGGCGAGGACAAAGACCGAGTCGTTGTCGCCGGCCACGACGCCGATGCCATCGGCCAGACTCCACTGGGCCTTGCCATTGGTCGCGTCGAGGGCGGTCAGGCCGGCCTCACGTGTCAGGACGAAGACCTGCTTGCCGACGGCGTACGGCGCGCGGCGGAGCGGTTCGCCGGCGTTGTAGCGCCACACGACGCGCCCGCTCGGGCCCGCAAACGCATAGAGGCTGTAATCGAGGCTGGGGGCCAGGATCAGGCCGGACTTGGTCTTCTTGAGGTCCGCCACGATCGGGCCTTCCGCCTGGTATTCCCACACGACGTTGCGCGCGTTCTGCAACGAGGCGTAGATCGTGCCGTTCTGCCCGCCGAAGTAGACCAGCGTGCTGTCGACGACGGGCGCGGCCGTCATCGTGTCTTCGGTCCAGCGGCCCCAGGACTCGCCGCCCCATCCCCTGGCGGCGTCGCCGCGGACGGCCACGTCGGTCTGCGGCCTTATGAGGCCGGTACCATTCTCCTCCCGCACACTCTCAATCCCGCGGAAGAGGACGGGCGAAGCGGTCGCCATGCCGCTTTTCCACAGGTTCCACGGCAGGTTGTCCGGACTGACCGACACGGCCTGAAGCCAGCCCTTGGCGTCCGGGATGAAGACCTGCGTGCCGTTGGTCGCCGCGCCGCCGGAGGGCGAAAAGCCGAGCAGCGTGTTGCCGGCACGCTCGCCGTCCGGGCCGCGGAAGGCCCAGAGCGTCGTCGTCGTGGGGACGTAAAGCGTGTCCTTCATGGCCGCCGGCGGCCAGACGGTCTCGGTCTGCGGGGCCACGACGTGCGAGTACATGCGCACGCCCGTCGCCGCGTTGATGACGTAGATCCGGTTATTCGACCCGAGGGCCACCAGGAAATCGCCGCGCAGCCACAGTTTCCGGAGCGCGGTTCCGGGATCCGCGAGAACGTTGGTCTCCCAAACGGCCTCCATCTCGTGGCCTGCGAGCGCCGCCGAGACAAGCGGCGGCGTCGGCTCTGCCGGGGCGGCCGGGTCCGCCCCCGTCTTGGCGTCCCCTGCCCCGCCTATGACGGCCAAGGCCATTGCCGCAAGAAGCACGCACCACCCGTACGTTGCCGTTTTCATGATTGGCTCCGCCACCTGTGGGCTTCTAAACGTATTTCGCCAAGTCCACGTTATTCTGGCGTTCGAACCGGTTCAGGCGCTCGATCCGCTCGATGTCGTCCTGAATCCGGTGCGCCAGCTTGAAGACAAACGGCTTGCCTTGCAGCCGGTCATTGAGGTCGGCGAGCATAGAGTCCCACCGGCCCTCATACAATTCGTCGCGAAGCCGGAGGAGCATAATCTCCTCCTCGCTGAGGGTCGCGACAAACTGCCGGGCCCGCTCCTCGACACTGGCACCGAGGACGGGTTCTATCCGTTCCGACTCAGCCACCTGCGGCCCCCTTTTCCCCGGGGCTGCCCGTTAACAAGCCGTTAAAGTAACACGCGCCTTGGCGGCGTCAACCTTTTTCTGCGACAGAGCTTACAATTCGAGCCCGCGGCAGGAGCGGCGGGAGGCGTTGCCTGTCGAAACCTCCCGATCCTTCCGTAGCGGGCGCGGATGACCCATGCAGGCGCGGCAACGCCGACTCATTATTGACTCGACGCCCGCACGGCGAGGGCCTGGCCCAGTTTGCGGCAGTCCTTGATCTGGTCGCCCTGCGGAAGACCCATGACGTCGAGCCCCGCGGCCGCGGGCTTCATCCCGATCGCCTGTGAAAGCTTGTCGATCACCTGCGAGATGCCCCCGCCGCCCCCGTGCGTCGAGAAGGCCACGTAGGGCTTTCCCTTGAAGGCCGCCCGCTGGTAAGCCACGTCGAAGAAATGCTTGATGAGACCCGAGGGATACGAGAAGTAGTTCGGCGCCCCGATGGCGATGCCGCCGGCCGCTTCGAGGGCGGCCAACTCAAGCGCCGCCGCGTCCATCAACGTCACGTGGACGCCCGGCACCAGGCGGGCTCCGGCAGCCACGTGCTCGGCCATCGCCCGCGTGTTGCCCCCCAAGGTGCTGAAAAGGACGACGATCTCG